>ERZ779890.3977-NODE-3977-length-12670-cov-4.086801_pt1 | contig 12670 bp, 7 predicted proteins | sample MGYA00511553_ERZ779890 | MGnify/ENA primary metagenome ERZ779890 (study PRJEB29588, sample SAMEA2152064) | human gut metagenome | biome: human gut; feature: human-associated habitat; material: faeces | place: Denmark | collected 2008/2010 ...
GCAAGATTGCCCGCGTGGTGGATATTTTCTCTCACCGCCTGCAAGTGCAGGAACGCATGACGCTGCAGATAAAAGAATGTATTCAGGAAACACTGAATCCTTTGGGCGTGATGGTGGTGGTAGAAGCCAAACACATGTGCATGCAAATGCGCGGTGTGGAAAAACAGAATTCAATAACTACTACGTCCGACTTTACGGGAGCTTTCAATCAGGCTAAAACGCGCGAGGAGTTCATGAACCTTATCCGTCATAATTCATAATTGTCAGGGGAGCACCACCCGGTCTCCCAATCGTTTTGCCATAATTCTTTGCACTTCACGCATTTCGCTGTAACGCTTCATGATAGCATTGCATTTCTCTTCGTTGTTGGCTACGGCGGGGTCTTGCAAGGCGGACATCATGTGCTTCAACTCTTCGCTGACGATGGCATATTTGAAATTAATCATTAATGCCGGGACCAGTTCATAAAGACGTTCCTCGTCCGTTACTATCTTCTGGCTTTTTGAATGGTACTTGCTCAGTTGATAGCGGTTGCTGATGAGCTCCACACTTAGTTTGCTGATAGCTGCCTCAGGATGTGCCAGAAAATAGCGTTCGGCAGTGAAGCCCTCGTCATGTATATGGGCGGCGGCTTCCGTCAGTATCTGGCGGTGCAGCGGGTTATGGAATGACAGTTCGTCCTCTTTCAGATCGTTGATGACGTATTCAATCACACTTATAGGGACTTCCTGTCCCTCGTCATTGGTGGCGTTACACATAATCTTTTCACCATAGCGCACAATCATCTGGAGAATCAACCGTTCGTATTTATAGAACTCTTGCCCTTCTTTTCCCTCTTGCGGGATGAAGGAAATATAATTGTCTTCCGGTGGAAAAGGTGCATTCGTGTCATATCCGGCGGCTTCTCCGGTGGGTAATGCGGCTCCGTTTGTTGTTGTCGGGGTAGCGGGATTCGAACCTTCAACTTTTGGCGCATTGGGTGCCCCCTCTGCCGACCTTACCGCATTTCTGCGCTCACGTTCTGTTTGTTCGGCACGTTTTTCGGCTTGCATTTCACGCCGCTTGGCAACTTCCGAAACCAGCAGTTTGTCTTCTACGCGCAGCAGTTGGGCGCATTCTTTGATGTAAACGTCGCGTACAATCGCTTCGGGGATGACCGAGATGCTTTGTACAAGGTTGCCGATTAGTTCGGCGCGCTTGATGGGGTCTTTGCCGGCATCTTCCAGCAACAGGTTGGTTTTGAAACGGATAAAGTCGGTTTCATGTTCTTGTATGAACTGCTGGAACTCGGTAGAGTTGTGCTTGCGGGCAAAAGAGTCGGGGTCGTCACCGTCGGGCAGGAGACATACTTTGATGTTCATGCCTTCTTCCAACAGCATGTCAATTCCCCGGATAGAAGCCTTGATACCGGCTGCATCACCATCGTAGAGCACAGTCATATTATTGGTGAAGCGATGAATCAGACGGATTTGTCCCGGTGTCAGTGCGGTGCCCGAAGAAGCCACTACGTTTTCTATGCCGGACTGGTGCATGGATATAACGTCCGTATAACCTTCCACTAAGAAGCAACGGTCTTGCTTTACAATGGCTTGTTTGGCAAAGTAGATGCCATACAGCTCATTGCTCTTATGGTAGATTTCCGATTCGGGTGAGTTGACGTACTTTACTTTCACCCCTTTAGTGGCGCTGGCAAGCACACGACCTCCGAATGCCACTACCTTGCCCGACAGCGTGTGCACAGGGAAGATGACACGTCCCCAAAAGCGGTCGCGCAGGCGATGATCGTCCGTCTCGTAGCAAAGTCCGGTCTTGATGAGGAATTCTTTCTTATATCCTTTTTTCAGCGCCTCTTGCGCCATGGCATCGTGGCTTTCGGTGCAATAGCCCAGTTGGAATTTCTCGATGATGTCGTCGCGAAAACCGCGGTTGCGGAAGTAGGCCATACCGATGCTACGGCCGTCTACGTGGTTGCGCAGGATATCCTGGAAATAATCGCGGGCAAACTGATTGACAATGAAGAGGCTTTCGCGTTCGCCCTGAACCAGTTTTTCTTCGTTGGACAGTTCCCGTTCCTTGATTTCGATACCGTATTTTTTGGCAAGGTATTTCAAGGCTTCGGGATAGGACATCTGCTCGTGCTCCATGATGAAGTGTACGACATTGCCGCCTTTTCCGCAGGCGAAGCACTTGCACAATCCTTTGGCAGGCGATACGTAGAACGACGGTGTTTTGTCGTCATGGAACGGGCATAGACCTACATAGTTCACCCCGCGTTTTCGCAGGGTAACGAAGTCCGATACCACATCAACGATTTGTGCGGCATCAAGTATGCGGTCTATGGTGGCTTGGTCTATCATAATTCGAACACAAAGTTACCTATAAAAAATGAAGAACTAAAAAAAAATAGTTCTTCATTAAAGGGCTGTTTAAAATTAGCCCTGTATTGTCCTGAAGGAAAACCCCGGCAAGAGTGCTTATTTAATCTTTTCCCTGATTTTCGTCAGGTATTTCTTCATCCCTTCGGCATCCTTATTGGTGATAATCTCCAACAGCCGTTTCAGTTCCAGGCGGATGTTCTCCACCTGTCCGGGGGTGCGGGGATTGAACAGGATTTCCTGAAGCAGGTAGTCGTCCTCGCTCAGCAGACCTTTGGCGATGGCCATGTGCTTTTTGAAGGTTGTTCCCGGAGCTTCCTGATGTTTCATGACTGCTGCAAACACAAAGGTCGAAACGAAAGGAATGGACAGGGAGTATGCCACCGTCTCATCGTGTTCGTCGAAGGTGTACTCAAAGATATTGAGTTTCATGGTCTGGTATAGATCCTTAAAGAAGATTTTTCCCAGATGGTCTCCTTCGCTGATGATAATGGCATTTTCCGTATTCAGATTGCTCAGGCTGGCAAATGTGGGTCCGAACATGGGATGTGTCGAGACATAACGGAAACCGCTTTCTTCATAGAACTTTTTCAAGCCTGTCTTTACCGAAGCGATGTCGCTGATGATGCAGTCTTTGGGTAGCACAGGCAACACCTGGCGGAAGGCCTCAAGGGTGTATTTCACTGTAACGGCATTGATTACCAGCTCCGGTTCAAACTCCTTGATTTCCTCCAGCGTGGTGAAACGGTAGGTGTTGTAGACAAAACGCAACTGGTGCGGGTTGACGTCAAACACTGCCGTCTCGTGTTGAAAACTTAAAGTATCCGTAAAGAAAGAGCCCATTTTGCCGGCTCCGAGTATTAATATTCGCATAATTCAAAAATTAATCATCATTTGTTGATTATCTCCATTTGTTGTCTCACACTCTCTTCGTGTATCGCCTCAAAAACTTTCTTGATGAACTCCGGATCCATGCCGCAGAGTGCGCCTTGCGAGCCGCGTTTTTCGAGGATTTCGTTGTAGCGTCCTGTTTGCAGAATCGTCATATCGTGTTCTTTCTTGTATGTGCCGATTTCGCGTGCCACACGCATCCTCTTGGCTAATTCCTGAATGAGGTTGTTGTCGCATTCGTCAATCTGCTTGCGCAATTCGCTGAGGTTTTCGGTGCTTTGCGTGTCCTTGCGTATCACGAGCAGGTTGAGGATGTAATCCAGCACATCCGGTGTGACTTGCTGGGCGGCATCGCTCCATGCGCAGTCCGGATTGCAGTGGCTCTCCACAATCAGCCCGTTGAATCCTAAGTCCATTGCCTGCTGGCAGAGGGGGGCAACCAGTTCGCGCTTTCCGCCGATGTGGCTTGGGTCGCAGATGATGGGCAGGTTGGGGATGCGGCGGCGCAATTCAATGGGGATGTGCCATTGGGGCAGGTTGCGGTAGAGCTTTTTGTCGTAGCTGCTGAAGCCGCGGTGAATGGCTCCCAGACGCTTCAGTCCGGCGTTGTTGATACGTTCCAAAGCGCCGATCCACAGCTCCAGGTCGGGATTTACAGGGTTCTTCACCAATACCGGAATGTCCACGCCTTTCAGGGCATCGGCTATTTCCTGTACGGCAAAGGGATTGGCGGTGGTGCGGGCACCCACCCAGAGTATGTCTATTCCGGCTTTCAGACATTCATATACGTGTTTGGCAGTGGCCACTTCGGTGGATACGTACATGCCTGTTTCCTTTTTCACTTCTTTGAGCCAGGACAAGCCTTCTACGCCGATGCCTTCGAAGCCGCCCGGTTTGGTGCGGGGTTTCCAGATTCCTGCGCGGAATATCTTCATTCCTTTGGCAGACAATTGCTTGGCTGTGTCCATTACTTGTTCTTCTGTCTCGGCACTGCATGGGCCGGCAATGACTAAGGGACGTTTCTCCTCGATGCCCGGCAATAAAATAGATTCTAATTGAAGTTCCATATTCTTGATTTGTTTAATTATATTCTTTCTGTATAAATGTTTCTCGGTCTTTCTTCTTCCTGTGAAGAGTCCTTCCTGAGCCCGGTTGCGGAATTTACTAAAACGGGACGGACGTTTTAGTAAATCTTTGCCGGAGTTTTAGTAAATCTCCGGGTCTGTTTTAGTAAAACGGATACCGCCTTTATCCGGACAGAGACTTTCTGTAAAGATATTATTTCATCTCCTTGATGCGCTTCAACGCTTCTGCCAGTTTGCCGTCCTTGCAGCAAAGCGAGATGCGGATGTATCTCCTGCCGTTGCTGCCGAAGATGAATCCCGGAGTGATGAACACGCGGGCTTCATGCAATACGCGTTCGGTCAGTTCCTCTACATCGGCGCAGCTGTCGGGAATCTTTCCCCAAAGGAACATGCCCACTTGGTTTTCGTCGTAGGTGCATCCCAGCTCGTGCATAATCTCGCCTGCCAGCCGGCGGCGTCCGCGATAGTTCCTGTTGTTGCCTTCGTACCATTCTTCACCGGCTTCGAGGGCAGTGGCGGCGGCCAGTTGCATGGCACGGAACATACCGCTGTCTATGTTGCTCTTCACTTTCAGTATCCATTGGACGAAGTCGGCATTGGAGGCGAGCATGCCGATGCGCCAGCCCGGCATATTGTGGCTTTTGCTCATGGAATTGAATTCAATACAACATTCTTTAGCTCCCGGCACGCTCAGAATACTAATTGGCTTTTCGTTTAGGATAAAGCTGTACGGATTGTCGTTGACAATCACGAGATTCTTCCGGCGGGCAAAGTCAACGAGACGTTCATACAGTTCCGGAGTGGCGTTTGCGCCTGTCGGCATATTCGGGTAATTGGTCCACATCAACTTTACGCGGCCCAAATCCATATTCTCCAGAGTTTCGAAATCGGGCATCCAGCCATCTTCCTCTTTCAGGTCGTAGTTGATAACTTCCGCGCCGAGTATCTTGCTCAAAGAAGTATAAGTGGGATATCCCGGGTTCGGTACTAATACCTGTTCTCCCGGATTGACGAAAGCCAGTGTGACATGGAGGATTCCTTCCTTCGAGCCGATTAAAGGTTGTATTTCCGTGTTCGGGTTCAGGTCGACTCCATACCAGCGTTGATACCATGCTGCGAAACCTTTGCGAAGTTCGGGGATACCTACATACGGTTGGTAACCGTGTCCGTTCGGGTCGTGGGCATTATTGCACAATGTTTCGATTGTCTTTTCCGAAGGTGGCATATCAGGGCTTCCGATACCCAGACTTATCACGTCTTTTCCTTCCGCATTCATTTGTGCTACTTCTTTCAGTTTCTTAGAGAAGTAGTATTCGCTTACACTTGCCAGTCTGTCGGCGGGAGCGATCTTATACGTTTGATTTACCTTCTGCATATTCGCCTAATATTTTAAGTTCTTTGGTCAGTGGGGTGATAGCCACGATGGACTGTTTATATTTCAGTACATTGTCGAAAACTACGTCTACGTAGAATTGGTATTCCCATTCGCGTCCGATGATGGGAAGTGATTGTATCTTTGTCAGGTTGATGCGGTAGAAAGACAGAATGGACAATACCTGCGAGAGGCTTCCTTCCGTATGCGGAAGTGTGAATACCATGCTTGCCTTGTTGACCTCTTTGTTGCGGTGGCGGTTCAGCTCGTCCACTTGCCAGGGATCGGCCACAACCAGAAAGCGGGTGAAGTTGTGCTTGTTTGTTTCGATGCCTTCCTGCAACACTTTCATGCCATAGCGTTCGGCAGCGGCTTTGGAGCAGATGGCGGCATGTCCTCTCAGGTTCTCTTTTTTGATGATTTCCGCACTGAGGGCGGTGTCTTCGCCTTCCACCACTTTGATGTGGGGATGCTGTCCGAGGAACTCGCGGCATTGCATCAGGGCGATGGGGTGGGAGTTCACTTCCGTAATGTCGTCCCAGTCTTCTTCGGGCAGGCAAACGAAGCTGTGGGAGATGCGCAACTTGTATTCGCCCACAATCTGTGCACCGCTTTGGCGGAGCAGTTCGTTGTTGTGCAGCAAGCTGCCTGCAATCGTATTTTCGATTGCCAGCATACCTATGGTCTGGCTGTCTTTCTTGACAGCGGCAAACACATCTTCGAAGTTGGCGCAGCAGATCAGCTGTATTTCCTCTCCTTCGAAGTATTTGTGTGCGGCAATGTCGTGATACGAACCTAATGTTCCTTGAATGGCTACCTTTTTCATTCCTGACTATCTTTTTTCTTGGTTTATGCTATAAAAAAATCCCGCTTCCATACAATGGAGCGGGATTCTATATATTACTTAGTTCTCTATTCAGTCCTTAAGCATCACTGTCACTTGATACATACAAACTCCCGCTCTACTTTCTGGCTAAAGTAAAAGTAAAAAAAGAAGTAATATGCATAAGTAAATGATTTCATTCTTGCTTTTCGTTTTGAATTACGCGACAAAAGTAACACTTTTCTTTTATATGCAAATAAAAAACAATGTTTTTTTTGATATTTGCGTCAATTTATAGAAAACTTCCCTATAACCCTAATATATTTGTCGTATTATTGCCGGGTTGGTTGGCATATTGTCCGTTGAATTCTTGTATGTCTTTGGGATTCAGCTCCAGCCCGCGTTTCATGTCTGCCACAGAACCTTCTTTGTCACCGTTCAGCAGCTTGGCCCGGCCGCGCTCATGGTAGGCTTGGGCAAAGTTGGGGTTCAGTTCGATGGCTTCGTCAAACAGTTCGATGGCTTCGGTCAGCTTTTTCTGGCTGATGTACAGTTGCCCCAGATAGAGGAACGCCTGTTCGTTGAAGGGGTTCAGCTCTGTGATATGGAGATAGTCGGCTTCCGCTTCGCCCTCGGCGCCGGTTGCTTCTTTTATTTTTCCGCAGAGCAGTATGGCGCTTTCGTCGTCCGGGTCTTGGGCGAGTATGGCGTCGATGTCTTCCATCGCTTCTTTGTATTGGTGCATCTTCGTCAGGGCTTCGGCACGCAGAAGACGGGCTTCGGTAAAGTCGTCTTTCAGCACGATGGCTTTTGTGAGATGGGCGATGCACATGATGCCGTCGTTCTGCCCGTTGCCGGCTTTGCCCAGCAGATAGTGAGCCATGGCGTTGCCTTCTTCAATGGCAATGGCTTTTTGGGCGGCTTCTGCCATGGCAGCGTAGTCTTCTTGCATGTAGCAGACATTGGCAAGGGTCAGTAGGGTGGAGGTGTGTTCCGGTTCTATCCGGATCATGCGCTCCAGCAGTTGGTGCGCTTCGTCCAGCTCGTTGGACTGGATATACACCTGTGCGAGATACCCCATTGTCTCAAAGTCCTCTTGCAGCGCCAGGGCTTCGGTGAAGCACTTTATGGCATAGTCTGCGCGTCCCATGCGTTGGGCGCGCATACCGTCGTACTTGAATATCTCGAAGTTTTTCTGATTATTTTTTTGTTTTTCCTCTTCCGGGTTTGCCGGTTTGCCGGAGAAAAAAGATTTAAAGAATCCCATGGTTGTGATGTTGTTTTAGTTATGTTGTTTAATCGTTTGACAGAATTGATGTGTCGTCAATGCACCGTACAAAAATAATGATTTATTTTTTGATTTGCAGTATTCCGTCGACGACAATAATTTTCCCTTCATCCAAGAGCCGGTGTAATGCTTCGGTCAAAAGCTCTTTTTCTATCGGAAGCTGTTCGAGCAGTCCGGCGGGAGTTTGCGGGGCGCCGGACAGTATCTTATGGATCTTTTCATAAAGTTCTTCTCTGTCCGGTTGGCAGGTTGCCGTTTGTTTGCGTAAACCGATGCAGGTGTCGCATTGCCCGCAGTTGTGTTCGTTTTTCTCTCCGAAGTAGTCCAGCAGCATGCGGCTGCGGCATAGGGTGTCGTTGGTCACATACTCCAGCATGGCGTTGATGCGTGTTTCATAACGGGCTTTCCGTTCTTCATAGATTTCCGGGGAGATGTGGATGAGTTGTGCTTCTATCCGTTCGCGCGTGTATATTATATAAGGTGTCTTTTTGCGGGGAATGTAGCTCACGATGCGCAGTTTGGCGAGGTGCACCAGCTGTTCGTAGATTTGCCGGCGGGTGAGCCCTGTGCGTATGGCAAGTGAATCTTCGTTGATGTAGGTGTAGTCTGTGAATACGCCTGTGTAGGAACGGAGGACGGTTTGGATGAGCTTGTCCATGTCATCACCCATTTCGCGCAGCCTGTAAAGTTCGTCCCGTCGTATGGTGAAGAGGAGGCGCGAGGTGTTGTCCTGTTCGCCGGTATATTCCAGGTATCCTGCTTGCGTCAGGATTTTCAGTGCGCTGTCCACCGGGACGGGAAAATACTTGAATTTGCGGCAGAAGTCTTCGATGTTGAATTCGCGTACGCAGTCCAAGCCGTCTCCCATTGCCATTTGGTAGTAGTATTGAAGGTGCTCGTACACGTCTTTGATATATTCTTTTTCAGGAAATGTATCCGGTATGCGCTTGTGCAGCGTGGTCTTGTCTGCCTTGGCATATAAAATGACGGCATAGGCTTTTTGTCCGTCGCGCCCTGCCCTCCCGGCTTCCTGAAAGTAGGCTTCTATGGAATCGGGCAAGTCCATGTGGATGACGATGCGCACGTCCGGCTTGTCTATTCCCATGCCGAAAGCGTTGGTGGCCACCATGACGCGGCTCCCGCCGGATTGCCAGCGGTGCTGGCGGATGTCTTTGGTGGCATCGTCCAGTCCGGCATGGTAGAAGTCGGCTGTTATGTCTTCGTTGTTCAGCAGTTCGGTGATTTCTTTGGTACGTCGGCGGTTGCGCACGTACACGATGGCGCTGCCGGGCATGCTGCGCAGGATGTGCAGCAGTTCGCCGGTCTTGTTGTCGGTCTTGCGGACAATGTAGGCAAGGTTGCTCCGTTCAAAGCTCATGCGGAAAACGTTCTCCCGGCGGAAATGCAGGCGGGCCTGGATGTCTTTCACTACTTCCGGGGTGGCGGTGGCGGTCAGGGCCAGAATGGGGACGTCCGGCAGCAATTCACGTATTTCTGCGATTTTCAGGTAGGCGGGACGAAAGTCATATCCCCATTGTGAGATGCAGTGGCTTTCGTCTACCGTAATCATGCTGACCTTCATCTTCCGGAGTTTGGTGCGGAAGATCTCCGTATCCAACCGTTCGGGGGAGATGTAGAGGAATTTGTAGTTGCCGAAGATGCAGTTCTCCAGGGTGGTGATGATGTCTTGCCGGCTCATGCCGGAATAGATGGAGAGTGCTTTGATTCCCCGCTTTCTCAGATTCTGGACCTGGTCTTTCATTAGGGCTATCAGGGGGGTGATGACGAGGCACAGACCGTCTTTGGCAAGTGCCGGAACCTGAAAGGTTATGGACTTTCCGCCGCCGGTAGGCATCAGTCCTAATGTGTCTTTGTTCTCGCTGATGCTGTTGATGATCTCCTCTTGGATGCCCCGGAAGCTGTCATATCCCCAGTACTGCTTCAAGAGTTGGGCGTTGAGTGTTGAAAGCTGGGAGTTGTCGGATTGAGCGGGCATGATTGTAAAGTTGAAAAATGAAGAGGATGTGCCGGTTCGGATTTCCGACACATCCTTTCACGCTTAGTTAGGTTTTATATCTTCAATCTGCAACTGCACTTCTCCACGTTTGTGGGTGTTTTCTTCAATGGTATAGCAAATGTCGAACGAACGCTTGGTCTTGATGTAGCGGACGTGGGAGCTTTGCCCGAAGGCAATGCCGTTCATGACGTTGTTCGATTTGTTATCCACCAATTCCAGTTTGATGTGCTCCTGATCGCGTCCCACCACTTTGCTGGTTCCGTAGTCGTAGACATTATGGGTGCAGAACACAGGTTTGGTATTGTCGGGGCCAAACGGGTTGAACTTCTTCAGGTCGTTACAGAATTTCGGGGTGATGTCCCGGAAATCAATCTCGGCATTGATGTCGATTACGGCGCTGGTCTGCTCCGGCAGGATGTGCCGGGACACGAACTCTTCAAAACGTTGGGTGAAAGCGGGAACATTTTCCACTTTCATGGACAATCCGGCTGCATAGGTGTGACCGCCGAAGTTTTCCAGTAAATCCCGGCAGTATTCAATGGCTTTGTACACATCGAACCCGGAGACGGAGCGTGCCGAACCGGTTGCCATGTCGTCGGTGCGCGTCAGCACTACGGCGGGACGGTAATATACCTCCGTAAGACGGGAAGCGACGATACCGATGACTCCTTTGTGCCAGTCTTCGTTGTACAGGACGATGGAACGGCGGTCGGCAAGCCCTTCCAGTCCGGCAACAATCTGGTTGGCCTCTTCGGTCATGGTTTTGTCGAGATCTTTGCGGGTTTCGTTATACTGGTTGATTTGTCCTGCCTTTTCCAAAGCAAGCGAGAAGTCTTTCTCCGTCAGCAGGTCTACTGCTTCCTTGCCGTTTTGGATGCGTCCCGAAGCGTTGATTCGCGGACCTATCTTGAATACGATGTCGCTGACGGTAATCTCTTTTTCCGCCAGCCCGCATACGTCGATAATGGCTTTCAACCCCACGCTCGGATTGCTGTTGAGTTGCTTCAAACCATGATAGGCAAGGATGCGGTTCTCTCCCATAATCGGTACAATGTCCGAGGCTATGCTGACCGCAACCAGATCTAATAAAGGTATCAGATGATGAAACTCGATGCCGTTGCTGATGGCGAATGCCTGCATGAATTTAAAACCTACTCCGCAACCTGAGAGGTGCTCGTAGGGATAGGTGTTGTCTTCGCGCTTGGCGTTCAGTATGGCTACGGCGGGAGGGAGAACTTCATCGGGCACGTGGTGGTCGCAGATGATGAAATCAATGCCTTTTTCTTTGGCGTATGCTATTTCGTCTACGGCTTTGATGCCGCAGTCCAGCACTATAATCAGGCCTACACCGGTTTCGGTGGCATAGTCCACGCCTTTGGTCGAAACTCCATACCCTTCATTGTAGCGGTCGGGTATGTAATAGTCTATATTAGAATAGAACTGTTGAATGAACTTGTAGACCAGCGCTACGGCAGTAGTTCCGTCCACATCGTAATCTCCATAAACCAGAATACGCTCTTTCTTTCCCATTGCCTTGTTCAGGCGTTCTACGGCCACGTCCATATCCTTCATGAGGAAAGGGTCATGTAGCGCAGAAAGGCTTGGACGGAAAAATGAACGCGCTTCTTCGAAAGTCCTGACGCCCCTGTTTATGAGCAATGATGCCAAAACAGGGTCCACGCCCAGCTCCGCGGAGAGCTGTGCCACATTCTCCGGATCCGCCGGAGCACGCAAAGTCCATTCTCGTTCTTTAGCCATAGCATACAAAGATACCTTATTTATTTCAATTTTAGAATTAAAAGTGCTATTTTTGTAGATGTGGCCAAAATTGGCAACTGACGACGCCATGGCCCGTTTTCATTGAACAAAAAGATTGACAAAAATATGGCAAATTTGGAATTGAGCGAGCAGGAACTCATCAGAAGACAGTCCCTCGACAAACTCAGGGAGTTGGGAATCGAACCTTATCCGGCACCATTGTACCCGGTGAATGCGACAGCGAAAGTCATTGAGGCTGAGTATGATCCGGAAAAAGGCAATTTCCAGGACGTATGTATTGCAGGTAGAATCATGTCCAGGAGAATCATGGGAGCGGCGTCTTTCATGGAACTTCAGGATTCCACGGGAAGGATACAGGTTTACGTGAAACGTGATGAAATCTGCCCCGGTGAGGACAAGACCATGTACAACACCGTATTCAAGAAGCTTCTCGACATCGGTGACGTGGTGGGCATCAAGGGTTTCGCGTTCCACACGCAGACCGGACAGCTCACAGTGCATGCCAAGGAACTCACACTCCTCAGCAAATCATTGAAAGTTCTTCCTATCGTGAAGGAGGCTGACGGCAAGGTGCATGACGCTTTCACCGATCCGGAGCTCAGATACAGACAGAGATATGTGGACCTCATCGTGAATCCGCAGGTGAAGGACACCTTCATCAAGAGGGCGAAGATCATCGCGACAATGCGCGAGTATTTCAACAATGCAGGATGTCTGGAAGTGGAGACCCCTATTCTCCAGTCGATTCCGGGCGGTGCTACGGCAAGACCGTTCATTACTCACCACAACGCATTGGACATTCCTCTGTATCTGCGTATTGCGAATGAGCTTTACTTGAAGAGACTCATCGTCGGCGGTTATGACGGCGTGTATGAGTTCGCCAAGGATTTCCGTAACGAGGGTATGGACAAGACCCATAATCCGGAGTTTACATGTATGGAAATCTACGTGGCATACAAGGATTATATCTGGATGATGGAGTTCATCGAGAACCTTCTCGAAAAGATCGCGATGAACCTCTACGGAAAGACCACAGTGAT
>ERZ779890.3979-NODE-3979-length-12660-cov-6.715748_pt1 | contig 12660 bp, 12 predicted proteins | sample MGYA00511553_ERZ779890 | MGnify/ENA primary metagenome ERZ779890 (study PRJEB29588, sample SAMEA2152064) | human gut metagenome | biome: human gut; feature: human-associated habitat; material: faeces | place: Denmark | collected 2008/2010 ...
CACCGATCTCCGGTGCTTTTCCGGCAATCTCGCCGATGGTCACGTTCTGGTAAATGCGGCAGTTTGCCCCGATAACGGCATAGCGCGAGATGAAAACGCCGTGCAGCCCGTGCGGGAGCGACGGCACGCCCCGGATCACCGCATCCGGGCCAATGTACCCGCCGCGCCGCGCGGCGCAGCGGCTCATAAGAAATGTCAGCATGTCCCGGCGAAAGCCGGACTTTGCGCGCTGCTGCCGCCGGTAGAGCCGCCAGAAGCGCGAAAGATCGTTCCCGCGTGAATAGTCGATGATCTTCTCCCGGATGCTCATACGTACAACCCCAGCAGCCGGTCGATCATCTGCGGAAACGACAGGCCGATTCCTTTCATCATGTTGGGGAAGCGGCTGTGCGCGGTGAGGCCGGGGATCGTGTTCACCTCGTTGAACACCAACTCGCCGGAGGGCGTGAGGAAGAGATCGACGCGCGCGAAGCCCGAGCAGCCGAGCGCGCGGTAGATTGTTTTGGCCGCTTCCTGAATGCGCAGCTCCGTTGCCGCGTCTACGCGCGCGGGCATGTGGATGTGGGAGGTTTTGAGCGTGTATTTTTCCTCAAAATCGAAAAAGCCGCCGGAGAGCTCAATCTCGTCGGTGCGGCCGACGGTCAGCGTGTCCGTGCCGAGCACGGCGCAGCCGACCTCAAAGCCCGGCACGGCTTCCTCGACGATAACGGAGCTGTCGTACCGGAACGCTGCATCGACGGCGGTGCCGAGCGCATCGCGCGATTCCACGCGCGTCACGCCGAAGGACGAGCCCGCGCGCACGGGCTTTACGAACACCGGGAAGGAGAGCGTATCCAGGATCCTCTGCCGCGCCGCCGCCGTGTTCTCTTCGAGCACGACCGACTTCGGCACCGCGATCCCGGCAAGGGAGACAAGCTTGTGCGCGCGGTCCTTGTCCATGCAGAGCGCCGAGGCGAGCGTGCCGCACCCGACGAGCGGGATACCGGAGAGCTCAAAAAGCCCCTGCACCGTGCCGTCCTCGCCGTTCTTCCCATGCAGCACGGGGAAGGCGAGATCGATTCGCCGCAGCATCCACTTGCCATTGTGGAGTTCCCAAAACCCCGGCGCACCGCGGCTCGGCGAAAAAGCGGCGGGGCGGAGAAGCGTGCTGTCGTCCGCCCACGCTCCGGCGGCGATGACGCTGTAGGTGCCGAGATAGTGGTACCAGTCGCCGTCCTTTGTGATGCCGATGGGCAGAGGATCAAATTGCTCTGTGTCAACGGCCTCCAACACCGCCGCGGCGGATTGGAGAGAAACTTCGTATTCGCTCGAATGGCCGCCGAAGAGTACGGCGAGCGTTTTCTTTTTGGTGTTCATGGATTATTTATTCCTTTCGTATGGGCGTGCCCTCCGGCAGAGGGTAGGCGATCTCGCATTCGTTCGTGTACAAAAGCCGCCGCTCCATTGTTTTGATCACGGCGTCGGTCTCCTCGCGGAATACCTCGGCGCGCTCGTAGATTTTTCCGCCGCGGTTTATATACATGACCGCGCCGTTGTACACGCGGTATTCCCGCGCCGGGGGACGGTCGGACTCGATTTGCACAAAAAGGTCGGTGTCGGAAAAATCGATGGCGATGCGAAAGAGCACGTCCGTATCGTTGCGCGCGCGGAGGTCGCACCAGCCCTCACTCACGGTCGCGTCCGCGCCGCGCGGGAAGCGCTCGGCTTCCGCAGCGGGGAACTGTTCTACGGCGTGGCCGTGCCGCTCCGTGACCGTGAGGGGCGTGTGCAGAAAGCACCAGTAGAGAAGATCACTCAGCATGCAAAGCCCCCCGCCGTAGGCCGGGCGGACGCTGCCATTTACGAGCACGAGCCCGTCCTTATAGGGAGTATGGCGGTCGGCGCGGCGCGCAAGACGCCAGAAGGAAAACGTCTCGCTCGGGTGGAGGACTACGCCGTTCATTGCTTCGGCGGCAAGACGGAGGTTGTGCACCTTGTTTTGCTGATACTCCATCGGAAAACCGCTGCGCTCATTGCGCATGGCGACGTTGGCGCGGAAAAGCGTGTATTCAAGCGGCGTTTTTGTCTGCACGGCAGCGTACCGGCAGCCGTCAAAGTACATTTTGAGATAAAAGCAGCGCTTTCTCTGCCAGCGCCGCAGCGGAAGCAGAAACGGAAAGCGCTCCGTGAGCCGTTTTCTTGCCATAGAAAATCATTCTCCTTTGGGGAAGCGGAGAAATAAAAAAGCTCCCGTTTCCGATACGGGTATCGTATCGAAAACGGGAGCGAAATGTTTTCCCAAGCCCCGACGGGCGTCTTATGTTTTTCTGCGGAAATTCTTACGATTTTCCAACGGTCGATTTTTCTATGGGCAGCGTAACGGTGAACGTGACGGTATCGTCCCGGCTCTCGCCGGTGAGCGAGCCGCCGTGGAGCTGCGTGATCTGCCGGGCGATGGCAAGACCCAGCCCCGCGCCGCCGGTAGAGGAGCGCACCGTGTCCAGCCGGTAGAACTGCTCAAAAATGCGCGAGAGCTTTTCCGGCGGGATCGTGTCGCCGCGATTCCGGAAGCGGACAACGGCGAAATTGCCGACGCGCTCCGCCGTGACGGTGATCTCCGTGCCCGGGTAGCAGTAGAGCACGGCGTTGCGCAGAAGGTTATCAAAGACGCGCTGCAATTTGTTCGCGTCGCACCGAATGGGGAACGTCTCGGGTGTGGAGAGCGTGCAGGTGAGGTTTTTCTCTCGCAGCATCGGCTGAAACTCAAACGTAAGCTGCTCGAGCAGACGGGAGAGGTCGGCGGCACCGTATTGCAGCTCGATGGCGGAGAGATTGAAGCGCGTGATCTCAAAAAATTCGTTGATGAGATCCTCGAGACGGTTGGCCTTGTCGAGCGCGATGGAGAGGTATTTCTCCCGCAGCGCCGGGGCGATCTCGCCCTCGTCGTGCAGCAGCGTCAGATACCCGATCACGGACGAGAGCGGCGTTTTGAGATCGTGCGCAAGATACATGATGAGATCGTTTTTTCGCTGCTCGGCTTCGCGCCGCGCCCGGAGATTTTCCTGCGAGCGTGACCGCGCAAGATTGAGCTCGTTTTCCACGTCCGAAAGCTCTTTCGGCAGCTCAATGGGCGGTGCGGCGGGGTCGGAGAGCGATTTGGCCGCGGCGATCACGTCGTCCAGATAGCCGAGCGGCTGGCGCAGCGCGCGGACAGTGAACCAGACGAAGCCCGCGAGCAGCAGCAGGACAATGAGCACAGGCGAGAGCCGTTCCACGACCTTGAGGAGATAGTAGAGCGGATCGTTCTCGCTCCATGGGAAGCGGTAGCAGACAAAAGCGGCACAGAAATACCCGCCGACGACCGCGGCGAAGAGCGCCGCGAGCGAGAGCAGATAGCGCGTAAAGAGGCGCATGGCAAGCGGGGAGAAGCGGTTCGGGCGTTTATTCGATCTCATACCCTACCCCCCAGACGGTCTTGATGAATTTCGGGTTCCGCGGCGGCTCGTTCATCTTTTCACGCAGCCGGGCGATGTGCGCCATGACGGTGTTGTTGCTGTTTTGCAGATATTTCTCCTTCCACACGGCCTCGAACAGCTCCTCGGACGGCACGACCCGTCCCTGCCGCGAGCAGAGATACCAGAGGATCGAAAACTCGATCGGCGTGAGCGCAAGCTCCCGGCCAAAGAGCGTGCATTTGTGGCTTTCGCGCTGGATCGTAAGGCCGCGGATGTCGTATTCGACGCTCTCCTCCGGCGCGGCGGCGCTCTGGTTGTAGTGCCCGGCGCGGCGAAGCTGCGTCTTTACGCGCGCGACGACCTCCAGCGGGTTGAAGGGCTTGGTGATATAGTCGTCTGCGCCGATCGTCAGGCCGAGAATTTTGTCGCTGTCGGCCACGCGCGCGGTCAGCATAAGGATGGGGAAAAAGCGGCTTTCCCGGATCTTCCGGCAGAGCGAAAAGCCGTCGATGTCCGGCAGCATCACGTCAAGCAGGGCGAGGTCGATGTGCTCCGATTCCACGCAGCGCAGCGCCTCTGCGCCGGTGGCGCAGGTATGGACGGTGTAGCCGTCGTTTTTGAGATAGATCTCCAGAAGATCGGCGATCTCGCGCTCGTCGTCCACGACGAGAATGGTTTCGTTCATAGCGGTTCTCCCAACGGGCAGTTTGGCGTTGAGCCCATTACCATTAAACCACAGTTTCCGTCCAAACGCAAGAAACCGCCGGGGAGGAGGAAAATGGCTCCCTCTATGAGGGAGCTGTCGGCGGCAGAGCCGCTGACTGAGGGAGTTGACTCCTTCCGTCTCGCCTTCGGCGAGCCACCTCCCTCAAAGAGGGAGGCAGCAGAAAAAAGGACGCGCAGTCAGAAGCTGCGCGTCCGCTCTATCGTTAAGGAGCCTGTTTATTTTTTCAAAAGCCGGTTGATGAAGCCGAGCAGCATGAGCATGTCGTCCTCGTCGAGCTGCCGCATACCGGCGAGCGCCTTTCGGATCAGCTCCGGATGCGATTCCTCGCCATTGAAAAACTGCTGCGGCGTAATGCCGAAATAATCGCAGATGGCAAGAAACTCCTTCATCGGCGGCAGCGCCTTGCCGGAGGAAATGTTGTATACATACCCGCGGCTGTGCCCTAAGTCGTAGCTCATCTGATATTCCGAAACGCCCTTGCGCAGCCGAAGCTCGGTAATGCGGTTTCGGATAAATTCCTCCGTCATTGGTATCACCTCATATAGATAATACCGACAAGGAACAATTCAATAGTAAATAAATATTTGTCAAATATATTGCAACAGCCAAAAATATATGTTATCCTTGTAGAACAATCCAAAAAAATTAAAAGAAATGGAAAAATCGACAAAAACAGAAAGGAAAGGTCATATCTATGGAAGCGGTTATTTTTATTGCAGCTATTCTGGAGATTGTCGTGGCATACTTCGCGGCAAAGGAGTTTGAACGCATCGCAAGTGACAAGGGATACGCGAGCAAGAAGTATTTCTGGTGGGCGTTTCTCGTCGGCTTCATCGGTATCCCCATGGTCATCGCACTGCCTGACCGCCGCGGCAGCGGCACGGGCGCGGCGTCTGCCAATTTGCCGGTGAACGACGACGAAATTCCGGAAATTTGAGGTGCGGATATGAGCGAGAGATATACGCGTCTTTTTGCGCTGGAGGAAAATCTCTATTCCGATGGATCGCCGGTCGTCATCTCTGCGGGTGCTCTGCTCAAGGACAACCAGACCGGAGCGGTGCTTGCGCAGCTCAAGATCAGGAATATCGGCGGTAAAACGATCAAGGCAGCCGCGGTTCGCATCACGTGCTTTGATACCGTGGGCAAACCGCTCGAAGGTACCGCCGAAAAGGAGTATCTCGATCTCACTGCCGGACGTGACGAAGAATTCGGACAAAAGTCTCTTGTTTCGCTGCCGGATACCTCGGCGCGCTCCTTCTCTGTCGCGGTGACGTGGGTCGCGTTTTCGGACAACACGGTCTGGAACGCCTCCGAGGAGGAGTTATCCGCGCTGCCGAAGCAGGACTCTCTTAGTGAAGTGTTTGGCGATGAAGAACTCGTTAAACAGTATCGGCTGAAATACGGCGCGGGGATAAAGAGCTTTCCACGAAAGTATAAAGATCTCTGGTTCTGCGCCTGCGGCGCATTCAACCATGCAGACGAAGAGGTCTGCCATGTCTGCGGTCAAAAGCTTGCGGCCCTCCTGCCGTTTGATGCGGAAGCGCTGAAAGCGGAGAAAGACAAGCGGCTCCAAAAGGAAGCCGACGAGCGCCGGAGAGCCGAGGAGCAAGCCAACGCCGCCGCGGCAGAAAAGGCTGCGAGGGCAAAGAAAGCCGCGCAGAAAGCAAAGAAAATCGTGGCGATCGTGATCCCGGTCGTCTGCGCCTGTGTCGCGTTCGTGTTCCTTCTGACGCAGGTGATCATTCCCAAACAGAAATATAACGAAGCCATGCGCCTGATCGACGCGGGGGAATACGATGCCGCCTATGAAATGCTGGAAAAGCTTGGAAATACGGAGGCGATCGCAGCAAACAAGTACAATCGTGCCATGGAGTATATCGACGCGCAGGACTATGAAACGGCGTGGGAGCTCCTAGATGGGCTGGAATCTGGAGATATTAAAGAGGCAAAAGATAATCTTTTTCATATAATTGAAGAAAAAGATGCTGACTTGTATAATCGTTTATTCCTTTTCGAAGCAAGCGTGGGAGATACTATTTTTTGGGGATCGTATGAGCAGGATAATAATAAAGCAAATGGCACGGAAAGTATTGAATGGGTCGTGCTTACAAAAGAAGAGGACAGGCTTCTCATAATCAGTAAATACGCCTTGGATTGCCAGCCCTACAATACAATATATACGGACATTACTTGGGAAGCATGCACACTACGTCAGTGGCTGAATAACGATTTTATTAACACCGCATTTTCAGATACGGAGAGAGACAAAATCCCTATAGTGACTGTGTCGGAGGGTATAAACCCTCAATTTAATACAAAGCCTGGCAACAGCACACAAGATAGGCTGTTTTTATTGAGTATTACAGAGACAGATCGGTTCTTGAATTCAGATACTGCAGTATGTAAACCTACAGTATATGCCTCTGCTAAAGGAGCTTTTGTTGCTGATAACGGCAATACTGAATGGTGGCTGCGTTCGCCTGGTTACTATCAGGGTGGTGCGGCACTTGTTGAAATCGACGGCAGCATATTCTATTATGGTTCTGATGGCAATCACGATCGTATCGCTGTCCGCCCCGCTATGTGGATCGATTTAAGCAACTAAAACAGGCTCCCTCATTAGAGGAAGCCTTTGCAGAAAAAACCGCCGGAACGGGTTGTCCGTTCCGGCGGTTGTGCTTATGAAAATTATCAGCCGTTGACCATCTTGGCGACCTCGGCGGCGAGGTCGTCCTGACGCTTCTCAATGCCTTCGCCCTTCTCAAAACGGACGTAGCCCTTGACGGTGACGGGGGTGCCGAGCTCCTTGGCGACGGCGGCGACATGCTGCTCGACGCTGACCTTGTCGTCCTTCACGAACGGCATCTGGAGCAGGCAGATCTCCTTGAACCACTTGCCCAGACCGCCGACAACGATCTTCTCGATGATGGCGTCGGGCTTCTTCGCGTTCTTCGGATCCTGCTTCGCGGTGGCGATACGGATCTCCTTTTCCTTCTCCACGTCGGCGGCGGGGACGTTGCTCTCGTCGAGATACTGCGGGTTGAGCGCGCAGATCTGCATGGCGACGTCACGGCCGAGCTCGGTGACGGCCTCAACGGAGGCTTCGGTCTCAAGCTCGACGAGCACGGCGACCTTGCCCTTCATGTGGACATAAGGAACGCACTTGCCCTCGATGCGCTCGAAGCGGCGGACCTTCATGTTCTCACGGACGGAGAGGAAGAGCTCGTTCTTCGCGTTGTCCACGGTGCCGTTGCCGGTGTACCAGGGGCACGCCATGAGAGCATCAACATCGGCGGGAGCTTCCTTCGCGATGACCTTCGCCACGCCGGAGACGAACTCGGCGAACAGCGGGCCGCCCGCGACGAAGTCGGACTCGCAGTTGACTTCGACGATCACGCCGACACCGTCGATGACCGCGGCGTACGCCATGCCCTCGGCGGCGATGCGGGTCGCCTTCTTGGCCTGGGAAGCCAGACCCTTTTCACGCAGATAAACAACGGCCTTCTCGAAATCGCCCTCGTTCTCGACGAGCGCCTTTTTGCAGTCCATCAGGCCGCAGCCGGTGGCCTGGCGCAGCTCGTTAACAGCAGCAGCGGTAATAGCAGCCATTATTCTTCCTCCTTCGCGGTCTCAGCGGCCTCGACGGTCTCGGCGTCCTCGCCCTGACGGCCTTCGAGCACGGCGTTGGCCATGGTCTGGCTGATGAGGCGGATGGCGCGGATGGCGTCATCGTTGCCGGGGATAACGTAGTCAACCTCGTCGGGATCGCAGTTGGTGTCAACGATCGCAACGATGGGGATGTGCAGCTTGCGGGCCTCGGCGATGGCGTTGTGCTCCTTGCGCGGGTCGATGACGAACAGAGCGCCGGGGAGCTTCTTCATGTCCTTCACGCCGCCGAGATACTTCTCGAGCTTTTCCATGTCGCCCATGAGCTTCATGACTTCCTTCTTGGGAAGCATGTCGAAGGTGCCGTCTTCCTGCATCTTCTTGAGCTGGGCCAGACGCTCGACACGGGTGCGCATGGTCTTGAAGTTGGTGAGCATGCCGCCGAGCCAGCGGGCGTTCACATAGTACATGCCGACGCGCTCGGCCTCTTCCTTGACGGCTTCCTGCGCCTGCTTCTTCGTGCCGACGAAGAGGATGCTCTGGCCGTTCTCGGAGAGAGTGCGGACAAAGTCATAGGCTTCCTCGAGCTTCTTGACGGTCTTCGCGAGGTCGATGATGTAGATGCCGTTACGCTCCATATAGATGTATTCGGCCATCTTGGGGTTCCAGCGGCGGGTCTGGTGACCGAAGTGGACACCGGCTTCCAGCAGCTGCTTCATGGATACTACTGCCATGTTGGGGGTTCCTCCTTTATTTTGTTATTACCTCCGGGGGCATCAACCCGGCGCGACCAGGCTTTCGCCACATGGTCGCCGGTCCGCTCCCCGTGCGTAATGCGCGGGTATTATACCAAATGCCCGCGCACTCTGCAAGCCTTTTCGCTCTCTTTTTTGAAAAAATATTTTGATTTTCCGGGGTTTTTATCCCCAGATACCTCGCCGGGGCTGCCGGTCGCGCCGGATCTCCGCGGCGCCCTCGATGAGAACGATGTCCCCGCCGATGCGGGCAATGGATTCCCACGGGAGAATATAGTCGCTCTCGCGGCCGAACAGCCCGAAAAACCGCGCCGGGCCCGGCACGATGAGCGCCAGCACCCGCCCCGATGTGAGATCGAGGATCGCGTCGCTCACAAAGCCGAGACGCGTGCCGTCGGAAATGTTGATGACTTCGCGGTAACGCAGCTCGGTAAGCCGTACCTCCATGATGTACCACCCCCATAGAGCCTATGGGGGCGGGGCGTTGTCCTATGAAACGAAAATGGCCTTTTTGATCCGCCGGATGGCGTTTTTCTCCAGCCGGGAGACCTGCGCCTGCGATATGCCGACCATCGAGGCGACCTCCATCTGCGTTTTGCCGTCGTAAAAGCGCAGCGAGAGGATGCGCTTTTCCCGCCCGGTCAGACTTCGCATGGCGTCGTCGAGCGCCATGCACTCGATCCAGCTCTCGTCCGTGTTGCGCGAGTCGCGCACCTGATCCATGACCGTGAGACTCTCGCTGCCGTCGGAAAACACCGGGTCGGAGAGACTCACGGGGTCGCTGATCGCGTCGAGCGCGAGAGCGATCTCCTGCCGGGGAATGCCGAGAGCGGCTGCGATCTCCTCCTCGGTCGGCTCGCGGCCGGTCTCGGCGGTGAGCTTTTCGCGCGCCTGCAGAATTTTGTACGCGGTATCGCGCATGCTGCGCGATACGCGCAGAGCGCTGTTGTCGCGCAGATACCGGCGGATCTCCCCGGCGATCATCGGCACGCCGTAGGTGGAAAAGCGCACGTCGTGCGCCTCGGCGTCGAAGTTGTCGATGGCCTTGATGAGTCCGATGCACCCGACCTGAAAGAGATCGTCGATATTCTCCCCGCGGGAGGAAAAGCGCTGGATGACGGACAGCACGAGCCGCAGATTGCCCGCGATCAGCTCTTCACGGGCGGACTTGTCGCCCTGCCGGACGCGCAGCAGCAGCCGGCGCGTGGTGGCGCTGTCGAGCACGGCGAGCTTCGAGGTGTTGACGCCGCAAATCTCTACCTTTCCCTGCATATACAGCAAAACCTCCTCTGGCAAACGTTAGTGTTTCCGCAGAGGAGGTCGTTTTATACATTTTTTGCTTTTTGCACCTTCGCGTTACGGTGTGCCGAGGCGGGCGACGGTGAGACCGGGCCGCGCGGTCCCGGCGGTATATTTCCAGTCGAACGTGTAGCGGCTCTCGTTCCCGGCGGCGTCGGAGGCCGTGACGGAGATCGTCCACACGCCCTCGGTCAGCCCCTCCGCCGACCACGGGAAATCGCTCTCGCCGTCGGTGACGAGGAAGGAGCTGCGCGTTTCCCCTGTATCCGACGTGAGCGTGACGCTCAGCCCCGCGAGCGTGCCGTTATCGGTGACGCGGTGGTGCAGCGAGAAGCCGGTCTCGGTGATGTCGGTGATCGTGAGCGAGCGGATGACGGGGCTCGTCGTATCGATGAACACCGTGCCGACGTCGGCAAGCGGGCTTTCGTTTCCGTCCGTGTCGCACGCGGCGGCGCGCACCGCATAATTGCCCTGCCGCCAGATGTCCACGTCGAGCGTGCCGGAGCCGGAGGCGGGGGCGTTGTAGTAGCGCGTGACCCACACGTCGTCGCCCTCGCCGCGCGTATCGACGCGGAAGGCGTTGAGCCCCTTCTCGTCCGTGCCGGAGAGAAAGAGCGAGAAGCCTTTGGAGGTCGCCGCGCCGACGGTCGAAGCCGTCAGCTCGGGTGCGGCCGTGTCGCCGGTGCGCGGCTCTTCGCTGAGCAAGGCATTGACCGTGCCGCTGCCCGCGATGCCGTCCGCCACGAGCCCCTGCTGCGACTGGAAGGCGCGCACGGCCTCGTCGGTTTTGGAGCAGAAGTAGCCGGTGATGTATTTTTCCTCGAGCAGCCCGCGGCGGCAGAGCTCGATCTGCAATACCGTGACGCCCGCGCCGATGTACACTCCGCGCCCGTCCGCCATCGACCAACCGCGCAGCGACGGGTTATAATAGAGCGCGTACACGATCTCATAGCCGGAGAGAAGGGCGTTGTCGTAATTGCCGAGCGCGAGTACCTCCTGCGAGGACGTGATGTGCCACGTTTCACCCGCGGTCGTCGCCGAGGGCTGCAGCGGCTTATAAAGCCCGTAGTCCGCCATGTGGTACACGACGCCGGTTTTAGGGTTGGCGTAGCTCGTTTTGAAATTCGCCCCGAGCCAGTAGTTCGATATATCCATCGCGTTGCCGGAGTTGTGGCCGCTGCATCCGGGGCGGGCGTAGTAGCCGTTCGCCCAGGTGTTATCCCACAGCCGCAGCGCGGCGCGGTAGTAGTAGCGCAGATCGAGCGTCTGGATATCGTAGGCGGAAAGGTCGATGGCATAGTCCTCCGGCCAGCCGGGGGCGGTCTCGGCGTCCCACCAGAAATTCGTGACGCTCCGTCCGTTCCAGAGCAGCGCGCGGCGGAAGGGACCGGTGTTGGCGTTGGAGTCGTGCAGGCCGATGACCTCCTGATAGCACGCCGGGCGGAAGGCATTCGTCACGATGAGCTTTTCGTCGCCGTAACCAACGTCGCGCGCGAACGTGGCGAGCCGGATGACGAGCTCGCGGTCCGTGCCGTGGAGAATGGCGGCCTTTGCCTCCTCGAGCGACACGGTGGGATCCATGCCGAAATTCGTGCACCAGTTGCTTGCGGCGGTGTCAAAGTCGAAATACGTCACCGCTTCCTCGTAGGAGAGAAAGTCGATCGTGCTGCTTTCTTCCGCGCCGTCCTCCCCGTCGGCGGCGAGCGCAGGGAGCGCGCCGAGAAGGAGCGCCGCGAGCAGCGCCGCGGCAAGAGTGCGGATGCCTTGCTTTTTCATAGGCAGAGCCTCTCATATAGAAAGAATATATGAGCAATATACCCGATTTTTTTCCGCGCGTCAACGCCGGGGACTTTCGGCGGGGCGCAGCGTGTGGTATACTGCAGAAAAAGGAAAGGGAGGGCCCGCGATGAGACTGCCGGAGGACGCCGCTCGCGCGCTGAAAAAACTGGAGAGCGCCGGGTGGGAGAGCTATGCCGTGGGCGGATGCGTGCGCGATTCGCTGCTCGGCATCGAGCCGCACGACTGGGATCTCTGCACCGCCGCGCCGCCGGAGGCAATGAAAAAGGTCTTTGCCGGAGAGCGCGTGATCGAGACCGGACTGAAGCACGGCACGCTCACGCTGCTCGCGCCGTCCGGCCCTCTGGAGATCACGACGTTCCGCACCGAGAGCGGCTACTCCGACTGCCGCCACCCGGACCGCGTTTCGTTCGTGCGCGACATCCACGCCGATCTCGCACGGCGCGATTTCACGGTGAATGCCATGGCGTACAGCCCCGCGCGCGGTCTGCGGGACGATTTCGGCGGGCGGGAGGATCTTAAGAACGGTGTCCTCCGCTGCGTCGGCGACCCCGGCGAGCGCTTCCGGGAGGACGCGCTGCGCATTTTGCGCGCGCTGCGCTTCGCGGCGCGGTTCGGTCTGACCATCGAGGAGAAAACCGCCGCGGCGCTGCGGGAAAACCGGGAGCTGCTGCGCAATATTTCCCCCGAGCGCATTTTCTCGGAGCTCAAGGGCATCCTCTGCGCGCGCGGCGCGGGGGAGATGCTGCGCGCCTTCCCGGAGGTGTTTTTTGTGATCCTTCCGGAGCTTGCGCCGATGCGGGGCTTTGATACGCGCCGCCCGCAGAACCACTGCTGGGACGTGTGGGGCCACACGGCGCACGCTGTGGACGCCATCGCGCCCGAGAGCGTCCTCCGGCTTACGATGCTCTTTCACGACAGCGGCAAGCCGGAGACGTTCCGGTATGACGCACAGGCCGGATTCGGCCGCTTCCCCGGCCATCCGGCGGTAAGCGCGCGCATTGCGGACGCGGCGCTGCGGGCTCTGCGCTGCGACAATGCC
>ERZ779890.3988-NODE-3988-length-12632-cov-2.552198_pt1 | contig 12632 bp, 8 predicted proteins | sample MGYA00511553_ERZ779890 | MGnify/ENA primary metagenome ERZ779890 (study PRJEB29588, sample SAMEA2152064) | human gut metagenome | biome: human gut; feature: human-associated habitat; material: faeces | place: Denmark | collected 2008/2010 ...
AACGCATTGAGCCCCGTCGCCTCGGCAAAACTCTGCACCTCGGCGGTCTTAGGCTTGCAAGGGCAGTTCGGCATACGCAGGGCGTAACAGCAGAGGACGATGCTGAGCACGCCTGAGACAAAGAACTGGTTGTAGCTGTGCTGGAACTGCACCCCGTCCGCGCCCTTGACGAAATTGACGAAGAGCATCGTGCAGATGAAGCCGACCGTACCGAACACGCGGATCGGAGGGAAATCCTTGACCGGATCCTTGCCCGCCTTCTCCAAAGCGTTATAAGCCACGGAATTAGCTATGGCTATGGTCGGCATGAAGAATGCGACGCTGAGGGCATAGAGAGCATAGAAAACACTGAATTCAATGCCGGCACCCGCACTCTTGGCGTATACGCCGGCACCGAGCATGAATATGCCGGCAAGCGCATGGCAGAGCGAGAGGACCTTCTGGGCGGGAACCCACTTGTCGGCCACGATGCCCATAAGGGCAGGCATGAAGATGGAGACGAAGCCCTGGGTGGCGAAGAAGAGCCAGATCTGCGGCCCGAAGCCCGACTTGGCGAGGAAACTCCCCATTGAGGTGAGGTATGCCCCCCACACTGCGAACTCGAGGAAGTTCATGATTATCAGCCTAGTGCTGATGCCGTTGTTATTCATTCTAGTATTGTTTTTGTTTAAAATATCAAACCGTTTCAAAAAGCGTAATTATGCAAATGTACAAGTTTTTGGCGTAATTTTGCTATCTTTGGAGATTGAAACTTAAAAATACCGGTTTCTTAATGAAATTTGTCAAGACAGCAACCGACCCGCAGTCGTCAGCCAGATGCGGCGTGATAACGACTGACCACGGTCAGATAGAAACACCTATTTTCATGCCGGTCGGCACGGTCGGCTCAGTGAAGGGCGTATACCATAGAGATCTCAAGGAAGATATTCAGGCACAGATAATTCTGGGCAATACTTATCATCTTTATCTCCGTCCGGGACTTGATACGCTCAAGGCTGCCGGCGGACTGCATAAGTTCATCTCCTGGGACAGGCCTATCCTTACCGACAGCGGCGGTTTCCAGGTATTTTCATTGACGGGAATCCGTAAGCTGACTCCTGACGGATGCACGTTCTCCTCCCACATTGATGGTTCCAGACATACTTTCACGCCCGAGAACAATGTTGATACACAGCGTATTATCGGAGCGGATATCATGATGGCCCTGGACGAATGCTGCCCGGGAGACGCCGACTACAACTATGCCAAGAAATCATTGAAAATGACGCAGTCTTGGCTGGAGAGATATTTGAAGCGATTCGATGAGACTGAACCGCTTTACGGATACAACCAGACCGTTTTCCCGATTATACAGGGCTGCGTTTACCCTGATCTGAGGAAGATGGCCGTGGAACATGCGGTTTCGTTCGACAGGGAAGGATATGCCATCGGCGGACTCGCGGTGGGGGAGCCTACGGAAAAGATGTACGAAATGCTTGAACTCGTCTGTCCGATATTGCCGGATGACAAGCCGCGTTACCTCATGGGTGTCGGCACTCCTGCCAATCTTCTGGAAGGAATTGCACGCGGTGTGGATATGTTCGACTGCGTGATGCCGACCAGAAACGGACGCAACGGCATGCTGTTCACTTGGAACGGTATCATGAACATGCGCAACAAGAAGTGGGAGAACGACTTTTCTCTCATTGACCCGGAGGGCGCATCATTTGTGGACAGGACATATACGAAAGCATATCTGCGTCATCTTTTCATTGCCGGTGAGATGTTCGCGGCGATGATTGCCAGTGAGCACAACCTGGCGTTTTATCTGGATCTGGTCCGCCATGCCAGGGCACACATACTTGCAGGCGACTTCAAGTCATGGAAAGATGCCACGGTTAAACGTATAATGACAAGACTTTAAAGCTGTTGATGGCAATGTTCCCGAAAAGACTTGACAGATACATCATTACGAAATTCATGATGACATTCTTTATCGCGATCCTGCTGATAATCGGAATCGTCATCATCTTCGATATCAGTGAGAAAATCGATGATTTCGTTGCCAAGCAGGCTCCTCTGAAGGAAATCATCTTCAGCTATTACGTGAATTTCGTCCCGTATTTCATGAACATGTTCAGCCCTCTGTTCGTGTTCATAACGGTCATATTCTTCACATCCAGAATGGCGGCCAACTCGGAAATCATCGCCATCCTTTCCTGCGGAATCAGTTTCCACCGGATGATGCTGCCGTATATTTTCTCCGCCTCCGTCATCGCGCTGTTGTCGTTGGGCCTGAACCTTTTCGTCATACCCCGGGCCAATGCCGAGAGGCACGTCTTTGAGGCCGAATACACCAAGAAGAAGGCACAAAAAATGGAGAGGAACATCCATTACCAGATAGCGCCTGGCCAGTTCGTATATGTGGAACAGTTCAGCAAATACAACAATACGGCATACAAGTTCACACTCGAGACCATCGAGAACAACCAGCTGGTTTCCAAGGTCTCAGCGGAGCGTGCAGTGTGGGACGCCTCCATCGGCGGATGGACATTGAAAAAATACTTCATACGCGAATACAATGAAGCCGGACTCGAAGACAAGGTCAGATGCGGCGAACAGCTCGACACCGTCATCAGCCTTACTGTAGATGACTTTTTCCGTAAGAAGAACACCGTCGAGGACCTGCCGTTCGAGCAGTTGAACGAACTGATAAGTGTCCAGAAACTACGTGGCGACCCGAATGTGAAATACTCATTGATAGAAAAGCATACACGTTTTTCACTTCCTTTCTCCGCATTCATATTGACCATTATGGGCGTGGCATTGTCCTCAAGAAAGAAGAGGGGAGGCATCGGGTGGAACCTTGCGATAGGCATCGCCCTGAGTTTCTCGTACATTCTGTTCATGAGGTTCAGCCAGATGTTCGTATATACGGGGCTTATGCCGCCGTGGCTTGCGATCTGGCTCCCGAACATGATATTCGCGGTGATTGCCGGCGTCCTGTACAGGATAGCGCCTAAATAATCAGAAAAAGTTCTTGATAAATAGCATATAACCAATTCAATATCATTATCATGGCGGAACACACACTCTCCCCGATGAAGCGCACAATTGTGGGCGTCCAATTCATGTTTGTGGCATTCGGCTCCACAGTCCTTGTGCCGATCCTGTGTCACCTCGACCCTGCTATCGCATTGCTCGCGGCAGGTCTCGGCACACTCCTCTTTCACGCTGTAACAGGCGGAAAAGTACCTATCTATTTGGGCAGCAGCTTTGCATTCATTGCCCCGATTGTCAAGGCGACAGAACTTTACGGCCTTCCGGGAATGTTCTGCGGACTTATGGCAGTCGGTGTCGTATATATGCTTATGAGCCTGCTGGTCAAGGCATTCGGTATCAGCTTCATCAAGAAACTCTTCCCGCCTATCGTGATCGGACCTGTAATCATTCTCATCGGACTCTCGCTTGCCGGCTCAGGAGTCAATATGGCAAAGTCCAACTGGATATTGGCCCTCATATCATTGGCCGTGGCAGTAATAGCGTCGATCTGGGGAAAGGGTATTGTGAAACTTATTCCGGTAGTGTTCGGTGCAGTCGCCGGATATATCGTTTCCCTGATTTTCTATAGAAGTTCAATGGACTTCACCCCGGTAGCCGATGCCTCCTGGTTCGCATTGCCGAAAATCGCGCATATGACATTCTCTTGGCAGGCAATCCTCTTTATGGCACCGGTTGCGATCGCACCTATCATCGAACACATCGGCGACATGTACGCCATCAGCTCCATTGCAGGAAAAGACTTCGTGAAAGATCCAGGTCTGCACAGGACATTGCTCGGAGACGGACTTTCATGCTGTCTTGCAGCGTTCCTCGGCGGCGCCCCTGTAACTACATATTCAGAAGTCACCGGCGCGGTTTCCCTTACGAAAGTCACTGACCCTTCGGTACTTAGAATTGCAGGTGTCTCGGCAGTCGTGCTTGCCCTCATCGGTAAAGTGGGCGCTGTAATCCAGACCATCCCGCAGGCCGTTCTCGGTGGCATCATGCTGCTCCTTTTCGGCAGCATCGCCTCAGTCGGAGTAAGCAATATGATAGAATCCCGAATCAATATGGGCTCCACCCGAAACCTCATTATCGCATCATTGATATTGACCATAGGCATCGGCGGCGCTGTCATCGATTTCGGAACATTCTCATTGGCAGGAATCGGTCTTGCGTCCATCGTGGGCGTGATCCTGAACCTCGTGCTTCCTCACGACAAAAAAGAACCGGAATATCTCGAAAAATAATGAAAGTAAAGATCGTAAACAAATCCAAGAATCCTTCACCTGCATATGCCACACCGCTTTCAGCAGGAATGGACATAAGAGCTGACATCAATGAGCCTGTAACATTGGAACCGCTCCACAGACAGCTCGTACCGACAGGCCTGTATATCGCTCTGCCTGAAGGGTTTGAATGTCAGGCAAGACCTCGCAGCGGACTGGCTGTGAAACATGGCATTACAGTCCTCAATACCCCTGGTACCATCGACGCGGACTATCGCGGAGAACTGAAAATCCTCCTCGTGAACCTGTCTGACGAGCCGTTCGTAATCGAGCCGGGCGAGCGTATCGCACAACTTGTCGTGGCTAAACACGAGCACGTGGACTGGGAAGAAGTGGAAGTCCTGGATGAGACAGAAAGAGGCGAAGGAGGTTTTGGAAGTACTGGTGTAAAGTAATGGATATCAAAGAGTTATATTCAATATTCGTTAAATGTGGCTCGGTTGCGACAGACAGCCGGTCCATACGGGGCGGAGAACTTTTCTTCGCATTGAAAGGCGAAAATTTCGACGGTAACGAGTATGCGGTCAAGGCACTTGAGGCCGGAGCCGCTTATGCCGTGGTCAATGCAGATGCTCCAGTTGCAGGGAAGGCGGACTGCTACCCTTCAGAAAACGGAGGCAGCCGCATCATCAAGGTCGACGACACATTGGCACAGTTGCAGGCACTTGCCCGCTATCATCGTGAAAATGTTCTCGGCGAAGGCAACCATCTGACAGTCATAGGAATAACAGGGACGAACGGCAAGACTACCACTAAGGAACTGCTTAGGACCGTCCTCTCTGCTGGACTTAGGACAGTCGCAACGGAAGGTAATCTGAACAATGACATAGGCGTCCCGCTTTCTTTGCTGAAAATCACGCCTGACACTCAGATTGCCATTATCGAAATGGGCGCAAGCCACCCGGACGACATTGCCAAGCTCGTGAAGGTCAGCGAACCCGACTACGGCATCATCACCAACGTCGGCAAGGCCCACCTGCTCGGCTTCGGCAGTTTCGAAGGCGTCAAGAAAGCCAAAGGCCGCCTCTACGATTATGTCAATGAATTCGGCAAGGCGGTTTTTGTCAATCAGGATGACGAAGTTCTCAGGTCAATGTGTGCTGAGCGTGAAGGGCTGTCGATTGTCCCTTATGGCCTGAACACTGACGGATGCACCATTCTCGAGACCACGTCCGAATCTCCGTTCCTGAGGATAAAACTGTCTGATGGCAAGGTTATAAATACTTCATTGATAGGTAATTATAATTCGGCCAATGTTCTGGCGGCCCTCTGTGTCGGCAAATTCTTCGGCATCAGCGAGTACAAGGCATTGGCGGCAATCGCATCATACCGTCCTTCAAACAGCCGCTCACAGATGGTCCGCACTGAGCGCAACTCCCTGATCGTCGATGCCTATAACGCCAACCCTTCCAGCATGCGTGCTGCATTGATGAACTTCTTCAGTATCAATGCCTCACCTAAAGCCGTGCTGCTCGGAGATATGCGCGAACTTGGCGACGGCTCCGTGAATGAGCATAAGGAGATTCTGAAACTCCTGTCTGGAGCCGGCATTGACCGTATATATCTTGTAGGGGAAGAATTCCGTAAAGCATTGGAAGACAGTGTAAAACCTGAGAATGTAAGCTGGTTCGCCACTTCAGCTGAGCTTGCTGATGAACTCGCGCACAACCCGTTTTCAGGATATACAGCCCTCGTCAAGGGCTCGAGAGGAATCCAGATGGAAAAGACTATTCCTTCGTTGTAGTAGAATCGTCCTTTGTGGAAGTACCGATGGCTGCCGGCCGTTTTTTGTCAATGAATCTGGCGAAGAACCACCTGGCGGCCATTGCTATGATTGTACCATAGGAGCAGCCTATGACAGCGCCGACAATGACGTCTCCGAGATAATGCTTGCCTACGAATATCCTGCTGATGGACAGCAATGTAGCCCATATCAGTATCCACGTGATGTAGGCCCTGTAGGTATGCGTCTTGTCGTAGCGGAACAGTACGGATGAGCATAGGGCGAAGCCGAATGCATTGGCAGCGTGAGCGGAAAAGAAACCGTAGAAGTTTCCTCTGGTTTCCAGGACGTGCAGCCCTCCGAAAATCATCCTTGAACTGTAGCACGGACGAAGTCTTGCCACGGAATATTTCAGGAGATTGGAAGTCTGGTCGCAGGCAAGAAGCGTAAGCCCCATGCATACAATGGCGATAAGGCCCTTCTTCCACCCGAGCCTTTTCACGAAGAAAAATGCAATCAGGGCGTAGAGCGGAAACCAGACGGCCCTATCAGACATGAAAATCATGAACTGGTCAGAGGCGGGATGGTGAAACTTGTTGATGAACAGCGTAAGAATCTGATCCCATCTGTGCAGTATGTCCCAGAATACCAATTCCATACGTTATTCGTGCAATGCAGTCCAAAGTTCGTCCTTAAGCTCGTTCAGTCCGTCACCGGTAACAGAAGAGATGAAAACTGTCGGGATGTCTTTAGGCAATGTCCTCTTTATCTTCTTCTTGGTCTGCTCATCGATGATGTCGCACTTGGTGACAGCCAGAACCCTTTCTTTGTCAAGCAGTTCCGGATTGTACATCTTCAGCTCGTTCAGAAGAATCTTATAACCTTTTCCGATATGCTCCTCCTCGGCGGACACCATGAAAAGCAGCACGGAATTCCGCTCGATATGCCTGAGGAAACGCAGACCGATGCCCTTGCCCTCATGTGCGCCTTCGATAATGCCCGGAATATCAGCCATCACGAAAGACTTGTCATCGTGGTAGCGCACGATTCCGAGGTTCGGTTCCAATGTAGTGAACGCGTAGTTCGCGATTTTCGGCTTGGCGGATGTTATGGCCGAGAGCAATGTGGACTTTCCGGCATTCGGAAAGCCTACCAGTCCGACGTCAGCAAGTATCTTAAGTTCCAGTATGAACCATCCTTCCTGACCATCCTCGCCCGGCTGCGCATAACGCGGAGTCTGCTGGGTCGCCGACTTGAAATTGTTGTTTCCAAGTCCGCCCCTGCCGCCTTTGCAGAGAATCTTCTCCTCTCCGGGCTCCATCATGTCGAAAAGCACCTCGCCGGTCTCACCGTCTTTCACGACCGTGCCCACAGGAACGTCCAGGATGATGTCCTGCCCCTGCTTTCCCTTGCAAAGCGCCGCGCCGCCGTGTTCGCCGTTCTCAGCCTTCACGAACTTCTTGTATTTCAGATGGATCAATGTCCAGAACTGCGGATTTGCACGCAGTATTATGTGACCGCCCCTTCCGCCGTCCCCTCCGTCAGGTCCGCCTTTCGGAACATACTTGGCCCTGTGCAGATGCACCGAACCCGGTCCGCCATGCCCTGACGCACAGAAAATCTTCACATAATCTATAAAATTGCTGTCTGCCATAATATCTTCTCTTTCAATTTTCTCCACTTTTTACCCCGAAGGGCCTGATCCAGCAGGCTTTCAAGATGCAAAGTTAACGATTTCTTTTGATTTCCCTAAGCGGAAAAGCCCAGGCATTTTGTCAATGATCTGACGGATTTCAGCGGGGTATTTCAGCGTAGCCTCGTTTGCTACAATGAATTCTTTTGCTCTCTTTTTTTCTTGTCAAGTTCTTCTTCCAACAGTCGTATGCGTTTTTTGAGTTCTTCAATGGATGGCAACTGGTCCTGGATCTCTTTCACCTGGATATTGTTGTAAGATGCGACGCCCATAGGTGTCTGGACTCCTTTGAACGCATACTGAACTTCCGTTTCGTCTTTGTTGCTGCAAATAAGCAGACCGATGGTCGGATTCTGAGACGGTGTTTTAATCAGGTCATCCACGGCGTTGACGTAGAAATTGAGCTTGCCGGCGAATTCCGGTTGGAAAGGCACCGCTTTGAGTTCAACCACGATGTAGCAGTTGAGCTGTATGTGAAAGAAAAGCATGTCCAGTTTCCTCGTCTTTCCTGCCACAATGATCTGCTTCTGCCGGCCCAGGTAAGCGAATCCTGTTCCGAGTTCCAGAAGGAAGTCGGTAAGATGTTTCTCTAACTCTGTCTCCAACTCTTCTTCCTCGTAGCCTTTTTTCAGGGATGCGAAACCGAAATCGTAGGTGTCTTTGGTAATGGCTTGAGCCAGTTCGCTTTGAGGGGAAGGAAGCTTATCACTGAAGTTGGTGATGGCTCCGCCGGACGTATGGAAATAGTCTGCCTTGATGCAATTCATCAGGGTATTGCGGCTCCAGCCTTCTGTGGCGGCATGTACAATATAGAAGATGGCTTCTTCGATATTCTTACACTTGGAGACAATCTCTACGTGGTGGCGCCATGGAATCAATGCCAGCAATGCGGGAAAACGAATTCCGCCCATATCCGGATTATCTTCGTTCGCTATTTCTCCACCAAGCTGGTGGAGTTTCTTGGCGACTTGATAATCAGCAGATTGGATTTCTCCACCAAGTTGGTGGAGTTTTTGTCCGTTATCCGTATAGAAACGATACCACTGCTTCATGTACCACAGATTCGTGGTGCTGAATCCCTTGGATTCCGGAAACGCAGCCTGAAGATCCAGGCTGACTTGCTCAACAATGCCGGAGCCCCATCTCTCTTCAGCCTTGCGCATCACAAGGTCGCGCCCAAGTTGCCAGTTGAAAAGCAACTGCTCGACATTGATCTTTACAGAGGCTCTAATCTGAGCATTGCGGTACCGGGCTTTGATTTCTCCGAGCCACTGCATGTACTCCTGGTCTATTTTCACATCGTGAATCTTCACGACTTTCGGTGCATCATTTTTCATAGTGCGAATGCTCCAAAATTTCCAGCCTTCACAAATCCTGCCTTTTCCATATAATATTACTTTATGACTCTACACACACATTGCTGATAGGTGTCAGTTTTCGCTACAGCCACATGCATCATCCCCCATACGGAAACACAAATTTAACGATTTTTCTGATTTGCAGAAGAGCAGAAGTCATTGAAAAATCCGTCGTTTTGATTATTTTTGCAGCTCGTTTTCGCACCTGGAATGGAGGATTGCGGAACGATAAGAATGGACTTTTAAATATCAAATGCTATGGGACTTATACCTATCTACACCTGGACCAAGGGAATACGGAATTTTGATCATAGAAGAAAAGCATTCAGAAACCAGCCGTGGGCACAGGGCGTCGTCCTGCTCGCCTGCGTGGTCGTGGCCATGCTGCTGGCGAACCTCCCGTTCACCAAAGGCTTCTATCACGACTTCCTAAGCTCCAGCATAACCCTGTTCCTCAGCGCCCCGTCAGGCAACGGAGTCTATTTCCCGCACGGAATGACAGTCGAAAGTTTTGTCAATGACATACTTATGACAATCTTCTTCTTCACCGTCGGCCTGGAAATCCGCAGAGAAATGAAAGTCGGCGAACTCTCCACAGTGAAGAAAGCCCTCATGCCTGTAATCGCGGCATTCGGCGGAGTCGTTGCCCCAGCATTGATATTCACACTGGTAAACCACGGCACGGCAGCCGCCTCAGGCTGGGGAATTCCTACAGCCACCGACATCGCATTTGCAGTCGGCATCCTGTCCATACTCGGCGACAGAGTGCCGGTATCACTCAAAGTGTTCCTCACCGCATTGGCCATAGCCGATGACCTTATCGCTATACTGGTAGTGGCGTTATTCTACGGAGGCACCGTCCGACTGGACCTGCTCGCGATCGCAGTCGGCCTGCTCGGAATCTCGCTGCTCGTGATCCTCGCCGCCATGATGCTCAAGAAAGTGGGAGAGAAGCGCATCCTGCCATATATGATATGCGCCGTGTTGGTGTGGATACTCTTCTACTACAGCGGAGTGCACGCCACGATGTCAGGGGTCGTGATGGCCTTCCTGATACCTATGACACCGCGTTTCTCAGAAGCATACTTCCAGCGTAAACGCAAACAGTACGAAAGACGCATTGCCGAATACAGCGGCATAGAATCCACAGCTTCCGGCTTTCCTAACGGCCCTCAAAGACATTGTCTCAGAAGACTTTCCGTCATCTCACGCGACTCCATCAGCATGAGCAGCAGACTCGAACACCTGCTCTCTCCGTGGGTGAACTTCCTCATCATGCCGATATTCGCGCTGGCCAATGCCGGAGTCGAAATCCCTGACCTGTCTTATTTCAATGTCTTCAGTTTCGATGCCGCACTCGGAGGAGTAGGAATGGGAGTTTTCCTCGGACTCCTTATCGGCAAGCCGCTCGGAATCTCATTGGCAAGCTTCATCGCCATCAAACTCCGCATCGGAGAGATGCCTTCCCGTGCTACCTGGAGAATGCTCATCGCCGTAGCCTGCCTCGGAGGAATCGGATTTACAATGTCCATTTTCGTAGATACCCTCTCATTCAGCAACCAGACACCTGAGATTACGTCAATGCTGCGTGATATGGGCAAGGTGGCAGTGCTGATGGGCTCGCTCTGTGCAGGACTCCTCGGCAGCCTGCTCATCAACATCGAGCATCGCCTCGAATCCAAGAAAGCTGCTTAAAATGTTGTAGGATTGGGGCTTAGAACCTGAGTTCCAATCCTATGTTCACTACGAAACAATGCGGAGACTTCACCTTCCCGGCCGGAGTGTCCGTATATCGGTGCGTCATGCGCCATACTGCATCCACCCTCACCAGACGAAAAATGTTAGTGAGTCCCACGCCCATCTCCACATAAGGCTTGTTCAGCATGTTCATGCCCGCAGGGAAAAGCATCGGCGTATTGACCGAATTAGGATTGCCGATAATGCCGTTGTTCTTCTGTGACAATGTGCCGTAGGCAGCCTTGAGAGTGAAGACCTCGCGGATCTTGGTCTTTTTCAGAAGCGGAATCTTGCCGATGAAGAACCCGCCGAAATTATGCTCCCAGAACAATGTAGTCCACGTATCTGAAGCGAACTCATAGAACTCCATGCACGAGAACGAACTGTGGTCGAGAATATAAGTTCCGTTGCCTTCATGCAACTTCAGCATCGGATAAGGCACTGTGCCGACGATTTTTCCGGCAGTGAACTTGATCTTGGACATTCCCACCGGCGGAATCCTCAGCTTGTAATCTATGGACAGCTCACTCCTGAAATAACTGTATTCATTCTTTCCGATACCCTTCAGCGAGCCCATCAGGTCCAGCGTGAAGACAGGGTAGTCCGAATGCAGATACGACTTTTCGAACGTTCCTCTTGCCACAGTCTCGTCTTTGGAGAACCTGGCTACCAGCCTCAAATCATTGGAACCTACGGAATTGACCCTTACGGTGTCCATGGAGGAGCCGTCGGCTGCAGCAACCACCCTGTCCATAGGCACGAACATGTTCGAGAATATCCTCCTGAACTCCAGAGAAGTCGATGTGTTCAGCCACGGCCGGATTTCCCAGTCATAAGTCGCTGAATATTCATTGACAAGACTCCTCTTCTCGCTGCCTCTCTTGCGAAGAAGCGATGACAAGATATTCATGTCATTGAACGCATTCTTGCCCTTTCCGAGCTGCAGGATATCGTGCTTTCCGCTTATAGTCAGCTTCATGGTAGGCTGCTTGCTGAACATCCATTCCAGAGAACCACCGCCCTTGAACTCCTTGTCCTTGAAACCGTAGCCCAGATAGCCCTCAAGCCTGAATTTCTTGCTCAGCTCAGATGTGGTACGCGCCCCGAACGAAACCCTGTTGCCTTCAGTGTCGTTGAAACTGTATAGCCGCGAATACGGTCCGAAAGCGACATATTTCGTCTCCAAGTAGCCGGAAACCACAGTATTCACGATATTATATACGGTATTGTACAGCGGAACCTGCTTGATGGAGTCCACCATATTGTAGATGTTCTGCTCCTTTTGGGACAGTTTGTACGGCCTGGCCTCGCTCCACCACTCTTCATCCTTTTTCCCCGCATCCTTCATCACGTGCACGGAAGTCGCGTGGGCCTGCTGGACCAGCTTCCTTGCCGGCTCACCCAGCACCGGATTCATATAATCTATCTGACGGTTGCCCAGGAACGACACGAACTTGGAAGAATCACTCATCGTCACGGAAAAATCCACGTACAGCTTGTCCTGCTTGTAGAACCAGAGCGAATCCCCGACCAGCTGGTCAGTACGGTCTATCACCATGTCCCTGATCCAGTTCACATTCGCCCCTTTCATCATTTTCGCATGAATCTCCCTCAGCGCGAAAGTTTCCGAGTCAATGTTCATTTCACCGTCGAAGACCGTCGAGGACACGCCCCTGCCGGGATGGAACCTGATTTTCCAAGTCTTTCTTCCGTCAATGTTGAGGCTGTCCACCAGATAATAATTATAGTAAACGCTTCCGTTGGACGACAGCGGAGACGGAATCTGCACATTGAAGGCATTGATGAAATTG
>ERZ779890.3990-NODE-3990-length-12625-cov-33.113683_pt1 | contig 12625 bp, 14 predicted proteins | sample MGYA00511553_ERZ779890 | MGnify/ENA primary metagenome ERZ779890 (study PRJEB29588, sample SAMEA2152064) | human gut metagenome | biome: human gut; feature: human-associated habitat; material: faeces | place: Denmark | collected 2008/2010 ...
CCCCACCAATCGAACGCAGACTTTGCCTGCGTTCGATTTTTTTCTGCCCACAGTATTCGCCACACGGTTTCAGCAGGTGGACTGGAGAAAGCGGAACTGGGTGACTTACGTGGAACGGCTTTCGGTTTTGTTTGGCTGCTGCCCTCCTTTGCACGTATTTTTTATGGATCGTCAGGACAAGTTCCCTGTCAACGAGGTAACATTATCACAAGAATTTTGCTAAGTCAAGAATAATTTTACAAGAAACTTGTTAAAATGGATTGACAGCAACACTTTTTTTCGTTATGATTAAGACACCTGTGTCGAGAGTTGTCGAGGAACAGAACGAAAGGAGTTTTTTCCATGAGTTTTGGCGAACGAATTAAATTCCGGCGTGGGGAGCTGAAGCTGTCCCGTGGGGAACTGGCGGGGCGGCTGGGAGTGTCCCCCTCGGCAGTGAGCAACTATGAAAACGGTCTGAGCTTTCCAAAGGAAGATGTGATGCTGCGGCTGTTTGACAGCTTGGAGACAGATCCCAATCAACTGTTTCGGGACAGCTTCCGGGGAGGCGGACAGGCGCTGAGTTCGGAAGAACAGACTTTGCTGCGGAAATTCAGGGAACTTTCCCCATTGGGACGTGAAACGGTGCAGTCTGTGACCGAAGCGCTGTGGGCCTGCCGACAGGAGACGTCCCCGCCCCCGGCGGAGCGGCCCGAGGGCAGGATCATCCCCCTGTACCACACGCTGGCGGCGGTAGGCTGTGTTTCCGCAGTGCCGGGAGAGGATTTTGATGAGATCTCCGTCACAGAGCAAGTGCCGCAGACGGCGGAATTTGCCGTCCGCATCAGCGGGGACGCTATGGCCCCCTATCTGGAGGACGGCGCGGTGGCGTATGTGAGCCGCACGCCTCTGCGGGAGGGAGATGTGGGTATTTTCAGCGTGAACGGCAAGGTCCTTTGCCGGCAGTATGACCGGGACGATTCCGGTACGGTACATTTGTTTTCCCTGAATCGCCGCCGTGCGGATGGGGATGTGACCTTGCCTGCAGCGGAGGCCGGGACGCTGATCTGCTTTGGCCGGGTGCTTACAGGGACTCTGTCAAATCGAAATTGAATGGAACCTCTTGTACTGGGACGGATCAAAACAAGAATCTTCCGAGTGCGCGATGGGGCATCCATCCGAAGATAGAAGATAAAAACCCCCTGCGGGAAACGGCATAGCCGCTTCCTCGCAGGGGGTTTTATTCAGTTAAGCGGTCAGCTCTGCCGCGTGGAGCTTACCGGCTCCGGCTTCACATAGAGCTTGACGCCCTCCATTCGCTCCGCGATCACGCGGGTCCCGATGGGCAGCACCGTGCCGTCGCTGCTGCGGGCGGTCCAGGTCTTGCCCTCTACATACACGGCCCCGGTGCCGGCCTCGTTGTCGATTTCCTCTGTTACCCGGGCGGTACAGCCGATGACCCGGTCCAGATTCGTAGGGACGGTTTTTGCGTTGGCTCGCTTCATCAGGGGCCGGACCGCCGCCAGAATACCCACGGAGACCGCCAGAAACAGGGCAATCTGAAGCCACAGCGCTGCACCTAAAAAGGACGCCAGCAGAGCCACCGCCGCACCGCCTACAAACCAAATGGATACCAATGCCGCGGTAGCGGCCTCCAAAACGCCGAAGGCCACCACAGCCCCCAGCCAGATCCAGTTCATCATCAAAGAACCCTCCTTTTTTGCAAAATCCATTTCTGCTTGTAGTATAGCACAGTTTTTGGCGAAAAACCACTTCCAATTTGCGGTGGGAGCACGGTTTCCGGTTGCGGATCGGCGGACAGTCTGTTATACTGACCCTAATATAGTTTTGAAAGTTGAAAGGAGACATGGACCATGACACTGACGGTTCCCTGTCTGTTTGGTTTGGAAAGTCTGGTGGCGGACGAGATGCGCCGTCTGGACTTAAAAAATGTCCGGGCGGAAAACGGCCGGGTCCACTGTGAAGGAACTTTGGCTGACATTGCCCGGCTGAACATCAACCTCCGCTGCGGTGCGCGGGTGCTGATGGAGCTTGGCTCCTTCCCGGCCCGTGATTTTGAGGCGCTGTTTCAGGGGGTCTACGCCCTGCCCTGGGAGGACTATATCCCACGGGACGGCGAATTCCCTGTAAAGGGCTATTCCCTGAACTCTCAGCTTCATTCGGTCCCCGCCTGCCAGTCCATCGTGAAAAAGGCGTCCGCTAAGCGGCTGGGGGAGAAGTACGGCGTGGAGACCCTGCCGGAGTCCGGCAGCCGGTATCAGATCCAGTTTTCCATCATCAAGGATGTAGCGACCTTGTATCTGGACACCTCTGGCGAGGGCCTTTACAAGCGGGGCTACCGGGCTAAAAACATGGGTGCGCCCCTGCGGGAAACGCTGGCGGCAGCGCTGGTGACCCTCTCCCGTTACCGGGGAAAGGATCCCTTCTGCGACCCCTTCTGCGGCAGCGGCACCATCCCCATCGAGGCAGCCCTTATCGCCAAGAACCGGGCGCCGGGCCTGGACCGCAGCTTTGCCGCTCAGAAGTGGAAGAACATGGACTCCAAGCTGTGGCTGGAGGCCGGTGACGAGGCCATGGATAAGGAATTCCACGGCCATTATGACATCTGGGGCGGCGATATTGACCCTGCCGCTGTGGAGCTGGCGCGGCACAACGCGGAGCTGGCCGGTGTGGAGGACTGCATCCGCTTTGAAGTGGCAGATGCGGGAAAATTCCACCGGGACAGCGAATACGGTCAGCTGGTGACCAACCCGCCCTACGGCGAACGGCTGGGCGACAAGCGGGAAGCGGAGGCTCTTTACCGGGAAATGGGTCTTTTGCTGAAGCGTCACCCAGGCTGGAAGCTTTGCGCCATCACGTCTGACTTTGCCTTTGAGCGCTGCTTCGGTCGCCGGGCCACGCACAAACGTCGCCTGTACAACGGTCGGCTGGAATGCGAATTTTATATTTTTGAATAACGCAAAAACGCCGCGCAGCAATGACTTGCAGCGCGGCGTCTCTTTTGGCTTAGGGAATCTGAAATTCTAACGTGGTTAACTGCCCATTCCATTCCGAACCGTCGCAGCGATAATACTGCCATCGGCTGATTCCGTCTGCCAATGTATAACAAATGGCAAAGACCTGCCCTTCGTCGATCGGCATGGGATAATTGTTTGCAGGAAGAATGTCACCGGTCAACTTGGCGGTTTTGAAATCGTCATAGGCTTCTTCCAGCCGGTAAAATTGCCGATAAAGGTACTTTCCTTCCAAAACGCCGGAAAGATCCTGCTCGCCAAAATAACCGGCCTGATATTCCTTACCGCCGATGGTGAAAAGCGCTGCACGAATCGGTTCGCCCGTCAGCCCTTGGGTGGACAAATCGGTGCTGTGCAGCCGTTCACCGTAGGTCTGGCGAAGCTGATTGGCCATGCAGGGCACCTGCCCTGACCAGTCCAGCGCCTCCAGCCCGGTATGAGCCGCTCCATAGATCCCCATGATGCTTTCACCATTCAGCAGGGCATATTCCCGCAGAAAATTTTCGACCATGGTATTTTCCCGATACACATCGTCCTTGGTACGGTAATACTGCTGACCCTGTTCGATATTCTGCCGGGCCAACTGCGCCTCCTCGGAATCCGCAAGGTCCTGACGGGTCAAATCATTCAGATAGCGCCTCCCGGTGCTCTGGTACTGGTGGCCCACGTCCGTCCCATGAAAGACCGTTTCCGGGCAGGTCTCCTTGATCTGCCGGTAGAAGCGGCTGACGTTGGCGCTGTGGGACGCGGTTCCATTCCAGTCGGCATACACCTGCATCAGAATTTCATCGTCTTCTGCCTGTATCCACTGGTTCAGATATTGCGCCGTATAGTAAGGCAATTCCACAAACAGATGCCGCATCCCGTTTGCATAATACTCCTGCCAAAGCCGGAGTTCTTCTTCCAAAATCTGCTCCACGGCATGGGTCTCGCCGTAGAGATAAATTTGACCGCCGGTTGAATCTTCCGTTTCCGCTTTCCCACTGGCAAAAATACCGCCGACCGCAAACAGCAGAGTCAACAACGAGACAAAAAAGCGAACAGCAAGCTTAGATTTGGTTTCGGCCATTACTGTTTTTTTCATTTCGATCATTTTTTCGGGTACTGCGCCCGCTCCCCGCCGATATAGGGCAAACGGGAATAGGCCATGACCACGTGGGCTTCCCCCACCTTGTAATTTTCCTGCGGCATCCGTAGGGGCACGGCCACGGGGCGGATGTGCATCCCCACCAGCGTGTCTCCCACGTCGATAGCGGCTTCCGCCTGAATGGCCATAGCCACGGCAGGCTCCTCAAAACGAAGATAAGCCGCCGCGCCGGCGCTGCCGGTGACGGACACGGTGAAGGTGGCGGATATGGCGGGGGGGGGGGGGGCCCTTCATCACGGGGGAGGCCGCCTGGCGGGGCTGGTGCAGTCCACGCCGGACCGGAAAACGCTGTACGCCGTACAGACACCACAGGTGTTTCAGGCGAACATCCTGAAGGCTGCTCTGCAGTCGGCTATTCAGGCCGGGGCGGACATCACGGACGACTGCTCCGCCGTGGAACGGCTGGGCAAGGAGGTATGGCTGGCCCCCGGCTGGCGGGAGAACATCAAGATCACCACGCGGGAGGACCTGACCATGGCAGAGGCATTCCTGCGGGAGAGGGAGAACAGAGCATGACGGATCTGCGCATTGGATATGGCTATGACGTACACCGGCTGGTACCGGGCCGCGCCCTGGTGCTGGGCGGTGTGACGGTGCCCTTTGAGAAGGGGCTGCTGGGGCACTCCGACGCGGACGTGCTGACCCACGCGGTGATGGATGCCCTGCTGGGCGCTGCGGCGCTGGGGGACATCGGCAAGCTGTTTCCGGACAGCGATGCGCGCTACGCCGGGGCGGACAGCACGGCGCTGCTGCGGCAGGTGACGGCGGTGCTGGCGGAGGCGGGCTGGACCATTGTGAATGTGGACGCTACGGTGGCGGCCCAGGCGCCGAAGCTGGCGCCCTATATCCCGGAGATGCGGGAGAGACTGGCGGCGGCCATGGGACTGGACGCGGGATGTGTCTCTGTGAAAGCGACGACGGAGGAGGGACTGGGATTTACCGGCAGCGGCGAGGGCATAGCGGCCCACGCGGCGGCGCTGGTGGAGAAAACGGCGTAAAAAACCCGGTGCAATCTTCACACATTATTAACAGCGGTGGGGTTGTGCCAAAAGTGAACATATGGTACAATATACCTGTTAAGATGCGGAGGCGTGTCTGCCCGATACGGACAGATGCGCCGCTTTTTGGTATAGGCTATGGAGGACGAGGAAAGGAAGGTAGACTTGAGCCACAGGACTATTCAGGACGAGCAGGCGAGACTGCGTAAAAAACGGCAGAAGGCGGAAAACGTCTTTGCTGTATTCAAAAAACCGCTGCACGAGTCGCTGACATCGGTATTGCCGGTAATGCTGATCGTGCTGGTGCTGTGCTTCACCATTGCGCCGGTGCCCAACAACGCCATGGTGGCGTTCCTGCTGGGCGGCTTGATGCTGATCGCTGGCATGGGACTGTTCACGCTGGGGTCGGAGATGTCCATGATCCCGCTGGGACAGGCGGTAGGCTCCGAGATCACACGGCGAAAGAAGGTGTGGATCATCACGGTGGTGGGCTTCCTCATCGGCATGATCATTACCGTGGCGGAGCCGGATCTGCAGGTGCTGGCCAACCAGGTACCGGCCATCGAGAACAACGTGATCATCTGGTCCGTGGCGGTGGGCGTGGGTGTGTTCCTGGTCATCGCCCTGCTGCGTATTGTGCTGGGTATCCAGCTGCGGTGGCTGCTGATCGGGTTTTACGCCATTGTGTTCACGCTGGCGATGTTCGTGTCGCCGGATTTCTGGGCGGTGGCTTTTGACTCCGGAGGCGTGACCACCGGACCCATGACGGTGCCGTTCATCATGGCACTGGGCGTGGGCGTGTGTGCCGTGCGAAGCGACAAGCAGGCAGGGGGCGACAGCTTCGGCCTGGTGGCGCTGTGCTCTATCGGGCCGATCATCACGGTGCTGATCCTTGGATTGCTGTATAAGCCGGACGGAAGTGCCTACACCGCGGCGGTCATGCCGGATGCCAAGGACACGGTGGAGATGTTCGATCTGTATCTCAGCGAGATACCTCACTATCTGAAGGAGACGGCATCGGCGCTGCTGCCTATCGGCGCTTTCCTGATCCTGTTCCAGCTGGTGACCCGCAGACTCAAGCGCAAGGAGATACTGCACATGGTCATCGGCCTGGTGTATGTGTACATAGGATTGACCATCTTCCTGATGGGCGTGAACGTGGGCTTTATGCCCGTGGGCAGCTTTTTGGGCGGCAGCATCGCCAGCCATACCTATAATTGGATACTTATCCCCATTGCTATGGTCATCGGTTATTTCATCGTACAGGCGGAGCCGGCTGTCCATGTGCTGAACAAGCAGGTGGAGGAGATCACCGCCGGTTCCATCCCGGCTCACGCCATGAACCTGGCGCTGTCTGTGGGCGTGGCCATCTCGCTGGGGCTGGCTATGATCCGGGTGCTGACGGGTATTTCCATCATGTGGTTCCTGGTGCCGGGCTATGTGCTGAGTCTGGCGCTGAGCTTCGTGGTGCCGCAGATCTTTACGTCCGTGGCCTTCGACTCCGGCGGCGTGGCCTCCGGACCCATGACGGCTACGTTCCTGCTGCCCTTCGCCCTGGGCGCCTGCGACGCTGTGGGCGGCAATCTGGTGACGGACGCTTTCGGTGTGGTGGCGATGGTGGCCATGACGCCGCTGGTGACCATACAGCTGCTGGGCCTGAGCTATCAGAGAAAGCTGCGCCGCGCACCTGCTCCTGCCGCGCCTGTGGCGGTGGAGGAGCTTATCGAGCTGTGCTGAGGAGGTGGAGATATGTCTGAAACAACCAAAAACCGTCTGTATCTGATGATCACCATCACCAACCGGGTCATGGGCGCCACGCATTTTCTGGATTTCTACCGGGCTTTCGGCGCGCCGGTGGTGTTCACCGCCCTGGGACGGGGCACCGCCAGCAACGACGTGCTGAGCTATCTGGGTCTGGAGGCTACGGAGAAGTCCGTGATGTTCTCCGTGGTGACGCCGGCTGTCAAGGAGGTGCTGATGCGGGAGCTGGTGGACACCATGCGGATCGACCGGCCCGGCAGCGGTATCGCCGTGTGCCTGCACCTGAGCAGCGTGGGCGGAAGGACGGCGCTGAACTATCTGATCTCCGGCGAAAGCGACGCGCAGCCGGATATGACTGTGAAGGAGGAAGAGCAGATGAACGAGAACGCGTATCAGCTGATCGTGGCGATCACCAATACCGGGTACACCGACGCGGTGATGGAGGCGGCCTCCGCCGCCGGCGCGCGGGGCGGTACGGTCATTCACGCCCGGGCTACCGACGCGGGGAACACCAACAAGTTCTTCGGCATGGCCATCTCGGAGGAACGGGAGATGATCTTCCTGGTGACCTCCGCCGATAAGCGGGCGGCCATCATGCAGTCCATCATGGAGAAGGCCGGCGCCCACACTGAGGCGCAGACGGTGACGTTCTCCGTGCCGCTGGACGACGCAGCGGGGCTATACAGCGCCAACAGCAACTGAAAAGCAAGGTCTCCGGCTTGGCCGGAGGCGGAGAATGAGCCTCCCCCGGCGAAACCGGGGGAGGCTTTTGTGTGAAAGGAACCGCCGGAGGGCGGCTTGTTCAGCGGTTATTGGGGGGATGCAAGATGACGCTTCAGGGCCTGGAAGGTAGCGTCACTGATGACGTGCTCCATGCGGCAGGCGTCCTCGGCAGCGCTGGCCTCGTCCACACCCAGGCGGCGGAGAAAGTCCGTGAGGACCGTGTGGCGCTCGTAGATCTTTTCGGCTACCTCGCGCCCGGCGGCGGTGAGGGTGATGTAGCCGCCGTTGTCTACGTCGATATACTGCCCGGCCTTCAGCAGGCCAACGGCGCGGCTGACGCTGGGCTTGGAGTAGCCCATATAGTCCACGATGTCGATGGAACGGACGGCCTTCCCCTGACGAATCAGGACCAGGATGCTCTCCAGATACATCTCGCCGGATTCCTGTAATACCACGGCGGCACCTCCTTTGCTACTTAGAGCACTCTAACTGAAGTATAACACACGACTGGCGTAAAAGCAAGTGACAGTTAAATGTATTTAACTGTCGTTACAATGGCGGGTGTTTCTTGACAGAACGGTTAGCCTGTGCTAACATCATACCACATGACATAGATAGACGATTGAGGTAACGCGCTATGACACTGAATGAACTGAAGATCGGCGACAGCGGCGTCATCACTGCTGTGGGCGGGGAGGGCGCACTGCGCTGCCGCCTGCTGGATATGGGGCTGACGCCCCGGACCGTGGTGACGCTGCGGAAGGTGGCCCCTATGGGGGATCCCATCGAGATACACGTGCGGGGCTATGAGTTGACGCTGCGGGTGGAGGACGCCCGACAGATCACCGTGGAAAAGAGGGATCGCGTATGATCTTTGCATTGGCGGGCAACCAGAACTGCGGCAAGACTACGCTGTTCAATGCTTTGACCGGCTCCAACCAGCACGTGGGAAATTTCCCCGGTGTGACGGTGGACCAGAAATCCGGAGAAGTGCGGGAGCACAAGGACTGCACCGTGGTGGACCTGCCGGGCATCTACTCCCTGCGGACCTATACCCAGGAGGAGATCGTCACGCGGGACTACATACTGAACCAGAAGCCGGACGGCATCATCAATATCGTGGATGCTACCAACATCGAGCGCAACCTGTACCTGACACTGCAGCTGCTGGAGCTGCGGGTGCCTATGGTGCTGGCATTGAACATGATGGACGAGGTGCGCGCCAACGGCGGCACCATTGACGTGCAGAAGCTGTCCGACGACCTGGGCATTCCCGTGGTGCCCATTACCGCCGCCAAGGGCGAGGGTGTGTCCGAGCTGATGGACCGGGCGGTGGAGACGGCGAAAAACCGGGTGCTGCCCAAGGTCTATGACTTCTGCGCGGCGAATTCGCCGGTGCACCGGTGCGTCCATGCGGTGGTGCATCTGATCGAGGACCACGCTGAGCGGCTGGGTCTGCCGCCCCGGTTCTGCGCCACGAAGCTCATTGAGGGCGACAGGGATATGGCGGACCGGCTGGTGCTGGATCAGAACGAGAGGGAGCTGCTGGAGCACTGCATCGTGCAGATGGAGACGGAGAACGGATTGGACCGCAACGCCTCGCTGGCGGATATGCGGTATACGTTCATCGAGCAGGTCACCGCCGACGCGGTGGTCAAGTGCCATGAGAGCAAGGAGCACAAGCGCAGCGTGGCCTGGGACAGGGTACTGACGGGGAAATACACGGCGCTGCCGGTATTCTTTGGCGTGATGCTGCTGATCTTCTGGCTGACGTTCGAGGTCATCGGCCAGGGGCTCAGCGACCTGCTGGCGCTGGGTATCGACTACGTGACCGCCGGCGTGGACGGGGCGCTGACCGCCTACGGCATCAACCCGGTGGTGCACAGCCTTATTATTGACGGTATCTTCGCCGGTGTGGGCAGCGTGCTGTCATTCCTGCCCATTATCGTGACGCTGTTTTTCTTTCTGTCCATTCTGGAGGATACCGGCTATATGGCCCGGGTGGCCTTTGTCATGGACAAGCTGCTGCGGAAGATCGGTCTGTCCGGGCGGAGCATCGTGCCGCTGCTGATCGGCTTCGGCTGCTCGGTGCCGGCTATCATGGCTACCCGCACGGTGTCCTCGGACCGGGATCGGAAGATGACCATTCTGCTGACGCCCTATATGAGCTGCTCGGCCAAGATCCCCATCTATGGCTTTTTTACCGCCGCGTTCTTCACCGACCACAAGGCGCTGGTGATGATCTCCCTGTATGTGCTGGGTATCGTGGTGGGTATTCTGGCAGCGCTGGTGATGAAGGGGACCGCCTTCAGGGGCAAGCCTGTGCCCTTTGTCATGGAGCTGCCCAACTACCGTATGCCCTCCGCTAAAAGCGTGGGGCTGCTGCTGTGGGAGAAGGCCAAGGACTTTTTGCAGCGGGCCTTCACCGTGATCTTCCTGGCCACGGTGGTCATCTGGTTCCTGCAGAGCTTCGACACGCGGCTCAATGTGGTCACGGACAGCGCGGACAGTCTGCTGGCGCTGATCGGCCAATGGCTGGCGGTGCTGTTCAGGCCGCTGGGCTTTGGTGACTGGCGCTGTGCCACGGCGCTGATCTCCGGCTTTATCGCCAAGGAGTCGGTGGTCAGCACGCTGCAGGTGCTGCTGGGAAACGCGGCCATCACGTCGCTGTTCACCACGCGCAGCGCCATCAGCTTTCTGGTGTTCACGCTGCTGTATACACCCTGCATTGCGGCGGTGGCCACCATACGGCGTGAGCTGGGCTCCCGTATCAAAACGGTGGGCGTGGTGCTGCTGCAATGCGTAGTGGCGTGGCTGGCGGCGTACATCGCTTACGCTGTGGGAGGGCTGCTGCTGTGAACTGGATGGACTGGGTGCTGCTGGCACTGGTGGCGCTGTGCGGTGTGCTGGCCCTGCGTAGTGCGCGGCGGGCGCGGAAAAACGGCGGATGCGCCGGCTGTTCTGGCTGCGGCGGGAGCTGCGGCGGCTGTACCGGGAAAAAGGAATAAAAAACAAGGCCCGCGGGGGCCTTGTTTTTTTTACAGCAGGAGACCATATTTGGCGCACAGGGGCAGGAGCGTGTCCTCCGGCAGGGCGCCGTCGTACAGGGCGCGGCCCTGATAGGCCCGGAGGGCGGCCTCCAGCAGCTGGGTGTCGTCGCAGACGAAGCACACCGGTTTGGTGAGCATATACTGGTAGTCCGCCAGGGCCTGTACATCGTCCCAGGAGGCGATACGCAGGGCCAGGACCGTCTCACCGCTGTCCAGCGCGGCGGTGAGCGTCTCCTCCGCATCGCCGGTCAGGTCGACGACGGTGTGCCAGGAGACATCGACAGGCAGGGGGAAGGGCAGCTTCTCCGTGGCGGCGGGCAGCTCGTTCGTATGCTGCGGGGCCGGCGGCGTGATGACCGCGCCGCCCAGTGCCCGGGCCAGGGCGGCGATATGGTCCGTGATGGGGCCGGTCTTCTGTTCCATATCCTTTAAGGAAAGGGCAGGGCGGAGCGCCTCGTCAGATTCCCGGGTGCGCGCTCCCTGGATCCCCCATTCGCTTCCGTAGTACACGGACGGGATCCCGGGAAGGGTGAATAAAAGCTGGTATACGGGGAACAGGTGGTCTGGTTCCCGCAGCTTGCTGGCGATCCTGTCCTCGTCGTGGTTATCCGTAAAGGTATACAGAGCCCTTCCCACAGATTCCAGCCGCTTCACATTGTGGGCGATCTCAAAATAGTTATGGTCGTTGTGACCGGAGTAAAGAGCCTTATGGAGCTCATAATTGGTAACAGAATGGAGCATTTCTCCATTGACCCATCTGCCGTATTCTCCGTGGATCACCTCGCCCATGAGCCAGAAATCTTCCTTCATGGAGGCGGTGCGGCTGCGCAGCTCCTTCATGAAGGCAAAATCTAAAACATTGGCGCAGTCCAGGCGGAGGCCATCGATGTGGAAGGTATCGATCCAGAATTTTACGGTATCCATCAGATACTCTCTGACCGCCGGGTTCTGCAGGTTCAGGCACGGGAGCTCATAGTGGCCCTGCCATGCCTCGTATCCGAAGGAATCGCCCATGGGGCTTCCCCAGCCGAAGTTTACTCCGCGGTACCAGTCCTTATAGGGAGAGGCTTCTTTCTTTTCCTGGATATCGCGGAAGGCGGGAAATTCCCGTCCAGTGTGATTGAACACGGCGTCAACTGCCACACGGATCCCATGCTGGTGGCACTGGTCCACGAAATTTTTAAAATCCTCATTTGTCCCCAGCCTCCGGTCCACCAGGTGCAGATCCCTGGTGTCATAGCCGTGGCCTGTGGATTCAAAGACTGGACCGATATAAAGGGCGGTGCAGCCCAGATCCCGTATGTGGGGGATCCATTGGAGCAGTTCATCAAAACGACAGGCTGCGGAGGCTTCATGATTCGTCTTAGGAGCTCCCAGGAGCCCCAAAGGGTAGATGTGATAAAAAACTGCTTTCTGATACCAGGGCTTCATAGCCGGTCAGACCTCCTGTAATTCCCGCTTTTTAAGGCTCTGGAGAAGGAACTGGTAGCGGAGCTGGGCTGCGTTCAGTTCATAGATGTAGCAGTCGATCAGCGCAGGGTCCACCACCTGCTCAAACTGGTTCTGGGCGGAAAGGATCGCAGTCTGGCTGGCCATGATCTGCTTTTTCAGCTCCAGAAGCTCCTTCGTCCGTTCCTTATTTGGCGCGGATTTTTTGTTTATGAATCGCATAACTTCCATTTTCCTTTCTTCTGGTATTGGTCTTTTCCAGTCTCCGGCCTCCCGGCAGCCTGCAGCTTCGTTTGCTGGAGGTCGTTTTTTCAGGTGTCCGGAGGCTTCGGAGCTCCCGGCTCCTGACTGGTCTGACTTCCTGTGCTGTGCGGCGCGTTCCGGAGCATTACAAAGGTCAATGGTAGTATTGTCTTTTTATGGGCGAGATATTCATTTACTGGAATTCTGCTGCAGCGCCTCGTTTAATCTGAGAAGCCGGTC
>ERZ779890.4000-NODE-4000-length-12602-cov-5.584761_pt1 | contig 12602 bp, 10 predicted proteins | sample MGYA00511553_ERZ779890 | MGnify/ENA primary metagenome ERZ779890 (study PRJEB29588, sample SAMEA2152064) | human gut metagenome | biome: human gut; feature: human-associated habitat; material: faeces | place: Denmark | collected 2008/2010 ...
CCAGGACCTGCGCGAGGAACGTCCGCTGCAGCTCACCGCCGGAGAGCGTCAGCACCGACTGCCGCCGCTTGTCCTGCAGACCGGCGAGGGTGAGCGCCTGCTCGACCTTCTCCCGGTCCTCTGTCTGGCTGCGGCCGAACAGGCCGCCCGCGTACGCGAACCGGCCGAGCCGCACGACCTCCTCGACCGTGAAGCCGTAGCCGACAAAATGATTCTGCGCCAGCACGCCGATCGCCTGCGCGCGCAGGGCGGGCTTCATCTTCGCCACGTCCTGGCCCGCGAACAGGACTCTGCCCGTATAGGGCACGCCCTGCGTGACGGCGTTCAGGGCCGTGGACTTGCCCGCGCCGTTCGGCCCGACGATCATGAGCCACTGCCCTTCTTCCACGGTGAACGAAAGCCCGTCGACGATTTTTTTCTGCCCAAACTGCACCGACAGGCGCGAAACTTCCAGCATCGGCATGCTCAGTGCTCCTTTCTGGACTGATAGAAGATGACGACGAACACGATCGCGCCCACGAAGCTCGTCACCACGCCGATCGGCAGCTCCAGCGGGTTCAGGAGCGTCCGCGCGACAAGGTCCGCCAGCATGAGGAAGACCGCGCCGCCGAACATCGCCGCGGGCAGCAGCCGCCGGTGGTTGGGGCCGACGAGCATCCGCGCCATATGCGGCGTCACGAGGCCGACAAAGCCGATCGTCCCGCCGATGGAGACGCAGACGCCGATGAGCACCGAGACCGTAATGAGCAGCACGAGCTTCGCTCGCTTGACATCCACGCCGATCTGGCGGGCGTTGTCCTCGCCGACGGCGAAGGCGTTGAGGATCTGCGCGTGCAGCAGGATCACCGCGCCGCACACGGCCAGCGCGAGTGCCAGCACGGCGGCATTCTGATACGTGCTGCCGCTGAGCGAGCCCATGGTCCAGAAGGTGATCTTCTGGACCTTATCGGCGGCAAAGGTGATGACAATGCTCATGATGCTCGAGACGAACATCGAGAAGATCACGCCGATGAGGATGATCGTGTTGGTCGAGAGCGACCGGTCGAGCTTGTACGAAAGCCCGAGGATGACCAGCAGCGAGCCAAACGCGAACAAAATCGCCATCACCATCGTCCCCGCGAACGGGAAGCCCGGCAGCGTGACGCCGAAGGCGATGGCGCAGACCGCGCCGAGCGACGCGCCGGACGAAACGCCGAGCGTCGAGCCGTCTGCCAGCGGGTTTTTGAGCAGCCCCTGCATACTCGCGCCCGCAAGCGACAGCGCCGCGCCGCTGAGCGCGACGCACAAAACGCGCGGCAGGCGCACCGTCAGCAGAATGGAGGACGGCAGCCCCTCCGGCTGCGGCGTGTGCTTCAGCGCGTTGCGAAAGACCGCCAGCGTATCCGCCAGCGCAATGTTGACGCTTCCCACGCAGACACACAGACACATCACCGCCGCCAAAACAGCGATGAACAGCAGATACTGCCAGAGGGAAAAGTGCTCAGGTCGTGTCTTCATACATCCTCCTAACTGCCAAAAGGGGGAACTTCCGTTCCCCCTTGGTTCACTGAATTATTCGCCGTAGACGAAATCGTACATTTCCTGTGCACCGACAGCCAGTCTCGGAGACGGACGGGACAGCTCGTTGTTCTGAAGGTTCAGGATCTTGCCGTTCTTCACAGCCGTCACGTTTTCCCAACCGGCGCGGGAGGCGATCTCCTCCTCCGGGGTGGGGCCTTCGCCAAAATACATGGAAATGGTCACAATGTAATCCGGATTGCGCTCGAGCACCTGCTCCTCCGAGATGGCTGCCCAGCCCTCAACATCGGCAAACGCGTTCTTGAGGCCGAGCATCTGTGCGATCTCGTCCATGAAGGTGTGGCTGCCGGCCGTCCACAGGCCGTATTCCAGCGGAGAAACCTCAAAGTAAACGGTCTTTTCCTCGCCGTCATCCGTGACCTGAGCGGAAACGGCGTCGAACGTCGTCTGCATGGCATCGCAGATGAGATCCGCTTCCTTCTCCTTGCCAAGCAGCTTGCCGATCATATTGACAGCTTCATAGACGCCCTTGATGTCCTGTGCGTCGCTGACGACGACCTTGACGCCCGCATTCTCAAGCTGCTGGATCTGCTCCTCGCTCTGCGCCATCGTGGACATCACGAGCACCTGCGGCTCCAGCGCAAGGATCTGCTCGATGTTGGTGTCATAGCCGGACTGCACGGACGGAACGTCCATGACCTCGGCCGGATAGTCACAGTATTCACCGCGGCCGACAAGCTTATCGCCTGCGCCGAGGGCATAGATGATCTCGCAGTCCGAAGCAGTCAGGGCAACGATGCGATCAGCGGGCTTTTCCAGCGTGATCTCGCGGCCGGTCATATCGGCAACGGTCACGGCAGTCGATTCTTCCTCGTCCTTTTCTTCCTCTGCGGGCGCGTCAACGACGGGCTTATCCTCGTTCGTTTCCGGCAGCGTCACCGGGTCCTTCGTGTCCTGTGTCTCAGGCTTGGCGCAGCCTGCCATCAGGCACGCCAGCATGCACACTGCAAGCAGCAGCGCAAGAAGCTTCGTTGTAGTCTTCATGCTTGTTTCCTCCTAATTCTTTGATGTTGTTTATTTTCTGGGGCTGCCCCCGAAAATACGTTTTTGAACGCTGCGCCGGTATACAGGGCAAAAAGGCCGCGGCAGTCCAAAGACCGCCGCAGCCGTTTTCTGCAACCATAATACCGTGCCGTCCCCCTTGCCGGAGGCGCGCACGTGCGCATTCAAGCAGGTCTCCTGACTCGCGCCTCGTAAGCGCCTGCACCGCCTTCTCCGGACTGCTCCGAATGGCTGGCTTTCGCCGTGTGCATGGCCTCCGCGCATACAGTGGCGGTACCGTTCCGGATTCCAACCGGATTCCCTATTCTCCATCAACTCTATACAAAATCGATGGCACTCAGATATCATATTTACTAAACAAAAATATCATAGTAATGCATATTTGTCAAGCAACTAACAGACGATAAAAAATTATTATTAGTAAAGCTTTGATCAAAGAATATATCCATACGAACGATTCCTCTGGTGTAAATGATGTGATTTTGTGTCGCCAATAAGAATAAAAATGCAAAATCAATTTCAACATCGAACAGTTCAGTACTAGTGTACCATCTATCCGTACTTTGGACAAGGATCTTTGACGCTGTCTAACAATGCACGTCAAAAGAGCTATCTGACTTCATTTGAAATCAGATAGCTCTTTTCTTGTGAATAATGAAATTCTGTTGCCAAATCGTTGCCACGAGGGGCATCAAGGCTCAAAAAGTCCAGTGTTTACGGTTTTTTTCGACCTGTGCAATCATTCCCACTCGTTGCAGGAACTCATGACTTAACTAATTTTGCTTAGGAATTATTTGTTCCTGTTCTTCTGAGAATTTTGATTCTCCATATTATCGTGGCTGTACGATGGATGCTTATCAAAATCTTATCAGCGGTGATAAATCTCTTTTGGGGTACATGGTAATTGCTCTGGTGGGCTTAATTGTATTGTAGCACCACTCAAAGCATTTTTCCAGATGATTTCTGGATTTTGAAGTGATACGAAAATCGACAACAACATTCAAAGGTGGATGCACTCTTCTGAATTTAACTGAAATCCATTTGAGAGAACAGGCTGCTCATGAATACCTGTGCATGATAACCGCCACTTTCACCGACACCTTCAACCAATTTGTAGTTCTTTTTTAGTATGTCGAATAGATTTGTCATTTCAAAGCATGAATGTTTAGGGAAGTTCATTAGATTAAAGATAAACTTATCATCGGACAGTTCGTAAACAACACCTTCGTCAAATGTTATTTTTCCGGTTCTAATATCCTTCATTCCCAGCAGATCAGAACTAAAGTCTCGTTTTACAAAATAAATATTCCAGTTACCATTGTATACCGTAGAGTCGTCATCTCTAATAAAATCTATAAAATCGAATGCTTCACCTGCAGCCTCAGGAATTGAGAGAAATTTAGCGTAAATCGCCTTAATGATCTGATACTTGGTATGTTGTTGAAAACCATTTATCGATTTGGGGGTTCCATCAAGATTAAAAAACCTTAAGTATGCTTCATCATACTTTCCTAAGAATGTATTGCATTTACGGCATAACGTTCTGGCGGTTCTCCCTTTGGGAAATAGAGATGTTGATAACTGAGTGTCAAAAATATCTCCAGTAATATTCTCAAGAGTTTCCCCGTGATTCAACTTTTCTCTAATCTCAGCATGTACACTCTCCGAAGTAAATGTATCAAACATTTTGCCGAGATCAACAGCAACAACATCTTCATTTCCTGTGTTTCGTGCAGGGTAGTGTTCCTCACTCATATCACTGTCAGAATAATAATTGCCGCATAATCTGCACCTGTGTTGTTTTTCGTCAAAAACTACCATGAGATACAATCCTTTTCTCTTCATCTGTAAACCTTGGGCAATGTGCCGATAGGCTGCATTTAGCTTTTTCTCTCAGAACGGCAAATCCTCATTTCCGGTTTCCGGTTTAAAAATTCCAGGTTGTTGATTCGGGGACTCAGAAAGAACGGCAATCAAATCTACAATCCGCTGATAAAGCTCATCGAAGGTTAGTATCAACACATTGCTCAGACTATTACGGAAATTTTCAAAAGCCGCAACTTGCCCTGGGGTTAGCGAAGCCATTTTCCCGATAATTACAACGCATTTTGGGGACAGGACTTCAAAAGGCTCCGAACTCTGATGACACAGAGAATAATACTCTTTTGTAAGCTTGTCTCTGTAATTTAGAACTTGGTTTATGGCTCCGCTCAATTCATAGCTAAAGCTGTATGTACCTCGATACTGGTTTCCGATAAGTTCAGTACATGGTGTTTTAATCTCAATCAACGCCACATTTTGAGACAGACTGTTCTGATAAATGAAGTCGCATAGATTACCACCGCTGTTGTTAATTCCTTTGCCGCCAACATACGCTTTATCTGCAAATATCGTACAAGGACAGGCAAAGATTTGAGCCAATACCCACTGATGTTCTTTGAAAACAGTAGTCTGCCAAAACTCCTCACTATCATTTTCGAGATTGTCTTCCATGAGCTTTGCAACTCTTTGGAGTTTTTCGATATTCAAAGACGTTGTCAGGTGTTGCAGATTTTCATCTTGCAACTCTGTCAGACTCCGTTTCAACGATTCCAAAGAACTTGTCTGAGTGATGAGACGAAGCAGTGTTTTTACAAGATCATAGTTTTCTTCATTGCCAATCATCCGAGCCGCAGAAGGGTCATTCTGGATGATTGAAAGGAATTGGCGAAAACTGCTGTCTACTCTGGTGTAAGTAGCTGAACCATACGGGATTTCGCCCATGTCTTCATACAGCGCATACAGCCGCTTCAAACCTTGGTAAAGCTCATATGTTTCACTTGTGCTCAGATTGAGTTCCATCCAATCTCCGACTTTGACAGAGCCACGAGAAATCTTCACCACTGACCCGTTGTCATCGCTCGGAAAGGCGGCATCGTTTTTCCGTTTCTTTTCATATAGAAATTTTCCAGAAACAGATTTATGGGGGTCTTTCTCGTTATCTACCAGCGTTGGACAGAACTTGAACCGGATCATTTCCGTCTGGCTCAAGACTACCGGTGACGCATCCGCTGTGACAGCAGAGGTGGATATAACATCAACTGTATCAGTTGTCATATCATGAACTTTCGGTATATGTAGGCCAATTTTCAAATCAATTCCACCCTTCACGGCTTGATAATAGTATTTGTCATCCTCTTCCTAACCGGCGTGTCTGCATCTTTTTCCAGATAGCACGGCATTTACGGCATATCTCAGGATCGATCCCCAATGTATCTACAAGTAGTTCTTTGTCAACAACATCCAGCGCAAGTTCAATGTCTTCATCATTGCGCACTATAGCGTCAATATGTGCAAGCAGCTTGTCCCTTAGTGCAGGATCAATCCTTTCCACTTTGGGAAGTAAAATGTTGCCCATCTCACCGGGTAAGATTTCAAGAACACCTCCACCATAGCTTCGTCCGCAAATCTCGGTGAACGCAAAAGAGATGCTGTTATAGTAGGCAAGAAGGACATTCTCTGGATCAACGCCATCGTTAAACTTCATGCGGTGCATAGTGTCTGTTGACACTGCATCACATTTATTCAGTACAAATTTAGGATAGAAATTATTTCTTCTTAAGAAAAACGCATCCGGAACCCATACAGAAGGAACAATGTACCATCTTTCCCGGATGGAGCATTTGTAGCCCTCGTGTTCGCCATTCGCTTCGCCGAGTGAAATGTACTCTTTGTGCTTGGCGGGATATTCATCGTATGGAATCTCAGGGAAGCTGATTAGACGGGCACGCTTTCCAGCAATTTTGTTTTTCTCCCAATCTTGTGCTGTGAAATATATTCCATGTACATGAGAACTCCTGCCAATCAAAGGAAGGGTTACTTCACTTAACTGATATTGCTCAGATGTTTCTTCCGTAATGGAGAAGTAGCCATTATTGCCTGTTGTAATTCCAACATTGATAATTCCATATTCGGAAAATTGGGCAAAGCGTTTGTCTGCACGAAGTTCCTGAATAAGAGACATTTCCTCTGCGTTTACGAAATATTTTGTCCATTTTTCCTTGACGTGCTGCAACTTTTGAAATCCATTTTGAGATAGATCCAACTGAGCAAAACCGCGAAGATTATTCATTTCAATGATGCGAATACCCTTTTCTTCTTCGCCTTTCTCGCCAATAAACACAACGACTTCTTGCTCGATGTCAGGGAACACAAGCTGTTCAAATGTGATCAGAGTAATTTTCGCAAGATTATTGGCCAAATATAGGCGCAGATCCTCCGCATATGCAACTTGAAGTATCTCAGCTGGAATAACAAACGCTATCTTACCTTTTTCGGACAATAGCTGTACACAAGCTACGATAAACGCAACCCATGCATTTATCAATTTATTCGCTTTCATACCATGCGAAGTCAAAATTTGAGACTGCATTTCTCGCTGGCTTTCTTTCAGATATTGATAGCGAATATAAGGGGGATTGCCCAAAATCAAATCATACTGTTCCTTGCCAAGGGCACGATTATAGAAGTCGAAAAAGTCTTCGGTGCATACTTCGATTTGTTCAAATTCAGAATACCTATCACGAACTTTCTCAGCTTCGTCAGGTTCGATTTCAACAGCTGTTAGTTTATCCACCTTATTCAGAAGATTAAGGTTCTGTAGCGCATCAAGAAATACTCCATCACCGCAACTTGGTTCCAAGACGGTAGAGATATTTTGAGACGCAAAAAGCTCCACCATTGCATCTGCAAGCTGCAATGGCGTATAATACGCTCCTCTTAATTTCTGCTCTGAACTATCCTTTTTGAGTCTCATCGTTAATACCTCGCTTAATAATCGAGTCTATACACCCGATCAATCAATCCCTGAATCTCAGAGATAAGTGTTTCTTTCTGTCTCTGCAACAGATTTGCAATGCGCTTTGCGGGACGTCCAGACAGTGCATCGTTGATTTCGTAAATCTCTCGACTTGCTGCTACCACTCTGTCGTGAATAGCTTTCTGTTCTTCTACGGCAAAATCCAACTCAACAAAGGGTAGTGTAGAGAGAACGAATGTACCACGAGCAGTAAATCCGCCTTCAAAATCGCTGCCTACGATCTCCAAGATTCGCTCTGTAATGGGGTTTGACAGCCATGCCTGAATGTATTCAAGTGCGTATGGACTACCATCTTTTTTGCTAACTGCACAATATCCAGCAGTACCACCTGACGCAATCAGAATATCATTCGTATCCATCGCATACATGGGTTCTTTGCTCAACACGCCAACTATCAATTTGGGCGTGTTAATAAAGGCGGTCAAGGCTTGTGTTCTGCCATACTGGTACCATGTATCTGCGGTGGCGTTTGGAACGTCACGAGTTCCATCACGGGAAACACACTTAGGAACCAGACGATCATAATGCGCTAAGAGATAAGCGTATGTTCCCGGATAACTGCTTTGCATCTCATCTATGCGGATAAGATGTCCGTTGTTATCGTAGGGGAAAATAATCTGCTTGTCAGTCGCAAGAATACTATACGAATTCAGGCCCTTCTCAGCTTTTTTGGTTGGCTTAAAATAAGGGCGAAGCAAGGCCTTCTCAATAGTATAATTATTGCCATCCCTGCTGATTTCAACAGTATCGGCATATTCGGCCACAATTTCATCTGAGGAGAACCAATATATAGGCGTTGGCCTTTCTGCACTTGTCTGAATGCCGTTAAATATCTCTGCGTGTTTTGTAATGGGGACAGATACTTCATCCAACCTCTGGAGCATTGTCAAAAACTCAAAGTCAGTTGTCAATCTCCATGGCAGCTTGTTCAATATGGAAGAATTAAGCTCAATGGAACTCACTTCTTCTCCTGCCCACAGTTTGTTAGCAGAATCAACGCTGCTGTAAACAAAACTCGTCTGCTTCGCCTTGGAAAGTAAAATGATCGAGCTGTAAATGGTTTTATCCTCAAACAGCTGTGCATCTCCAAAGTCATCCAGACTGACGAGCATCCGTTCTTTTGCAATCAGGTTGCGCAACTTCTCGCCAGCGCCAATTTTGAAGAATTTATTAGGTACAATATAGCATACCAAGCCATTTTCGTTGATCTTATTGATAGCCTGCTCTATAAAAATAAAGTATTTGTCGAATTGCTTGTGCGATGTTTTGTATTTCTTTTTATAGATTTCTACTTCGGCACTCGGCAATAGGGCGTGCATCCCCTCGGTATTCACATATGGAGGATTGCCGATAATTACATCAAATCCACATCCATTGTTAATTGTGCTCCAGTCAAAGGGAGCGATCTCCATCATCTGATGGTTGGCACCGCTAATGCCATTCAATTCAGTTTGGCTGACAAGGGAGTTTCCAAATTGAATGTTGTCACCCAGATCAGGAAGAATCGGAACAACTTCTGATACAGAAGGTGCAGTTTCATCTTCAATCAACTTGATTAACAAAGAGAATTTAGCAACTTCGACCGCATGGATGTCAATATCTATGCCGTAAATGCAGGAGCAAAGAATGTCTTTTTTCTCTTGAAGGGGCAACTTATACAGGTCAATACCCGTTTCAATCAGATGATCTGTTTGCCCATTGCAGATATACCATTGCACACAGTAATCCTGCAAATAGGCAAATGCTTCTTCCAAGAAAATGCCAGAGCCACAGGCAATATCAGCCACACTGATGTCCAAAATCTCGGAGGGAGTTTTTCCTTCACACACTTTGGAAAGCGTTTTATCGACCATATACTTAACGATTTCCGTTGGTGTCGTAACAACAGACCTATTCTGACAATCTTTCTTCTTACCAAGCCCAATGGTATTGTTTTCAAGTAGCACTAACTGTTCGGTTAAGAATATCTCATAAATCTTTCCAAGCAAATTAGGCTCGATAATATTAAACAAATATGGGCTTTGAGGGTAATACAGGCCCTCAATCATGTCTTTTATAACTTCGCAGGAAAGATCGAAAATAATATCTTCGCCAGAAAACATTCCAGAATTGTAGCGCTGGTCAGCAGAACGGAACAATTCCTCCAGTTTGGATTGCAACTGAGTGTCATCCGTAATGGTATCTTTTAACTTGTGATATAATGGCAGATTCTTATCTTCACAAATTCTCAGGAATACGATTTGGTTAATAAACTCCTGAACAACATCATTTAACACTTCCAACGATGCATAACGGCCACCCTGAGCATACAGTTCATTACTAAGGGCCACACGCCATTCGTTGATTTGAGAGAGGAACAGCGTATCAACCTGCTGGGTTTGTCCTTCGGTTGCAGGAAAGTTTGCATCCAAATAAGAGTCAAAGTCACCAGAGTAAACGGTGTCTCTTGCAATCAATCCTGCAATTTCTTCAACTTTTTCTACATATTCGCTGTAATGGTACAGCCGGTATCTCGCCACAGCACATCCATCATCTTCGTGAGCGATATGGCAGGTATCGTAGATTGCAAGATACTCAAAATTTGTGAGCACAGCCAGACGATGCTTTGCATTCCAGCCGTACTTTCTGGTTTGAATAGCTGGAGCTGCAACTCTGGTAATATCTACCGCAGGCTTCTTTGCCTCTACAAAGAATTTTGGCACACCTCTGAGCGTGATGGTATAGTCAGGGCGGTCAGTTCGAGTGGAGTAATTCTCCGCAATAACTTCTCGATATTGGGGTGCCAGTCCTTTTTCGTTTGCAACATCCCAACCCAAGAGCTTTAACAGAGGATCAATATATTCAATTCTACAAGAATGTTCATTGTAAGCATTTCTTGCGTCCTTATAGAAGTCAATGTTAGCATGAAAACGATCTACAAGATTCTGCAATTCAGTCAGGTTAGTCATGGCTGTACGCTGCCTTCCTTTTATCGTTTGTAGGCTTTTCTGCGTTTTCCGGAATGATCCAAATACGGCTCATACGAGTAGCTCCATCAATACGATTTGATTTACACAGAATCTGAACTTGTCGGGGAGAAATTCCCCATTTTAAGGCAGCTTCCTGGACTGTAATATATCCATTCATAACAAACACCTCGCAAATCACGATACAAAAAACCATTATAATTATATTCGCTTAAACGAAATAAATCAAGTGGTTCTGAAAAAAACATGCCGCCCGTAGGATTTCTCCCACAGGCGGCGGTATGGTCAGCTATCCAAAGGTTCGCATTCGGTTACAGTTTTCAAATAGGTTTCAGGATCACCGTTCAGCATCAGCTCAGCATAAGCTACCGGGTCATTATAGATCAGATAGTCCAGCTCTGACCGCTGATACATATTGTCGGCAAACTCATTTTCTACGGCGATAGTATCAATGGCAATCATGCTGCCATCGTCGAATTTCAGCTCCACACAGGCGGTGTCTATGTTGAACACACAGGACAAAAGCTTCATTTTGTGGTCCTCCTCAGATTTTCAATGTTTTTCTTTGCCAACCTACTTGCAGCTCGCTTCCGTTCTTGAGAATAGGGTGGTGTCAGCTTGAAGCCAAAGCGTCCTTTACGGATTTCATAGGTCTGGCAGCCGTTTTCGTCATCGTCGATCAGACGACATTCTGACGGGTATTCTTCGGCAAAGGCAGCAAGCCTGTTTTTGAGCGGCGTGTTGTGGGTGTAGACTTCAATCATATCGTCTGCATCGGTGAAAAAGATACTGGTTGTTTTCTGCTTCTTGATAAGACCTGTTTTCATAAAATACCTCCATTTTTCATAAGTTTTTGCCAACTCTACACCTGTAAAAAATGGGCAATTTCCAGATAGGGAGCGTCCAAACGATCTTAGCATCGTTTGAAACTCTCCCGTTGGACAAAATGCAATTTTTGCAGCTCTACACGGGATTTAGCGGGTATCGTCCCGATTGCGGGTTTTATTGCGGTGCGGATTGAAAATATGCCATAGATCGTTGCGTTCAATGGCGCTTTCATAGCTGCGGATTTTGGAGCGGAGGCGGATATTTTCCTGTTCCAGATCTGCTGTGCGGAGCTTACCACGGACGGATTTGTATTGTGCCAACTCCGCTTTGACCGCAGACAGCTCTGCGGTCAGCGATTGAATTTTTGCTTTCAAATCGGAAATAGTTTTCTTCGCTTCTTTCAGCAGTTTCTTCAGCTTGCTCTCCTGCTTTTCCTGCACCACATACTTCTGTGCCGCTGTGACGAGATTTTGGTAATCTTCACGATCAACGGCAACCTTGGAAGTAAGCGGCAGGGGCTTGGCTTCAATCTGCTCTACGGCTTGAATGGAAACCTGTTGCTGCTGAACACGCTCGATGCTCTGCTCCAATTCGGCAAGCTCTTCTTTTCGCTTCTCACGCTTAAATTCCAGAACACTCAGATGCTCCTTGTGTTCGCCCTTCTGCTCCCACTCAATCCCGTGCTCCAACATGATTTCCGCAAGAGCTTCTTTTTCTTTCTGTACCCACAGGTCGCGCTCCGTCAAAGATCTCCCCTCACCAGTAATGCCTTGGTCGGCAAGCGCCTGTTTCAGCGATACACGGGTGGATAATCCCCGTTTGCTCCCAGTGGTAAATGGAATGAAGTCAATGTGCAGATGTGGCGTGGCTTCGTCCATGTGCAGGTGGGCAGAATATACATGAAGATGAGAATTGCGTTCAAGAAAACTGTGGTAGAACTTGTCCAGAATGGTCTTTGCCAGTTCCGCATTTTCTCCGACAGTCCCCATATCGTCTTTGTTGCCCACTTGGAAAATCACTTCATAAAAAGGCTTTTCCTGCTTTCCATCACGGATTTTCTCGTAGTAGTTTTCGATGCAGCGGTCTTTGCGTTTCTGCTTGGCGTTGAATTCTGCCAGAGCCGCATCAAACAGTTGATGGTATGCCTCCTCAATGGGTGTGTAGCAGTACTCGACATTCAGACGGGTGCGCGTCGGGTCTACATTTTCTGCGAAGTAGGTACGACGGTTATGAGCAACGACTCCATCGCCGGACATTGCGCTGATTGTTCGTTTTATAGGCTTTACCTCCTAAATTATGGTCGTATAATTGGAATTCCTTTCGCCGCCGCAGCGGCGGGTTTTGTTACTTTTGTCAAAAGTAACGCAAAA
>ERZ779890.4002-NODE-4002-length-12593-cov-8.820705_pt1 | contig 12593 bp, 9 predicted proteins | sample MGYA00511553_ERZ779890 | MGnify/ENA primary metagenome ERZ779890 (study PRJEB29588, sample SAMEA2152064) | human gut metagenome | biome: human gut; feature: human-associated habitat; material: faeces | place: Denmark | collected 2008/2010 ...
TGCGCGCGTCACGGCAGGCCTTGCAGCGCTGGGGCTCGTTCTGGAAGCCGCGCTCCGCATAAAACTCCTGCTCACCGGCGGTGAAAACGAACTCTTTGCCGCACTCTTTGCATACCAGGGTCTTGTCCTCGTACATTTGCTGATCCTCTCTTTGATTCTGCCCTTGGGCTTGATATTGCGTTCAGCTTTCGCTGTTGTCGCCTGAAGAAATTATCCGGGAGAGCTTGCGCCGGATCCGCTGTATGGCGTTGTCTACCGCTTTTTCGGTTCGTCCGCTGGCTGCGGCCATGTAAGAATAAGAATATCCCGCTAAATACAACGGCAGGATCTTCTGTTCAAAGGGTGACAAGCACCGGGAAAATGTCTGGAAAAATTCGTCTGTGCGCTCTCTCGCCAAAACCTGTTCTTCCGGGGAGTTCCGTAAATCAAGGGCCGCATACATACCGGGACGGATGCCTTCGCTGCCGAACGCATCCTCCAGCGATACGCCGCTGTTGAGAGGGATATGCTTCAAACAAGACGCCGATTTGATCGCACTGAAGATCCGCCGCCGGATGCACAGTTCCGCATATGCCTTGAAAGGGACGCCCTGCGCGGGTCTGTACTCCCGGATCGCGGAGAGAAGGCCGAGCATTCCCTCCTGCGTGAGATCTTCGCTGTCCCCTCCGGCAAGAAAATACGGTCTTGCGCAGATCCGGACAAGCTGATTGTACCGAGCCGCTAACGCATCTTCCGCCCCGACAGAGCCGGAAACAGACATTTGCTGAAGCTGCTCATCGCTGAAGCACTGAAAATCTTCCATAAAAAAACCATTTTATAAACGGATTATATTTGTTTTTATCAACAAAGTCAAGAGAAATATGAATGAATTATGAAGTTTTTTCCAAATTCCCCGGTAAAATCACAGATCGAGCTGCTGCTGACCGTGAAACGGGATGCCGAGATGCTCATATGCCTTCTGCGTAACGCACCGGCCGCGCGGGGTACGGGTGAGAAATCCCTGCTGCAGAAGGTAGGGTTCGTAGACATCCTCGAGCGTAACGGATTCCTCGTTGATCGTGGCGGCGAGCGTTTCCACGCCGACCGGACCACCGGAATAATACTCGATGATGCTGCGGAGCATGCGCCGGTCAAGAGAGTCGAGCCCGAGATGGTCGATCTCCAGCCGGTTGAGCGCCTCGTCCGCCACTTGCCTTGTGATAACGCCGTCTGCCGTCACCTGCGCAAAATCGCGCACGCGGCGAAGGATGCGGTTGGCGATACGCGGCGTGCCGCGGCTGCGGCGGGCGATCTCCTCCGCCCCGTCGTGCTCAATGCTTATGCCGAGGATACCGGCGCTGCGCTCAACGATGCGGCGGAGCTCCTCCGGCGTATACAGCTCCAGACGGAGAATGACACCGAAGCGGTCGCGCAGCGGCGCGGAAAGCTGGCCGGAGCGTGTTGTCGCGCCAATGAGCGTAAATTTCGGCAGATCGAGCCGAATGGAGTTTGCGGAAGGTCCCTTGCCGATGATGATGTCGATGGCGAAGTCCTCTATCGCGGGATAAAGGATCTCCTCGACCGCGCGGTTCATGCGGTGGATCTCGTCCACGAAGAGAATGTCGTTCTCCTGCAGATTTGTGAGAAGCGCCGCAAGATCGCCGGGTTTTTCAATGGTCGGCCCGGAGGTGATGCGCATATTTACGCCCATCTCGTTGGCGATAACGGCGGCGAGCGTCGTTTTGCCGAGTCCGGGAGGGCCGTGGAGAAGGACGTGGTCAAGCGCTTCCCCGCGCATCTTTGCCGCCTGAATGAAAATGCGGAGGTTTTCCTTTGCGCGCTCCTGCCCGATATATTCGTTCAGATACCGCGGGCGGAGCGAGCCCTCGCCGGCATCCTCCGGCAGAGCCGTGGATCGGGTTATCAATTCATTTTCCTGCTCCGCATCCGAAAAGCTGATCGCCAAGCTGCTCCGCCTCCTTTTACTTCATCAGTTTTTTCAGCCCCTGCCGTACGATATCCTCGACGGACAGATTCTGAATATCCAGTCCTTTGAGCGCTGCGGCGATCTCGTTTCCACCGTAGCCGAGCACGCCGAGCGCCGCCGCCGCATCGGAGAGCCTGTCTCCGCCGGATGCCGCCGCGGGCGCATAAGCGCCGGATGAGCCGAAAGAACTGTCCCCGACGGCGCCGCCGGAGAATTTATCTTTCAGCTCCATGATCACGCGCTGCGCGATCTTTTTTCCGATACCGGGGGCTGCCGTCAGCGCCTTCTCGTTGCTGGACATAATAGCAAGAGAGAGGGATTCCGGCGTGTTCGCGGAGAGGATCGCCTGCGCGGCCTTCGCGCCGACGCCGGAAACGCCGATCAGCAGCTCAAAGCAGTGCTTTTCCTCCGCTGTCGCGAAGCCGTAAATGTCAAAGCAGTCCTCACGGATGATCGTGCATGTATAAAACCGGGCCTTCTCGCCGATGCGTACCCGCGAGAGCGAGTTGACCGTGGTATTGACAGCATATCCCACACCGCCGCAGTCCACGACGGCGACGGGGCCGTCGATCAGGGAAACGACGCCTTCTATATAGTAGAACACAGATCCCGGTCTCCTTCCCTTGTTAAAAGCGATGTAGCGCTGCGGGCGTGGCAGAGCGCGATAGCGACCGCATCCGCCGCGTCATCCGGCTTCGGTATCTCCTTCATCCCCAGCAGCAGCTTCACCATCTGCTGAATCTGCTTCTTATCTGCCTTCCCATACCCTGTCACAGCCTGCTTAATCTGCATTGGCGTATACTCATACAGGCTCTCCGTATACTCCGCCGCGCTGATAATCGCCGCGCCGCGCGCCGCCCCAACCATCAGCGCCGTCGTGACGTTCCGCGCAAAGAACAGCTCCTCAAACGCCACGTCGTCCGGATGATAGATGTTCACGAGGTCGCGTACACCCAATTGCAGTGCCCGCAAGCGGTGCTGCATCGGCACACCCGCCTGCGTCTCCACACAGCCGTAGCCAAGCAGACGCATCCGCGCTCCCTGCGCCTCCACCACGCCCCAGCCCATCAGCGCATAGCCGGGGTCAATGCCTAAGACAATCATTGCGACCTCCTGTTATATAGATGGCGCTTCTGAACATAAACTCCATCTATTGCAGGGAAGTTTCGCCTCTGCGGAGGCGACAAGGGGGCATTCCGATTGCCCCCTTGACCCCTTCGGGCGACCTTCCGTTAAGATAGGATTCTATGTTCGCTCTTTATGATACCGCTTCTTTCGCCCTGTGTCAACCGAACACGCGAAATTCATACAACTTCTCCCCGCAAGGCTTGACGAATTCGCCGATTCACGGTACAATGAAGCAGATGGAAACCCCTTTCCCATTTTGCACGATTTCGACACATTAACGAGGAGGATTTTTCCGATGAAGTATGTTCTTGGTATTGACCTTGGCACGTCCGGCACCAAAACGGTGCTGTTCGACCAGTATGGCACGGCGGTCTGCTCCGCGCTGGTGGAGTATCCGCTGTATCAGCCGCACAATGGCTGGGCAGAGCAGAAGCCGGAGGACTGGTATCATGCGGCGGTGGACACCATCCGCAGCGTGCTGACGAAGTCCGGTGTGGATAAGAAGGACGTCGTTTCGATGGGCATCAGCGGTCAGATGCACGGTCTGGTCATGCTGGATGAAGCAGGGAACGTCCTGCGCCCGTCTATTATCTGGTGCGACCAGCGCACGGCGGCGGAGTGCGACCAGATTCACGAAATTGTCGGCCGCGATCAGCTGATTGCGATTACGGCAAATCCTGCGCTGACTGGCTTCACGCTGTCAAAGCTGCTGTGGGTGCGCAATCACGAGCCGGAAGTGTACGCCAAGTGCCGTCACATCCTCCTGCCGAAGGACTATGTGCGCTATATGCTGACCGGCGATTTCGCGACTGAAGTCAGCGACGCATCCGGGATGCAGATGCTCGATGTGCCGAACCGCTGCTGGTCGGAGAAGCTGCTGAACATGCTGAACATCGACCCGTCGCTGCTGGCGAAGGTGTACGAATCCTGCGAAGTGACGGGTCACATCTCCAAGGCGGCAGCGGAGTTGACCGGGTTGAGCGAAGACATGCTGGTCGTCGGCGGCGCGGGCGACAACGCGGCGGCGGCTGTCGGCACGGGTGTTGTCGAGGATGGGCGCGCGTTCACCACCATTGGCACGTCCGGCGTTGTGTTTGCCCACACGGACAAGCTCGCCATCGACCCCAAGGGGCGTGTGCACACGTTCTGCTGCGCTGTGCCGGGCGCATGGCACGTCATGGGCGTGACGCAGGCGGCGGGTCTGTCGCTGAAGTGGTTCCGCGACAACTTCTGCATGGCGGAGAAGGAAGCCGCCGCGCTCATGGGCGAAGACCCCTACAACCTGATGAACAAGCAGGCGGCGCAATCCCCCATCGGCGCGAACAAGCTGCTGTATGCCCCCTACCTGATGGGCGAACGCACCCCGCACCTTGACGCGGACTGCCGCGGCATGTTCTTCGGCTTGAGCGCGATGCACACGCGCCGCGACCTGCTCCGCGCGGTCATGGAGGGCGTCACCTACTCGCTGAAGGACTGCCTGAATGTGCTGGCGGAAATGGGCGTTGCGCCTGAAACGATGCTGGCTTGCGGCGGCGGCGGCAAGAGTCCGCTGTGGCGGCAGATGCTGGCGGATGTGTTCCAGATGCCGGTTGCGACGACGGTGAACACGGAAGGTCCGGCGCTGGGCGTGGCAATTCTGGCGGGCGTCGGTGCGGGACTGTACGCGAGCGTGCCGGAAGCGTGCCGGGCGATGATTCATGTGAATCCGGCGCAGAACCCGATTGCGGAGAACGTGCCGCAGTATGAGAAGGTGTATGCGCTGTATACGAAGCTGTATCAGGCGAATAAGGGGCTGTTTAAGGAATTGGCGAAGCTGTAAGGGCTGATTGCTTCGGGACGCCAAAGCGCAGCACGCGGAAGGAGTATGGCAGCGAAACCAACTCAATCGCGCGAAGGGGTCAAGGGGCAATTGCCCCTTGCGGAGTCCAGAGGCGGCGCCTCTGGTAGGGTTTGGGGCAACGCCCCAACAGTTTTTCGGGCGCTCAACTCCAAGGAAGTCGCCAACAAGGTGCAGGCAGCGAAGCGTCCCTGCCAGTAACTTTGCGCTCCCGCAGGAGCGCCCCCAAGCTGCTCTTTCCAACATCTGTGCTGTGTCGCGCCAAATGGGCGCGACCACATGGCCGCTCTGCCCGCATTCCTCCGATAATCACCATCCCATGCTCGCAGATTTCCAAATGCTGAATTTTTGAGGAAACCCCTTGCTTTTTGCCGCAGAGTATGATATACTGTCAAGGCTTGATGTGTGCATACTCCAACAAGGAGGTGGATTTCCATGGGTAAGTTTTGCGAGATCTGCGAAAAGGGTACGCTGAACGGCAACAACGTCAGCCACTCCAACCGTAAGACCCACCGTACCTGGGCGCCCAACGTGCAGAGTGTCCGCGTGGTGGTCAACGGTTCTGCGAAGCGTATGAACGTCTGCACCCGCTGCCTGCGCAGCGGCAATGTGATGCGTGCGCTCCCCAAGACCCACGAGGAAGCGTAATCGTCCGCAAGGGTGGTTCCGTCACTTCTCAAGTAGAGTTTGCATCAATTTCCTCCGTCTGTTGTGCGACAGGCGGGGGATTTTTTGCATGGGGGAAAATCCTCCTTGGGGCAAAAGGCAATGATGTTTGCTTAAGCAAGTTGATTTTTGTGTTGCAGAGGGTTTCGCCTCTGCGGAGGCGACAAGGGGGCAATGGAAACAGACGAAGTCTGCGGTCGCCCCCTTGACCCCTTCGCAGCGCACACTACCATAGTTGACTTTTTTCGCGGATGGGGGATTCCGCTCCTGCGGGAGCGGGAGTTTGTGCGCAGGGACGCTTCGCTGCCTGCAACCAAGGTGCCATGCTTGACTTTTCTCTTTGAGTAGGTTTAACGGTGTAACAGTTGGGGCGTTGCCCCAAGCCCCAGCAGGGACGCTGTCCCTGCACCCTGCAAGGGGCAATTGCCCCTTGACCCCTTCGCACGATTGAGTTGGTCGCTTTTCCATGCTTTGCCCGCGTGTTTATCCCTTTTTCTTTTCCCCTATCCTCCCCCTGTTCGCCTTTACAAGCGAACAGAAATCTGCTATCATGAGGGGGAAATGCAATCCTTGTCGGGAGGTGCTTCCTATGAATGTTGACCAGCTGGCGGAATCCCTCCGCAGTGACCCTATGTTTATGCAAAATGTTGTCCGCTGGGATGTCCTTCCGGCGCGTCCGGCGGTGTATGAGCCGTTCCCGGATTCTCTTGATCCGCGGCTGCTACCTGTGCTGGAAAAACGCGGGGTGCATCAGCTGTATCGCCATCAGGCGCACGCAATCCGCGAGGTGCTGGCAGGGCGGGATGTTGTGGTCGTTACGCCGACGGCCTCCGGCAAAACGATGTGCTATAACCTGCCGGTGCTGTCTGCCATTTTGCAGAATGATGACGCACGGGCATTGTATCTCTTCCCGACGAAAGCGCTCTCTGCTGATCAGGTCAGCGAACTGTATGAGCTGATTGAGGCGATGGGCGTTGATATCAAGACGTATACCTATGACGGCGATACGCCCGGCGCGGCGCGAAAGGCGGTTCGGCAGGCGGGGCATATCGTCGTGACGAACCCGGATATGCTGCACAGCGGGATTCTGCCGCACCATACGAAATGGGTCAAGCTGTTTGAAAACCTGCGGTATATCGTGATTGATGAAATTCATACCTATCGCGGCGTGTTTGGGTCGAATCTGGCGAACGTGCTGCGGCGGCTGCTGCGCCTGTGCGATTTCTACGGCAGTCATCCGCAGTTCATCCTGTGCAGCGCGACGATTGCGAACCCGAAGGAACTGGCGGAAACGCTGACGGGGCGCGAGGTCAGCCTGGTGGATGATAACGGCGCGCCGATGGGCGTGCGGCACTTCGTGTTCTACAATCCGCCGGTGGTCAATCGGCAGCTGGGCATCCGCAAGGGCGTTTTGCAGGAGACGCGGCGGATTGCGGGGCTGCTGCTGCAGAATGGAATTCAGGCGATTACGTTCGCGCGGTCGCGGCTGGCGGTTGAGGTGCTGACGAAGTATCTGAAGGACATGGTGCGCGACCCGCTGGGGAACGCCGGGCGGGTGCGCGGCTATCGCGGCGGGTATCTGCCGACGGAGCGGCGCGAGATTGAGCGCGGGCTTCGCGCGGGACGGGTGGACGCGGTGGTGTCCACGAACGCGCTGGAGCTGGGTATCGACATCGGCGCGCTGGATGCGTGCGTGCTGTGCGGCTATCCGGGAACAATCGCGAGTGCATGGCAGCAGGCGGGGCGAGCTGGGCGGCGCAAGGGAACGTCCATCGTGTTCTATGTCGCGTCCTCGGCGGCGCTTGACCAGTACATCGTGTCGCACCCGGATTATCTGATGAAGCGCTCGCCGGAGAACGCGCTGCTGAATCCGGATAATTTGTATATTCTGCTCAACCACTTCAAGTGCGCGGCGTTTGAGCTGCCGTTTGAGGACGGCGAGGGCTTGGGGAATGCGCCCGGAGCGCCGGAGCTGCTGGAATACCTTGATGAAGCGGGGATTCTGCGGCACGTCGGCGGGCGGTATCACTGGTCGGCGGAGGATTTTCCGGCGAGCGAGATTTCCCTGCGGTCGGCGCGGGCGGAGGAGAATTTCGTCATCATCGACACGACCGATCCGGCGAACCACCGCGTCATCGGCGAAATGGACCGTTACACCGTGCCGATGCTGCTGCACGAAAACGCGATTTACATGCACGAGGCGCAGCAGTATCAGGTGGAAAAGCTGGATTTCGACGCCTGCAAAGCGTTCATCCGCCGCGTGGACGTGGGGTACTACACCGACGCGGACTTGAACGTGACGCTCTCCCTGCTGGACAAGGAAAAAGAGGAAGAGCAGGACGGCGGGCTGACGGCGCTGGGCGAAATCCGCGTATCGACCTTGGTGACGATGTTCAAGAAGATTAAATTCGATACGCACGAAACCCTGGGGTTCGGGCATGTGCGGCTGCCGGAGACGGAAATGCACACAACCGCCATGTGGTGGACGCTGCCGGATGCTCTGGCGGCACGGTTCGAGAGCGACACGCTGAAAAACGGCATGATGGGTGTGGCGAATCTGCTGCGGATTGTTGCGCCGCTGTCGCTGATGTGTGCGCCGCAGGACATTGCAATCGTCTATCAGGTGAAAAGCCTGCTGACAGACAAGCCGACGCTGCTGCTGTACGACAACATCCCCGGCGGCATCGGGCTGGCGCAGAAGGCGTATGCGATGCGGCAGCTCCTGCTGGAGCAGGCGCTGCAAGTTGTGCGGGACTGCGCGTGCCGTCAGGGCTGTCCGGGGTGCGTCGGGCCGGTGGGTGAAATCGGCGAGGACGGCAAAGCGACCGCCATCGCCCTTTTGGAGGCGCTGACGGAATGAATCTGCGAGACAAGCTCAAGGCGATTGAAAAGCCGAAATCGCCCCCGAAAGCGTCGGAAAAGCAGTTCACGGACTGCTACCACGGGCGGGAAATGCGCGAGTTATCCGAATTTCCCGGCGCGTTTGACCTTGACCTGTCCGCCCTTCGCCTGATGACGCAGGAAGAATTGCCGGACGATCTCGACCCGCGGAACATTCTCTATCTGGACACCGAAACCACCGGGTTTATGGGCGCGGGGACTGTCGCGTTCGAGGTCGGCATGGGCTGCCTGACGGATTCGGGATTCCAGATTCATCAGCTGGTGATGCGCGATTATCCGGAGGAAAAGTTTCTGCTGCAATCCATTGCGGATACGCTGATGGGCTACGACGCGATCTGCACCTTCAACGGACGGACATTCGACGTGCCGCTGCTGCGCGATCGCTTCCTAATGAACCGTATGGATGATTCGTGCCTTGACAAGCCGCACATTGACCTATTGCACATTGCGCGGCGGGTGTTCAAACTGCGCCTGCAGCGGTGCAATCTGGGCAAGCTGGAAGAGGCAGTGCTGGGCATTCCGCGCTTTGATGATTTGCCGGGCGCGCAGGTGCCGCAGCGCTTCTTCGACTACCTCAAGACGGGAAATTTTGACCTGCTGACGGATGTGCTGGAACACAACGCGCAGGACGTGGCGAGCCTATGCGTGCTGCTGACGGCGATGGTGGAAATGTACCGCGCACCGGAAAACGTGCGGCACGACGAGGATGTGTTCTCAATGGGCGTGGCGCTGGAACGCTTTCAGCATGTGCCGGAAGCGCGGAAGTGCTATCAGCTGACGAGCGGCAATCTTCATGCGCAGGGGCAGGAGCGTCTTGCGCAGAGTTACCGCCGGGGCGGCGAGCGAGACGAGGCGGTAAAGGTCTGGCTGGGAATGATTGCGCGGCACGAGGGCGGAACGAAGCCCTACATCGAGCTGGCGAAGCACTACGAGCATTACGAGCGGGACTACGAGTCCGCGCTGGACATGACGCGGCGGGCGATGGCGCTGTCTGCCGAACCGTCATTATTCGATCCGCCCTCTGTACAAGAGGAGCAAAATGCGCTACAATATCGGTATGACCGCCTGAAAAAGAAGGCAGCCAAAAACCGCTGAAGGAGAAACGACAATGGGATTCATGGCGACCATCAAGGCGCAGCAGGCCATGCGCGCGCACGGAAAAGGCGATCTGGAACAGGCAAAGAAGCTCTATGAGGAAGCTATCGACAAGGGGCTGATGTCCGCGCGCCCGATGCTGGGCTATGCGATTCTGCTGATTCGCGAGGGCAGCTACGACAAGGCGATGTCCCTGCTCATCAAGGCACAGAAGTGTCCTGACCTCACGCCCGACCAGAAGAGTCAGCTTTTTGTGGATTATGCGGCGTGCCTGATGAAGAAGGGCGAGCTGGACAAGGCGATTCACCTGCTGGAAAAGCAGCACAACCGCGCGCCGATTGGTCTGACCTATCAGACGCTGGGATACATGTACGTCGAGAAGTATTCGGGCGCAAAGCCGGTTGCGGAAGCTGTACCGGAGAAAGCCGCCGAAGCGCCGGAAACGGAAGCATCCGCCGAAGAAGCCGCCGAGCAGCCGAAGGTCAAAACGCAGGAGGACATTGACCGCGAATGGCAGGAGGGCATCGACAAAATGTTCGCCTTCATTCAGGAGTCGGTGGACTATGACGACGAAGACCCGGTGTGCCTGGACAACTTGGGTCAGGCGTATTACCGCGTGACGGGCGAGAAGGACAAGGCGAAGGAATGGTTCGAGAAGGCGCACGCGGAGAAGGATTCGCAGATTGACACGCTGTGGTTCCTGTCGCGCTATGATTTGGAAGCGGGCGACAAGGCAGCGGCGATTGCAAAGCTGGAAAAGGCGCTGGACGGGCGCTTCTCCCCGCTGAATTTCTGCACGAAGGATATGGTGCGGGAAGAAGTGGAGAGACTGAAAAAGTAAAGCGAAATCCCTGCATAAACACGCGAAAACATTATGCAGATGTCGCCAACTGAATCGCGCGAAAGGGTCAAGGGAGAAACTCCCTTGCAGAGGCAGAGCCTCTGGGGGCATATGATGTCAGCGGAGGGGGTGTATATCCTCTCCGCCAAGACCTGTTTTGGAGGAATCACCATGGAAAAGGAAACACTGATTGTCGTGGGGCTGGGGAATCCGGGCACGCAGTACGCCCATACCCGCCATAACGCGGGGTTCGATACGCTGGAAATGCTCTGCCGCAAGTGGGGTGTGACATTGAACAAGAACAAGTGCAAGGGACTGCTGACCGAAACGAATGTGGACGGCAAGCGCGTCGTCCTCTGCGCCCCGCAGACGTTCATGAACCTGTCCGGCGAGTGCGTCAGCGAACTGCTCAATTGGTATAAAGTGCCGCTGGAAAATCTGCTTATCATTTATGATGATATTGATTTGCCCGCCAGCCGCCTGCGCGTCCGCAAATCCGGCAGTGCCGGGACGCATAACGGAATGCGCTCCATCATCGCCAATACGCCGGGGCAGAATTTCCCGCGCGTGCGGGTCGGCGTGGGCGCAAAGCCCGATGGCTGGGACTTGGCGGACTGGGTATTGAGCAAGTACACCATCCGCGAAGAGCAAATCGCCATGCAGCAGGCGTTCGAGCGCGCGGCGGACTGCGTGGAGGATTGGGTCAAAAACGGTATTGACCATGCCATGCAGGAATACAATAAGACCGTGTAAGCACAGGCGTATTTTTCGTACCACGACTCATCCCAAGGAGCGCATATGAATCAGGCATTATTATCCGGCATTGCGTCGAAAGCGTATGACAAGCTGCTGAAAGCAACGGAAAGCAAACAGCCCATCGCCGTGACGGGGCTGCCGGACACAATGGCGGCGTATATCGCGTCAAAACTCTGCGCCGATACGGGCAAAAAGGTGCTGCTGATTTCCGGCAATGACCTCAAAGCGGCGCACGACGCCGAGGACGGCCAGCAGCTGCTGGAAACGGGTGTGGCGTGTCTGCCGGGCGGCGAAATCGACCTTACGCGCGGCGCGTCGAGCCACGAAAGCGCGTGGCGGCGGCTGGAAGCGCTGGCGAGGGCGCAGGAGGGGGATATCCGCCTGCTCTGCACGAGTATGGACGCCGCCTTGCAGCGCATGGGCAGCGTTGACCGCTTCCGCGAAGAGACGATTCGCCTTGCTCCCGGCGACCGAATCGACCTGAATGACCTCATCCGCCGCCTGACCGCCATGGGCTACGAGCGCGTCAGCATGGTGGAGGGCAAGGGGCAGTGCGCCCTGCGCGGCGGCATCATCGACGTGTACCCGCCGGCGTGCAGCCAGAGTTTGCGCATTGAGTTCTTCGACGACGAGGTGGACTCCATCCGCGAATTTGACTGCATCAGCCAGCGCAGTCTCGATTCGGTGGAGAAATGCACGCTCACGCCCGCGACGGAGGTATTGCTTCCACCGGCGGATGCGGAAAAGGCAGCGCGGCGGATGCGGGACGCCATCGAGCAGCAGGGGGGCGATTTGACCCCTGCAAGCTCGACGCTCTTTTCGGATTTGCCGCCCCTGCCGGAGGATGACGCGGACGCGCCGGACTTCTTCGACAAGAACATCACCCCGAAGATTCGCGAAAAGCAGCAGACTGCCGCGCGCAAGGCGGAACTCGAACGCCGCCGCGCCCAACTGATGGCGGACGCGGACATGCTGGCGGAGGGGCTGCCGTTCAAGCGCATTCGGGCGTGGCTGACCGTGCTGACGGACGATACTTACACGGTGCTGGACTGGTTCGAACCGGAAATCGTCGTGCTGAGCGACCCGAATCTGCTCAGGAAGCGCGCGGAAGAACGCCGGGCGGGCTTTGCGGAGGATCTCGAAGGTGCGATGAGCCGCGACGAAGCCGTCAAGGAGCAGGAAACGCTGCTGATGGACTGGGACGAGCTGCTGCGGCATGTGCAGGGGTATGCGACGGTCGCGGTGACAGAGTTTCTGGAAGGCATGGCGGGCGTGGCGGTGAAGGACGCCGCCGACCTTGGCGTGCAGCGCGTGGCAGGGTATTCATCGCAGATTCGCCCGCTGGCGGAGGACTGCGACGGCTGGCTGCGCGAGGGCTACCGCGTGGCGGTACTCGCCCAGCC
>ERZ779890.4019-NODE-4019-length-12549-cov-4.634865_pt1 | contig 12549 bp, 6 predicted proteins | sample MGYA00511553_ERZ779890 | MGnify/ENA primary metagenome ERZ779890 (study PRJEB29588, sample SAMEA2152064) | human gut metagenome | biome: human gut; feature: human-associated habitat; material: faeces | place: Denmark | collected 2008/2010 ...
CATCGCCAGACGGGAGCTGGAGGGCGTGAATATCGAGGTGCGAAGCCGGGGACTAGTGGTACTTTTCCCAGAGCCGGTGAACCAGAAGGCCGAGGCGGTCATGATCAGCAACGGCATCCGTATGGACGGCTATATGTCTAAACAGCTGACCCGGGAGGACATGGGCGTCAGCGAATTTGTGGAGCACGTGCTGGAACGCACCGGCCTGAAGGAAATGTATGAGCGCGACCTGTCCGACGAGGGCAAGGCCCGGATGGAAAATGTACAGGAGTTTCTGGGCGCGGTGGCCGAATATGAAAAGGCCGCGGATAATCCTTCTTTGGAGGACTATCTGGAAAACATCGCGCTGGTGACCGATCTGGACAACGCCGACCTGAAATCCTCCAACGTGACGCTGATGACCATCCACAGCGCCAAGGGCCTCGAGTTTCCGGTCGTGTTTGTCTGCGGCATGTCCGAGGGGATTTTCCCGGGAAAACGCGCCAACACGCGCGAAAAGCTGGAGGAGGAGCGGCGGCTGGCCTACGTCGCCTTCACCCGTGCGCAGGATCTGCTTTATCTTTCGGACGCGTCCGGCAAAAATTACGACGGCTCCTTCCGCTATCCGTCGCGCTTTGTGTTCAACGCCGAGCGTGAAAACGTCGATTACGCTGTGGAGCTGGAGCCGGAGCTGCTGGAGGAGGCTATGTGCCACATCGGCCGCACAGAGCGCGTCGCCGCGCCTGCGGAGGCGCCCGGCGTAAAGCGCGGCGCACGTGTCCGGCATGCGATCTTCGGAGAAGGGGAGGTCATCGGGCTTGCGCAGGAGGGACGCGCGTATATCATTCAGTTCGATTCCATCGCCACGCCGCGCACACTTTCCGTGCAGGCGGTAAAACCGGCATAAGCGCGGCACAGAAAAGGAAAATTGTAAAAACCCCGCCGTGACCTCTTGACAAAACGGCGGGGAAATACTATAATTGTTCATGCTGTTTGAGCAGTAGGCGTATTCCTGTGAACGCAATGCTGATCCAGCACTGATCGTATATGGGCCTGTAGCTCAGCTGGGAGAGCGAACGGTTCAATTCTATGCCCCCAAATTTGGGGATGTAGCGCAAGCGTCCGGCAGATGGTTCGCATCTATGCCGCCAAAAAAGTCAATAAGGGCCTGTAGCTCAGCTGGGAGAGCGTTCGGTTCGCATCCGAGAGGTCGAGAGTTCGAGTCTCTTCAGGTCCACCAAAATGTTCGGAATTTTCTGATTTTTGCGGAAGATTCCGAACTTTTTTGCATTTTTCAAAATCAGGCACTCTCCACAGTCGCAATTTTGCAGCCATTCGGTTCGCATCCCACACAAAGCCGTCTGAAATCCTCAAAGGAAACACGAAATTCAACCTCCAAACGGTAATCCCGGTACACATAGACGGCCTTGATAAGCTGCGATACGATCATCTTCTTCGCTTCAAAGGTGCAGTTGTCGTAAAGATCAGCCCAGCTTTCCAGCTTCTCAAATTCGGCCTGTTCCTGCGCGGCGCTTTCCAGTTGATGCTCCATATCGGCTTTTTGTGCTTCAACCTCCTGTGAAAGCTCTGCGATCTCTTCTTTGCATTTTGCAACAAGGCTGTTCAGCAGGTCAACATTCAAGCGGCTTTTACCGCGAATGACGTTGATCGTTTCGGCTTCATAGTCAGAAAGCTCCTTTTGCTTTTCCTCCAGCCGCATGGCAGACATTTTGTAGCGGCTTCTGGCAAGCGCTGCGGCTTTTTCGTGCTGCTCGGCGATCAGACTATCCTTGGCAGAAACGCGGATTCTGGAGAGCTGATAGCGCACCAGAGCGTCCACAATTTCATCCAGCTTGATAACGCCGTAGCCGGATTGACCATCGCAGAGGTCAGGATGCCGGGCCTTAAAATGGCATTGATAACGGCTTTTGACCTGATTGCGCACCGTTCCATCTTTGCGGATATACTTCTTGCCGGAGGTCGTCAGCGTCAGCCGGTTTTTACAATGCCCGCAGAAGATATTCCCTACCAACAGAGAACTGCCGCGCAGATTCAGCGGCGTATCCGCATGGTGTGTTGTCCGTTTTTCCATTAACTCCTGCGCTCGTCGAAAGGTCGCTTCGTCCACGATCTGAAGCTCTGGAATGATTTCCGATTCAGCGTTTCCGTTTGAAATTACACCCATGTATAGCTTGTTCTTTATCATGCGGACGATTGTTGTGTTCGGAATCATGGAACCGTCTGCGCGGCGAATCCCGTTTTCCAAAAGGTAGTGGGAAATCCTCTGCGCGCCGTAGCCTTCGTTGACATATTTGTAAAAGATGAAACGCACGATTTCTGCAGCGTCCTCGTCGATTACAAAATCATTGACCTCTTGATTCTTCTTATTGATCCGTCCCTGCTTCTGGAGCTTGTAGCCAAATGGTACAATGCCGCCGGTGAAGCAGCCGTCCTTTGTAAGCTGCTCCATGCGGGTTTTCACGCGCACGGAGGTTTTGATGCTCTCGCCGGATGCCTGCCAGTAACGGATATAGTTAAGCAGCTTGTCAACGTGATTGTCGAACCGCTGCTGCCCTTCTACGGCGCTCCAAACTTCAACGCCATTACGAACAAACCACTCTACGACAAAGGGCGTTTCGTCATCTCTGCGGCCGAGACGGTCAAACATATAGACAAGCAAAATATCGAAACTCCCGGCAACGGCTTCCTGCTGCAATTCCTGCATGGCGTCGCGCTCTTTTGCAGATTTTTTGAAACCGGATACGCCTTTTTCGTAAAACTCATTTTGTAAAACCCAGTCAGGGTGTGACGCGATGAACTCCCGGCAGAATTGCCGCTGCATGGGAATATCATCTTTTTCAACCTGACCGATTGTTGATACGCGATATAAGCAATTTACTCGTTTCTTTTGTTCCATAACATACACTCCATTCTGAGAAAACGTGTGTATGTCCTTGTTCGCTATTTGATTTTCAAGGTACATTTTATAGTATAATTATAGCATATTTCAGATATTTTATCAAGTTTTGTAGCTGTTATTATAAAATCCATAGGAGAAAACCGAACGTTTCAGCGCTTCTGTAATATGCGGATCATCTTGCTCTGCATACTTTACAGAGATTGCGGCACCGCAAAGAGATAAGATTTCTTCCTGCTTTTTGGGCTTGGATTCTTCGAGCTGTTTGTCCATAGAAGAACCTCCAGAATAAATGTTGTTTTTCTCATAGGTCAGGCAGACGGCAGCGGGCAAGGCTGCTCCATAGGCTGTTACCTCCCTCCATGCTGATGGCGGGGCGTTCCATTCTGTGACGTATGGCTAACGCAAGTATCATTGTTCTTTGTATGCGGTCGTCGCACGATCCAGCCATGAATCGCTCTCCATGCAGGTGTTTCTCGCTCCGCGCCAGAATCGGTATCACCTCCCATTCCGCGCATCCCCGCGCACCCATAGGCTCGCACATACAAAACGTATCTGTTGACCCTATTCAGTTGTAATCAGGTTAGTTATCTATTGCGGTTGATTATCAACCGGGGAAAACGCAGTGCCTTTTGGCGCTGTGTTTTCCCGGATCGGCAATCCGGTGTTTTGGGTTGTTCTGAAGCCGCTCGTTCACAGCGCAGGCACACCATGCGCCCCTCCGGAATGATTTCGCCACACATCACGCAGCGGTCCTCGGAAAAATACATCATAGCAAACTCCTTTTGGGGTGGCGGAATACGCCTCACGGTGAAACGTATTCCGCCATTTTTCGCAGTCAAACAGGGGCAGCTTTACGATCAATTCGATAATCAGCTCTCGCTTTATATCTTCGTTCAGATAGGTGCGCGGTTCTCCATAGAGATCTGTGCCCTCCCGCATGGAGAGCCGATTGATATATCCCTCAAAATGCTCCATGACGGCGCAAACGCTTTGCGTATCGCCGCTGACAGCCTTGCAAATTATTTCATAAGGTAAAAGTTTCGGCATCCTTGTCGTGCTCCATGATCCGCTTGAGCTGCTGCAATGCTTGATTCCGTCTGCTGTTGACCGTGGACACGGGCAAATTCAAATACCTTGCAATTTTGCTGTCGCTCCACTCGGCAAAGTAAGATAACAATAAAACATCTCTGTATTTGGGCTGCAAATAGGACAATGCGTTTCCGATATGCGGCGTTACGACAAAGACCTGCTCCTTCACGCGGAAGGGCATCATCGTTTCCAGTGCATAGCTGTCCTCTGTTATCAGGCTGTCAAAAATGCTCTCGTCAAAGTTTGATGCTGCGGCTTCCTGCTGCTCCTGAATGTCCAATTTTTTATGTATGTTCCGTGCCTTGTTTCGGAGGACAGTTTTCATAAAATCCTCAAAGGCGTATTGCTTATGCAGCTTTTGATCTTCTGTCATTTCATATCCCTCTGATTTGTGCTTCTATATACCAACTACAAAATGGAACTTCCATTTTTCCGAAAATTCGCGCAAAGCGCAAAAACTTCCTATAAAAAACTTATTTTTGATGAAATCCGAGCTCAAAGAGAACAGAAAAATCCCCCCTCCAGTGTGAACTGGAGGGGGGAATCTTGCGCTACGGGTTACTTCGTGTACTTCTGCATGAAACGCATCAGAATCGACGCAACTTCCGCGCGGGTCGCGTTGCCCTGCGGGGCAAGCGTGGTTGCGGTGCGGCCGTTGATAAGGCCAGCACTGACAGCCCAGCGCATCGCGTCGGTCGCCCAGCTCGAAACGCTGGAAGCGTCCGTGTAGCCGGAGAGGGAAGCGGATGCGGAAACGTCGTAACCCTTCATCTTCGCGTAGCGGTAGAGCATGGCGGCAAGCTGCTCACGGGTGATCTTGCCCTCCATATTCGTGCCGTCCGAAATGCCGTTTTCCATCGCCCATGCACGGCCAGCGGTGTACCATGTCGCGCCGCCGGAGGTATTGACGCCCTCCATGCGCGCCAGAATGGTCACGATCATGCTGCGGGTCGTGTCGGCGTTCGGATTGAACGCATTCGCACCGGTGCCGTTCATCAGACCGTTGTCGCAAGCATACTTCACACCATCATAGTACCAGCTGCCGGATGCAACATCCGTGAACGGGAGGTTATCCTTGCTGGTATCGGGTGTCGAGGGCTTGGAGGGCTTCGACGGGCCAACGGGCGTGATCGGCGGAATTGCCGCAAACTCGGCTTCTGCCTTTACGAGGTCGTCGTAGTGCTTCACCAGTGCCTTTTGATCCTCGGTCAAAGCCTCATACGCAGCGCGGGCCATACGGATAGCCGGGCCGCTGTAACGGTTGACGGGGAACAGGCGCTCGATCATCTCGTCCACCTGCGCGGCAGCCTCGCGGTCAGCTTTGTCTTTGGCTTCAGCTTCCAGACGTGCAAGCTCTGCTTCTGCGGCGGTCAAAACATTGTAGTTTTCAACCAGCAGCTTCTGATCGTTCGTCAGCGCGTTATACGCAGCGCGGGCAGCTTCGATAGCTGTCTTGCTTTCCAGCGTGACTTTGCCGATTTCATTGATCTTTTCTATCACATCGTCAGCGGCTTTCCGGTCAACCAGTGCCTTGTACGCGGTTTCTGCGGCGGTCAGCGTATCCAGCTTCGTCACATACGTCTTTTGCGTGGGAGTCAGGTTGTCGTAAGCGGCGCGGGCCGTTTCGATGGCCTGCTTGCTTTTCAGCGTGACTTCTCCGATTGCATCAATCAGGTTGTCCACCGCTGCGGCGGCAGCTCTGTCGATGCGCTCCTGCTCGGCAGCGGCATCTTGCAGCTCTTTCAGCTTCACTTCTGCATCAAGAAGCGTGTAATAGTTGACCGGTTTAGCGTACTCGACAATATACTGTGCGTACTTGTTCAGTGCATCGTAGCCAGCGCGCGCTTTCTGAATCTGCTTTGCGCTTTCCAGTGTGATTTCATCAATCGGACCGATTGCGGCAATGTCAGCAATGACCTTATCCGCCGCAGCCTGATTGAGTCTGTCGATTTTTTCGATCAGCGCCATGAGTTTATTGTACTCGTTGACGGTCAGACGGTCTTTTTCCTCCTGCGTCAGCGATTCATAAATCTCCTGCACCGATTTGATCTGCTCCACGTCTTCCAGCGTTGCGCGGTAGACGGAGGGCAGAGCGGCAATTTTTACGGACAGATCGGCGGTTTTCTTGAAGCTGGCAACGCCAGCCTCTGCATCGAGCAGCTTCTGATAGTTGGTGACGTTCTGCTTACTGGTGTCACTCAGCGCGTCATAGGCAGCTCTGGTGATGCTCAGGCCGCTTTCCATGCTCTTGTAGTTGTAGCTTTCTACTTTGACGCAATACTTGTCGATCAGCCCCATGACGTATGCGGAGCCGTCGTCAACCTGTGCATTGACCACTTTCAGAACATACCATGTACCGTTCGCTGTCTGCGTGTTGCCAGCCTGCGCGTTCATGGTCGGCCAGCCCTTCACACCGCACCCAACGTAGATGGTGTCGCCTGCGACAACGGGGATGGTCTGCGTCCGCTTATAGAAGCTGACACCCTCGGTGTTGCCGGTCACCTGCTCGTTGAGGAAGGTCTTTACAAGGAAATTCTTGTTCGTGGCGGTCGGCGTGATCTTGATTTCGGCCTTTTCATCGTCGATCTGCAAGGTGTACTCGTTTGTCGAGCCGATCGTGCCGGACGTGAACGCCGGGAAGATCGTGCCGTTGGTCACGTCAAGCGCCCTGAGGGTGGTGTTCTGGTTGTTCCATGTGCCGCCGAGGTCCTCGCCGTAGCCGGTTCTGGTATACATGATGCGGATTTCATCGCCGTCGCCCAGCTTGCCGTTGGCAACCGTGAAGTTGCCAAAGCCCTCGTTGGTGAACCAGTCGTTCAGCGTTCCCATCCAGCCGGACTGGGAGCCGCCATCGAAAGCGGACAGGCCGTTGATCGACGAGATGTAGTTGCTGGACGCGCCGGTCTGTGACCAGCCGTGCTGATCGAGCGCGTCTACCACGCAGGTCATCATCGTGGAGGCTGCCGTCAAACCCACTTCAAAATGGTTGATCGGCGTACCCTCCCAATACGTTTTGCCTGTGGGCCAGAGATCGTGTGTAAAGGTCGTGTTCTCAATGGTAACGTACACAGTACCATAATCCTGCGCCATGTCCGCGTCCACAGCTGCCATCGCTTCAAGGGCCGCAGTCTTTGCAGCAGTGGCGGTGGTCACATCCTCTGCTTTTCCGATGTTAGCAATGCCGTCATTGTACGCCTTGACCAGCGTGTTCCAATTTGTATTGGAATAATTCGATTTGACATACGCCTGATACGCGGTCGTCAGCTCGTTCTTGAGCGACGTTTTTGCCGCGGTCAGTTCGTCCGGGGTCGCTACCTTTTCCAGATAGACCTTGACGACGATATTGCGCGGCATGACACAGTCAAAGGTGATGATTGCCGCCTTCATGCCGCTTTCGCCCTTGCCGTCGTAACCGGTCGAGCTCGGCTCGTAGAAGAAGCGCCTTCTGGAGCTGTTCTGGTTCGCGTCGGTATAGTTCGGAGTCTGAACCGTGACGCCCTCGATGGGGTTGCCGTCCTCGTCCTCAACCTCGACCTTCACGACCGTCGCGTTGTAGCTGCACTCGTAAGCGCCGCCTTCCAGCTTGCGGGCGATGATCAGCTGATAGTAGGAGCCCTCCTGCACACGATAGCCATCCGTGCCGTCGAACGCGCCGAGCGCCGCGCTGGTGCGGATGCTTTTTTCCGTCGAGCCCGGAACGTTAACGCGGGAATCATCCTTTGCATAATCGCTCGGAACATAGGAATAGCTCCGGTCGTTGGCGACGATGAAATCCTTCTGGTGATCCCTGTCGCCCATAACCTTGACCGTCACAGTCGGATCGACCTCAGCGGGAAGGTTCGTGCCATCTTCGCCATAGGCTTCTTTCAGCTTTTCATACTTTGCTTTCTGCGCCGTGGTCATCTGGTTGATCTGGTGCTGCGTTGCGCTGTCGATCATGCTCTGGAGATACCGGAAGCGCTCCGCAAAGCCCTGCGTAAAGTCGCGCACATCATCGGGCAGACAATTCAGTGCGCTCTGAATGCTGGTCTCCTTCGGGAAGTCGCTGTTCTTGTGCGCCTTTTCCAGCTGCGCCACCAGTGCGTCAAACTCACGCACAAGGTTCTTTGCGTCGGTCAGATTGGTCACAGTCTGGAAAGCTTCGCACTTTTCGGCGTAGGTTTCGTCGATCTGCTTCAGTTCGTCGTCTGTGAACAGAGTGCGGTCAACGTCCTGATAGCTGTCGTCCAGTTCCTGCTTGAGCGCGGCAAGACCGGATGCAAGCTCGTCGCCGGATTTGGCGTTCACATAGACCCACACGGAAGCGCCAGCCGTCATGCTCGGCAGCTCCTCGATCTGCGGGCCGCCAGACACGTCGGTATTGCCCCAGAAGCCCTTGTCCTCGCGCAGATCGGCGGCGTACAGATGCACCCAGCCCGAGCCATAGAGCGTGACGGTCACGTCGCCGTTTGCATCGGTCTGGTAGCCGGTGTCAAGACTCGGCGCAACGGCCTCGCCAGCTGTGGCGGCGGTGCTGCTTGCACTCTCCGGGGAAACGTAAAGCTCTGCGCCGGAGAACGCGCTGTACTCGCCCGTATAATTTTGCAAGGACGCATACGCACGGGAAACGTGCAGCGTCAGCGGTTCGCCCTCATTGACGGTCAGTGTACCGGTGACGGGTTCGCCGTCCTGCTCAAACCGTGCCGTCTGCATATAGCGCATGGTGTAATTCTCATTCAGGGAATTTCCTGCGCCCGCATAGGAAGAAACCTCCGGTGTCGGAAGCAGCGCAAGCTCTACCATATCGCCGTCGTGCAGAACATAGCGGTCGGAGTAGTAGACACGTGTACCGTTCTCATAATAATCATCAGAGAAGTAGCTATTGAAGCTCTGTAAGCTGTGGGGATAGACACCATTGATGATCGCGGCGTAGCTTGCCGCGCCATAATTGTCTATTTTACCGCCATAGTAGAGCTTGCCCTTGTCGGTAAGCTGCGTTTCCAGTGCACCGAGCGTCTGGTCGCCCGTCAGCGTGACAGAACCCGTCCATGTCGTGCTGGCCCATTCGCCCTGCGGGAAGCCGGTCGGCTTCTTTAAGCTGGCGCTGTCCGTGACGCGGACGTTCACGGTGATGCTGTCCGCCGTGTTCGTCAGGCCGAGATAATAGGCATCGAACAGATCGCGGTATGCCGTTCTGATTTCCTTGTACTCGCTGGCGTTCAGATTCAGCTGCGTTTCCACATACTCCTGCCAGACGGCATAGGCAGCGTCACGCTTGGTTTTCAGCGTGTCGCGCCCATCCAGCGCCGTGTTGCCGATTGCCTTGTCTGCCAGCTCACAGAGCGCCGGAATCGCGTCCAGTGCCAGCGATACGCTGCCATATCTGTCCAGCGCCGAGGCAAGTTCTTTGTACGCATTGGTCAGCTTTGTGGCATATCCATCCGCCTTGCCCTGATTGCCTGCGACGTTCTCCGTCGTAGGTTCAACCTTGCCGGTTTCGGCGTCTTTCTGGAACAGAGCGTCCAGATACGCATTTGCTTCGGTCAGTGCTGTGCGGTAAGCATTGACGGTCTTGTCGTTGTAACCCTTCAGATCGTCGTTAGACTTTTTGCACCGTTCAATCGTTTCATAGAGATTGGTGGGGTTGATCTGACCAATCGGGATCAGATTCGCCATGGCTGCGGTCAATGTTTCCAGCGCAGAATCAACCTGATCCTGTGTTGCAGCGGCACTATTATTGACCGATTCTGCGCTGGTAAGCGCAGTCTGGAAATCTGACCAGAAGCCGTTTTCACTGACTGCCTTTGTTCCAGCGTTATATCTGTCGTCCTCAGTTTTGCAGTTGCTGGCATTTTTGCTCTCGGCTTCAGTAATCTTTGTGTCGAGGGCCGTTTTATCAACACTCGCAGCTTTTTCCCACGCTATCAGAATATACCCTACTGTTACAGGCATAAATGTTACTACCCAATCAAATTCTGTAAGCCTGCACAGCAAGTAATCTGACTGCTCAGAAAACGTAACAGCGGAAATATTGCTTTTTTCTTTTTGAAAATATGCCGCTGTTTTTTCAAAATTGGTCGAATTTCTTGTGATGGAACCGCCCGTGATGCCATCATAATCTCCATCACCGTACAAGAATGATACTAATTCGCCTGTGCTGGAGTCATTACCTTCCTGCAATTTGATCGTGTCATATTGCTTTGAAATATTTACGAGGTACAGGTTATACCCGTTTAGAGTACCAATGTTCTGACTGCCAACAATATTGCCCGAATCAATTTCATAAGGTGATGTAGCTGCTACACATAATGGTGAGAAAAGACCAAATGTAATTAAGATAGCAAGTGCAAGTGCAATGCTTCGAGTATGAAAGGGGCGATGCCTTTCGGCATCGCCCAAAAACCATTTCCCCATTTATTTACCCTTGATTACCGTAATATACGGTGCTTCTGTTCCGCTCTGTGTAACAATTCGATAGGTTTTTCCGGATTCAACCGTAAACTGATACGGAGTGGAGGCATCAACAGCCGTTTCATTCAAATAAACATTTTCTTCGGTAGATCTGATTCTATAATTGCCTGCATCAACTTCTTGATATCCGCCGTTTGTAGTGGAGATCAATGCAGTAGAAACCAGCATAAGATCAGATGTTGCAGCCGAACCAGTTGTACCTACCGCACGGAAAATACCTGTGATTTCCGGAGAAGTTTCACCGAAAATACCAGTGTTATACAGAACCGCGGAATAGATACGGACGTACTTTGCGTTGTCGATCTTCACCGGCTTCATGCTGCCAAGTTCAACCGCCCAAGCGAGGTCAAAGCCGTCGCCGCCGTCCTTGTCGGAGGTATACGGCGTATACGGGTTGACCGGAGTGCCGTCCTTGACGCTCGGCACAGGGGTCACGTCGGCATAGCCGAACGCATAATCCGCATTGGAGTCGCTGTCCGGGATGCTGGTCACACCGGTGAATTTCAGCGTCGTATCCGTGTACTCCGTGATATAGGTGTTTGTCGTGTCGTTGATACCGGACGTTGCTTCATGGTTCATGCTGCCCTTGGTCGGGAACCACGTTGTTGCCGCGCTGAATTTTGTGGACGCAGCGTTGCCGATTGCAGCGTAGACACCATCATTATTTTTGGTTTCCTCGTCGGCATCATCAGCTGCCTTTAAGAGTGTGTAAGAAACAGTCGTGTTGCGTACTGCACTGTCCGAATAGTACATCGAACCGGCCAGCTCATACCACTTGTACGGGCCATAGGTAACGTTGCCGTTTCCATCATCCGTAAGGATTTCCTGCGCATAGACCTGAACCGCAGCAGCTTCCGGGTTGCCGTTAAAGGCATTGCCATAGACCACGAAGTCTACGCCGTAGGGGTTGGTGTCCAGATTCCGAATGGGGTTGCTGTGGAAATCATACTGGACATAGCCGCCCAGAGAACCGAGCGAGAAGCCGTTCGCGGCAAAGCCATAGTAGCCCTTGATCTTGTTAGCAGGATCAAGAAGGTTGTCGCCGCCAGCGCTGACGCTGCCCCAGTCGCCGCGGTTGGCATACTGTGTCAGGCCGGGCAGATAGGCGGTTGCGCCCTCCGGATGCAGCTGCGCATTATGGACAGCAGACGGGTCATTCGGTGCGCTGAAGTTGATGGTGGTAGCGGTGGTGCTGCCAGCGGTAGCGACCTGAATCGAACCGGCTGCCTTGGCATAAATAACCGTCGAGAAGTAGCCATCGCCGGACGTGCCGGTGACAGAATTTTTCTCGGTCATGTTGCCGTTGGCATCATAGGTGCGGAACACAACATCCGTGCTGTTGCTGGTAAGCGTGAGCGCAGCGTCGGACTTCAGATAGAGAGAATAGAGATCCGGCACAAAGCCAGCGGTCGGACCAGCATAGACAGCATTATACGCATTGGTTCCAGCTGCTTCAAAGCTCATGTAACGCTCCGGTTCGGTCATGGGATACGCGGGGTCGCCAAAGCGAATCTGTGTGCCATTGACCGTGATCGGGTTGTTGACCTCTGCCAGCTGGAAGTTGATGACGTAAGTACCATAGCTCTTGACGCTATCTTCCAGATTGGGATAGACATAGACCGTCATGGTCGCCGTGCCGTTCTGCACTGTCGCGTTGTAGGTCAGGCTGGCGTGCTTCTTGATATGCTTGCGGGATACCGCGTTCAGGATCGAGTTCGGCTTCGCGGAAGAAACCACAAGGTTTTCATTCGAGGCATTTTCCTTTTCAAACGTCGCCGTTACGACGGTTCCATCAGCCGTGCCGCTGGCCAGCTTGACGTTGTACGTCAGGTTATACGGGGCACTGCTGCCCGTCAGGGTGCGATCCTCATTGTTGTTGATATTCGCGCCGCTGATCGTGATGCTCTTGATGCCGTTGGTCGGCGAACCAAGAGAACCCGCAGTATCAGCGGAGGCTGTGACAGTCAGCAGTCCGAGAACCATGACCATCACAAGGATGAGCGCAATAGTTTTCTTTGCTTTCATGCTTGTTCTTCTCCTTTACAAATTTTTGCTTCCTATTTTGATCTGACGCAGCCCGGAAGCAGAAAGCCGCGCCGATTTTCACGGCA
>ERZ779890.4021-NODE-4021-length-12538-cov-2.597212_pt1 | contig 12538 bp, 8 predicted proteins | sample MGYA00511553_ERZ779890 | MGnify/ENA primary metagenome ERZ779890 (study PRJEB29588, sample SAMEA2152064) | human gut metagenome | biome: human gut; feature: human-associated habitat; material: faeces | place: Denmark | collected 2008/2010 ...
TCCTCCGAATGCTTTTCCATCATATAATAAATAAAGTTGCTGCCAATAAATCCGGCGCCGCCGGTAACAATGATTTTCATAAACTCTCTCCCCTGTCTAAAACAGATTCTCCCTGAACTTTCCTTCTGCTACGTCATGCAAATATTGTCCATACTGATTCTGTCTGTATTTTTCACAGACTTCCAGCAGTGCGTTTCTGGAAATCCAGCCATTCATATAGGCAATTTCTTCCAGACATCCAATTTTCCGGTGCTGATGAATCTCTACCGTCTTCACAAAATTGGTCGCATCTGTCAGACTCTCATGGGTGCCCGCATCCAGCCAGGTAAAGCCCTGACCCAGAAGCTCTACCCGAAGTCTTCCCTGTTCCAGATAGATCCGGTTAAGATCCGTGATCTCCAGCTCCCCGCGTCTGCTTGGCTTTAACTGTCCTGCATAATCGCTCACCCGGTTATCATAAAAATACAGACCTGTCACACAGTAATTACTTTTCGGATGTTCGGGTTTTTCCTCAATGGAAAGAGCCTTCCAGTTCTCATTGAACTCCACGACACCGAAGCGTTCCGGATCTTTGACGTAATAGCCGAAAACCGTGGCACGATTCTCCGCCGCTGCATTGTCGGCAGCATGCCGCAACGCCTTAACAAACCCGTGTCCGTAAAAGATGTTGTCACCCAAAACCATGGCGCACGCATCGTCTCCGATAAATTCCCGGCCGAGGATAAAGGCCTGTGCCAGGCCGTCCGGATGCGGCTGAACCTTATAAGACAGTTTTAATCCGAACTGAGAACCGTCTCCGAGCAGTCGCTCGAAATTCGGTAAATCCGAGGGCGTGGAAATCACCAGAATTTCCCGAATTCCGGAAAGCATCAACGTGCTGAGCGGATAAAAAATCATCGGCTTATCGTACACGGGCAATAGTTGCTTACTCGTCACGAGCGTTAGCGGATAAAGGCGTGTTCCCGCCCCGCCGGCCAAAATTATTCCCTTCACGGCAACTGTCCTTAAAGCGTAAGAAAAGGGCGAGCACAGCGGGAGAAAAGCTCCGCCCGAAACGGTGCACCGGCCCGAAAACGAATGATAGCAATGAAGCAGAGACGACTGGACGGAAAAGCTCTGGTTTTCCAGACCGAAAGCGTGTATGATGCGCGACCATTCGTTTTGATAATAAAAAAGAAAAGTAAGGGGAGTGAACCATATGTGTGTCATTATGAGTTTGGTCGAGGAGTCCGAAATTCAGGACAACAAGATCAAAGAACCCACAGAAAAACAGTGCCATGAGTTTTCAGCCCTCGAACATACCGTCGAGAACTTACTGCAAGCCTTGCACTTAACGCACGAAAAAAAATAAAACTAACGTGCGTGAGAGGTCGGAATAATCCGGCCTCTTTTTTTCAAAAAAAAACGCGACGCGTTCCCGGCAAAACAACACCGGGTGCGTCGCGTCGGAGTTGCTACAAGCACTCCGAAAACTCAATTAGTAGTTTTCCGCGCGAACCTGCTGCCAAGCTTGGGCATGACTGCAAACCGGGCAAACGAGCGGGGCTTTCTTACCCATCACGAGGTGACCGCATTCGCGGCATTGCCACATCACTTCTTCGCTCTTTTCGAAAACACGCTTCATCTGAACATTATTCAGAAGTTTCAGATACCGCTCTTCATGGGCCTTTTCAATGGCAGCCACGGCACGGAAACGCGCCGCAAGTTCCGGGAAACCTTCCTCGTCGGCCGTCTTGGCAAAGCCGTCGTACATGTCGGTCCATTCGTAGTTTTCGCCGCTTGCAGCCGCCTTGAGGTTTTCTTCGGTCGACCCGATTCCGCCCAAAGCCTTAAACCAAATCGCTGCGTGTTCTTTTTCATTAGCGGCGGTTTCTTCAAAAAGCGCCGCAATCTGCTGATAGCCCTCTTTTCTGGCCACGCCGGCAAAGTATGTGTACTTGTTACGCGCCTGAGACTCTCCGGCAAAAGCCGTTTGCAGATTCTTCTCGGTTTGTGTTCCCTTCAATGATTTCATTTCGGACTCCTCAGAAATAGTTTTACTTGCAGGAATTCAGACCGCATTTGCTTTCTTGGAAATACTTGCGTTCGGCAAATTCGCCTTTCTTCCCGACATTGAATGACTGAACAGGGCGATGATACCCCATCACACGCGTCCAAACCTCACAGGGTTGACGCTCGGAATTGTCTAAGACAACCGTATCCGTCTTTTTTTCGTTCATAGTGACTCCTTATTTGTTTTTTGCTATTGTAAACAAAAACTCAATTGATTTGGACTATTGCCATGATAAAGGCGAACGAATCAATGGAGCTGCTTAGCTCACTTTTTCAAGTTTAGCGACCATCAGAAGCAATTCCTTGCGTCCGCACGAGAACTGTACCCAAGCACTGGCGGCGGTTTTGCTTTGTGCATTGACTAACTTTAAGACGGTTCCGACGCCGAATTTGCGGTGCCTGACCTTGTCGCCCGGGAAAAAATTCCACGGATTGAACTCGGGCGCGCGACTGCCTGAGATAAACGCGCTATCGCAGATGGGCTGTCGCGGCGCATTACGCCACGAGGTGTCCGAGCCATACCGAGAAGATTCCCTGCTTGTCACGCAACACAAGGCATCATATCGACTTCGAATACGTTGCGTCTCAGTCTCGGGAATTTCCTTGAGAAAGGACGATGCGCCCGTCAAACGCAAATCTCCGTAAAGACGACGTTGTTCGCACCAACTGATGCGAAGGTATTTGCGCGCTCGAGTCATGGCAACGTAAAGCAGACGACGCTCCTCATCATTAGCTCGCTCGGCGTCCTCATGGTCTTTAGCCGGATGCGGAAAGAGGCCGTCTTCTAAGCCCGTTAAAAACACCGTATTAAATTCAAGACCTTTGCTCGAATGCACCGTCATCAATTGCACGGCATCGCCGACTTTGGCATCGCCTTGTGCATCGCTTTCCAAAACCGCCTGCGCGATAAATCCGTCTAAGGGGGACATTTCCGATCCGGGCATTACACGCACAGCGCTTTCCTCCGGTGCGATATCGTTTTCCTGGCAAAAAGAAGAGGCGGCACTGACCAGTTCCGAAAGGTTTTCCAGGCGGATATCTTTATCCTGCGCCCGGCTGTAATAATCCTTCAAACCGGAATCTTGGATGACCGTAGCAACGACCTTTTCCAAAGGCAGTATCGCGCACTTACGTTTGATGTCTTCGATTAAGTGAACGAATCCGGCAGCGCGCGTCAACCCGGCTTCGGTCGATTCGGCCAGGCCCGAAACCAATGCCTGCCACAACCCGGTATCGGTCGCTTTCGCACGGTCGGCGATTCGGGCAATCGTCGTTTGTCCGATGCCGCGCGGCGGCTGATTGATGACGCGCTGGAAACTCACGTCATCGGGATTGACTAAAAGGCGCAAATACGCCATCACGTCCTTGACTTCCTGGCGATCGAAAAAGCGCAGTCCGCCGTAGATGCGATACGGAACGGCATTGACCGTCAGATACTGTTCTATGATGCGCGACTGAGCATTGTTGCGATACAAAACGGCGCAATCCGAATACCGAGCCCCCGACCTATGGCGGCTCATGATTTCCTGAACCACACTGAGTGCTTCCTCGCGATCATCTCCGGCGTGATACAAGGCCACGGGGTCGCCCTTTCCCGCACTGGTCCATAAGTTTTTTCCCATGCGGTCCTTATTGTGGGAAATAACGGCATTGGCGGCATTGAGAATGTGCGAGGTCGAGCGGTAGTTTTGCTCGAGCTTGACGATGTGTTTGACCTGGTACTCGCGCACAAAATCAGCCATATTTCCGACCCGAGCTCCTCGGAAGGCATAAATGGACTGGTCGTCATCGCCGACACAAAAGACGGCACTTGTGTGTTCACTCGGGTGCGACAAAACCTGAATCCAGCGGTACTGCAAGGCATTGGTATCCTGAAACTCATCGACGAGAATGAACTTAAAGCGCTTGGCATAGTGCTCGCGAAGCAGCGGATTTTTCCCCAGTAGTTCCACGCACGCCAAAAGCAGTTCGGCAAAGTCCACCAAGCCTTCGCGCCGACACCGACCCTCATAGGCCGCATAAATTCCTCTGAGCACTTCGTTTTTTCCGAACCCGGCGGAAATGTCCGAGGCCCGTAATCCCCGCTCCTTGGCGTGATTGATTGCCGCCTGAACACCCTTAGGCTCGTTTTCATCGGGATTGATTCCGGCCTCTTTCATCACGCGTTTAATGAGAGAAAGCTGATCGGACTGGTCGATGATTTGAAAGGTCTTGGGCAAGCCCGCCTCCGTAGCATGTGCTCGTAGCAGGCGATGCGCAATGGCGTGAAACGTCCCGACCCACATACTGCTGATATCGGTTCCGAGCATCGCCTCAAGACGTGTCTTCATTTCTCGGGCCGCCTTGTTGGTAAAAGTGACAGCCAAAATCTGACTCGGATAGGCTTTTGAGTTGGATAAAAGCCAGGCGATACGCGTTGTTAAAACTCGGGTTTTACCGGAGCCGGCACCGGCAAGAATCAGGGCGTGTTCGGCAGGAAGCTCTACGGCCTCGCGCTGCTTGGGATTGAGGGATTCAAGAAGATTCATAACAACAAAAAAGAAAAAGTCGGACAGATTTTACAGAGAGCCTCACGGAAAGTTTCGGTCGGATAGTTTCACCGTTGTTTGGGAAACTACGGCATACACCCTAGGAAGAAACATAGAGAGCGGAATATACTTAACTTTTATTTTTCTTCGTTTCTAAACATACATATACGCATCATGCGCGAAACATATTCACCTCAAGAAATCGAAGCCGCCGTTCAATCGGACTGGCTCAAAAGGGACGTTTACCGCGCCGTCGAGCATGCGCTGGACGGACAGGGCAAGGAAAAGCCCAAATACTACGTCTGTTCGATGTTGCCTTACCCGTCGGGTAAGCTCCACATGGGACACGTACGTAACTACACCTTGAACGATGTCTTGTACCGATACCGTCGCATGATCGGATACAACGTCATGACCCCGATGGGTTGGGACTCGTTCGGGCTACCGGCCGAAAACGCCGCCTTAAGTAAAAAGGTTCTTCCTTCGGAGTGGACCTACAAGAACATCGCCGACATGAAAGAGCAGATGCGCCCGTTGGGTCTAGCTTTTGACTGGTCGCGCGAGGTCACGACGTGCAAACCCGAGTACTACCGCTGGAATCAGTGGATTTTCTTAAAGATGCTCGAGCGCGGCATTGCATACCGTAAGACGCAGATTGTCAACTGGGATCCGGTCGATAAGACCGTTCTTGCGAACGAACAAGTTATCGACGGTAAGGGCTGGCGGTCCGGTGCCAAGGTCGAAAAGCGTGAGATTCCGGGCTACTACCTCGGTATTACGCAGTACGCCGACGAACTGCTGGCGGACTTAGATAAACTGACGGGTTGGCCCGATCAGGTGCGTCGCATGCAGCACCACTGGATCGGAAAGAGCACGGGCGTGAACATTTCCTTCCCCTATGAACTCGACGGGGAAAAGAAGCTTTTGAATGTGTACACGACGCGTGCCGATACGCTCATGGGCGTCACGTTCGTTGCCGTCGCATCCGAGCATCCGATTGCCAAGCGCATTGCTCGTGACAACGAGCAAATCCGTGCCTTCTGTGACGAATGCGCCAAAGGTTCCGTGTCCGAAGCCGACATGGCGACCATGGAAAAGAAGGGTATTCGCACGGGCTTTTACGTGACGCACCCCTTGACGGGCGAGCCCGTTGAAGTCTGGGTCGGCAACTACGTGTTAATGAGTTACGGCGAAGGCGCCGTCATGGGCGTGCCTGCGCACGACGAACGCGACTTTGCCTTTGCCAAGAAGTTCGGTATCAAGATTGTCCAAACATGCCAAGTGCCGAGAAAGACCTTTAGTCAAGAGGCTTGGCAGGATTGGTACGGCGATAAGACCTTGCCCTTAACACTTGTGAATTCCGGTAGGTTCAACGGTCTGAACTTACATGAGGCCATCGATGCGATTGCCGCCGAGCTTTCTTCCAAAGGGCTCGGCCACAAGCAAACGCAATTCCGCCTGCGCGATTGGGGTATTTCTCGTCAGCGTTATTGGGGAACTCCGATTCCGATTATTCACTGCCCCAAGTGCGGTCCCGTTCCGGTTCCGGAAAAGGATCTTCCTGTGCTCCTTCCGGAAAACCTGGTTCCGGACGGCTCGGGCAATCCGCTGACCAAGTGCGAAGACTTCCTCAATTGCACGTGCCCGAAGTGCGGAGCTCCGGCTCGGCGCGAAACCGACACAATGGATACCTTCGTCGATAGCTCCTGGTACTACATGCGCTACTGCTCGCCCGATTGCCAAACGGCCATGGTCGATGAGCGCAACGACTACTGGAGCCCGATGGATCAGTACATCGGCGGTATTGAACACGCTGTGTTGCACCTGCTCTATGCGCGATTCTGGACCAAGGTCATGCGCGACTTAGGACTTGTGAAGTTCGATGAACCGTTTACACGGCTCTTTACACAAGGAATGCTTACGGCCGAGTGTTTCTACCGTGACCTTCCGGACGGTCATAAGCGCTGGTATTACCCGAACGAAATCACGGTCGAGTACGACGAAAAAGGTCGTCCATCGCGCGTGATTGCCAACGACGACGGGCAACCCGTCACGTCCGGCGGCATCGAAAAGATGAGTAAGAGTAAAAACAACGTCGTCGAACCGGGTGACATCATCAAAAAGTTCGGTGCCGATACGGCCCGGACGTTCGTGATGTTCGCAGGTCCCCCCGATCAGTCTGCAGCGTGGTCTAACTCGGGTGCCGAAGGCACGTACCGGTTCCTGCGCCGTCTGTGGGCTTGGGCATATGCGCATCAAAGGGTTCTCAATCCGACGAAAGAAGCCTCTGACTTTACGCATGCCTCTCACAAGGTCAAAGAATTCCGCCGCGACATGTATGTGAACTTAAAGCAGGCCGAGGCAGATTTTGACCGTATGCAGTACAACACCGTTGTGTCCGCCACAATGAAGATGATGAATCTGATTGACGGATTCACTGCCGATGACGAGACGTCGAAAAAAGCCCTTTCCGAAGCATTCGGCATTCTGATTCGCACGCTGTATCCGATTGCGCCGCACATTACGACCACAATCTGGAACGAGCTCGGATTTGACGCCGCTTTCGGTTGCGACCTACTCGATGCCCCCTGGCCGACTGTTGATGAAAAGGCGCTTGTCGCCGATGAAATCAAGCTTGTCGTCCAGGTGAACGGCAAACTGCGCGGTCAGATTCTCGTCAATGCCGATGCCGACAGAGAGACCATCGAGAAAACGGCTCTTGCCAATCCCGACATTCAACGTTTCGTCGGAACCTTGACGGTTCGCAAGGTCATTTACGTCACCGGCAAACTTGTGAACGTTGTGGCTAAATAACCGCCGTTCACCGCCCGTCTTAAACACCGAGCCCCTCTTGCGGTCGCTCGGTGTTTTCTTTTACCAGTTTTGCCTGTATTCGATGCGCACATAACCGGTTTTTTCCGAGCGTTCCGAACGAGCGATGCCGGCCATCAAATCCACGTGCCAATCTTCGGTCGTCACCTTCCCCGTGGGCTTGGCTCCGAATCCGAAGATGCCGCCTTGCGTAACGGGAACCTCGCGCGAGGACGCCAGATTAATCGCCGCCTCGGCCCGAACCGACCAAGAACTTGTCGAGATAAAGTCTGCGTAATCCGGTTCCCTCTGCCCGGTTGCAAGCGCTGCATGCGCCTTCCACTTGCACTCACCTAAATAAGCCTTGCCGATCAAGCCGAGCGAAGGCTGAATCGAATAATCGGAGATATCCCACCGACCGATAACGTGGGCTCCGGTTGAAACGCTACCCCACATGCGTTTTTTAGCCCCGGTTTTAAACCCGATGCCGTCATGTCCTGCGTTCTGATCGTGGTGCCGAATATCCCCTTCGGACATCTTTGCGTAAAAAAGGTTCGCTCCGACAAAAGGCTTGACAAGAACCGATCCCCCGAATGTCGTATCGACGCGTGCCCCTAAACCGGCCAAAAGGAGTTCGGGCTCGGTTTTAAACCGGTGTCCTGCGGCGAGTTGCTTGGCTGTCAGTTGGGCTTTGGCAACCGTAGCCCCCAAACGCAAAGTGCTTTTCTCGTTAAGACGTTTTTCAAGGCTCATGCCCAGCGAGGCAACCGACCCATCCGTATTGATGGCATCGCCCCTTGTGTCGTCTGCATCGAACTTCGTGCCGGAAAAAACGGCACTCGCACTCCACGTGTCCGTCAGATCCGTATCGACCCCGAGACGAACGGTTGTGAGCGTGGCGCGATTCGTCGCATCCGAGAGCCGCAGTTTTTCGCTTTCCCAAGTCACCCACCAGTGATTTTCTTGTTCCGTACGGGGAATGACTCTTTGAAGGAGTCTGTCGTGTGTACTGTCAAAAGCACGCTCGGCATAAACCAGCGTTCGAGACGAGAACGGGAGGAAAACCGCCGTGTCCACAAGTTGCACAAAAGCGTTCTCACCGACTTGGGTATCTTGGATGGCCGTGCGAATAAATTCTTCGCCCGGGGCAGAAAAGTTCCCTGAGTACCACCTTCTCTCCGTTTCCTGAACGCAATGGAAGGCCTTAAGCCCCGGGACGTTTTGCATCAAATGACGCTCAATGCGAAACCCGTTTTCAGTCAAAATAACCGCACCGCGCCCGACCGTTGTCCCGATCAAATGAACATTACCGTTCTCAATAATGCTCGCTAGGCCGGACAAGTTGATTTCCGTATTGTTCCCGTCCCAGCCATAAATAACAAGTTCCGAACTCCCAGATACTGTTATCGTCGGCCCTGACGTTTGTGCCGGTGCGCGTCGTATTCGACGAGCGTTAGTCGGTGTTTGATCGGACGTCTCGGGCTTTGTGTACTTCCAAATGATGCGACCGTCCTGTCCGACGGCGATTCCCGAGGAGACGTCAGTGTTCTCGAAATTTTCCCCGACGCGAATTAAGAGCGTTCGGTCTTGCTCGTTTGGAAACTGAATCGATTGAAGACTATCGAGAACAATGCTCGGCCGTTCCGACCCGCAAGCCACCGCGGCATCGTTAACAAGACCGACAATTTTCGTTTGAAGTGAATTCAAATCCTCTTGTGACTCCGCCGGAATAAGCGACAAAGCGGCCTTTCCCGTCACATAAATCGTCCCGCCGGTGCCTCGCGTGTTTAGGCCGGCATAGCCTTCCGTCTCCGTAATGCCTTCCGGCTCAAGGGATCCCGCAGACACAATAGTTCCGGCGTGCCGACCGTTAATCTCGAACGTTCCGCTTGTTACATCAAGCCTTCCGATGTTAAGAAAAGACCGACGAGAGGAAGACGAGTCGTCCCGAATGACCACGTTCGTTGACGTTTCCTCCGACGAAGGCTCCCACAGGGTCACTGTACCGATTGTTCCCTGCCCGATTAGTGTCGCATCAATGCCGGAAAAATCCAAGAATCCCTTTTTGATGTCAAAATCGCCCGTAAGGTTAACCGTCGTTCTTTCTGCGTCTTCCCTTGCAACGAATTCCCATCGTGCTCCTAACTCCGACTGATCTCGCACGACCGTTCCTGCGTTGATAGAAACGTCACAATTGGGAGATTCCCTCGGCATTTCCCCGGTAAAAAGTATCCCGACGCCGCTGTTGCCTTCTGCTTCGATTGAAAAAACTGACAGGTCATATAAGTTGAAAATCGATTCCGTCTGTTTCTCACTGTCAACACTGTAAGCGACGCCCCCCTTTCGCTTATCAAGGATACGAATGCCATAGAGGTCATAGTCATCGTCCTCTTCGTCCATCACTTTTTGGATAGACGCATCTATCGTCTCATAGGTCACGGAATCTTTTTCGACACTCAGTTCAATGGGAAAGACCGACTCGGCACTCACTCCCCCCGAAGCGCTGATAAACGCACCGACGACACACGTTAAACCGAACACCTTAACCGGAAAATACTTTCGGGGAGGCCTCGCTCCCCGATTTACTGCTGCGCCTTTCATAGCTCTCCCCCCTTTTTTCGAGTACAGTACGCAGACAAAAAGACCGCCAAGCGCCCGAGCGCCCGACGGTCGGCATTTGAAAAAACTATCTTATACGAAGAACCAAACTACCAATGCGAACGTCGGGCAGAGAATACCCACGGACCAAACCATGTAACCGAAGAAACTCGGCATCTTGATACCTCGCTGACGGACAATCGAAACCGTCATCAGGTTGGGGGCATTTCCGATGTAAGAAAGAGCCCCCATGAAGACCGCCCCCATCGAAATCGCCATTAAGGTCTTGGCATAGGTGGTCATCAGAATTACCGGATCGCCGCCTGCAAGGTTAAAGAACGCCAGATACGTCGGCGCATTATCCAAGAAAGCCGAAAGCGCCCCGGTCATCCAGAAATACATGCCGTTGTGGTGCGCCCCTTCGGCGGTCGAGACCAAAGAAACGAGCGGAGCAAAGACGCCGTTTGTTCCGGCCTTGAGCATTTCGAGCACCGGGACGATACACACGAAGATTCCGAAAAAGAGTTTGGCAATTTCCTTAATCGGCTCAAAATTAAAGTGATTGACTGCGTGAACTTTTTCCTGCGTCGTGAAATAACTTAAAAGAGCCAACGCCACATAGCAGGCGTCACGAACTAGACCCTGTAGCGGCAGATGCACGTCAAGGACGGTAAATTCAATACCCGGCCGCCAAACACCGCTCATGAGCGTGGCGCCGACCATGCCGGCAAGGTACAGAAAATTGATACTCCCTTCGATTTGGAAGGGCACCAGCTTTTCCGGATGCGCCACAAACGTATGTTCGGCTTTTTCCCGACGATAGTAGCACTCATCGATTACAAAATAAATCACCAAAAGGATGGAAACCGTTGTCAGCCATGGCAAAAACAAATATGTGGCCGTCCAAAAGAAACCCACACCGCGCAAAAAACCGAGGAACAGCGGAGGGTCGCCGAGCGGCGTGAGACAGCCGCCGATATTCGCCACAATGAATATAAAAAAGATAAACGTATGTGTTGCGTGCCGCCGTCCCATATTGGCATGAATCAGCGGGCGGATTAAAAGCATCGCAGCTCCCGTTGTTCCCATCAGATTCGCTAACACGGCACCGACGGCAAGAAAACAAGTGTTAAACACCGGACGCCCGGCAAACGTACTCCGAATATGAATACCGCCGGCAATAACAAATAAAGCGCCGACAAACAAAAGGAACGGGATGTAATCGGCTAAAAGCGTATGGGCGATTCCCGGGACGGCTACGTCAGAGCCGAATACACAAAAAAGCGGGACGGCACAGGCGAGTGCCCAGCAGACAGCGACCTTGCCGTAGTGATGGTGCCAAAAATTCGGAACAACCATCGGGCAAAGCGCCAGACTCAACAAAATTCCGGCAAAGGGGATTGCCCAATAGCCGGATAACTCAGCGCCGTTTAACGACGAGGCGCAAGCCACAAGGGGAGACAAGCCTGCCAAAACGGCAAGCGTGCGTGAAAAACGCATACTTTCCTCCTTCCTAAGGAAATTGTTCTTCCCTCACCTCCGTAATGGATTGTAACTGAATCAGCCTCACTCAGCGGTCGAAAAAATCCTATTTTGTTGCATTTTTGCGTAACACCTTCGACCTACACCAATCGGAAATCAGGGGCTGCTCCTCTCGAGTCTTCTGAGGAACACGTCGGGACCTTGCGCTAAAATTACGTCTATTGTGTCTTCGTCGGTCAACATGAAATCCCCTGAAGACAACAACGCTTTTTTAAGGATTGTCATGAAAGAAATTCGTACTCGCATTGCTCCGTCTCCGACCGGAATGATGCATTTAGGGACGGCCAGAACAGCAATTTACTGCTGGGCTGTTGCCCGCCACTTCGGAGGAAAGTTCCTGCTTCGCATCGAAGATACCGATCAGAAACGCTCCACGGCACAGGCCACCCAGGTCATTCTCGACTCGATGAAGTGGCTCGATTTGGACTACGACGAAGGCCCGATTTACCAGATGGATCGTTTGGACCGCTATCGTGAAATCGTCGATCAGATGCTCGCCGACGGACGTGCCTATCGGTGCTACGCCACACCCGAGGAACTCGATCAGATGCGTGCCGAGCAGAAAGCTGCCGGGCTTAAACCCCGTTACGACGGTCGCTGGCGTCCGGAAAACTGTGTCGGCAAACCGATTCCCGAGGGAGTGAAGCCCGTCATTCGTTTCCGCAATCCCGATGACGGCGAAGTCACTTGGGACGATGCCGTGTACGGCACGATTACCGTAGCCAACAAGGAGCTTGATGACTTAATCATCATGCGCGACGGCATTCCGACCTATAACTTTGCCGTTGTGGTCGATGATTGGGATATGAAAGTCAGTCACGTCATTCGCGGCGCCGATCACATTAATAACACCCCGCGTCAGATTAACCTGTACCACGCCCTCGGCGCCGAGGTTCCGGTTTTCGGACACCTGCCGCTCATTAACGGACCGGACGGACAAAAGCTATCCAAGCGCCACGGAACCGTCTCGATTCTTGAATACCGAGATCAAGGATTCTTGCCCGAGG
>ERZ779890.4023-NODE-4023-length-12537-cov-5.957138_pt1 | contig 12537 bp, 11 predicted proteins | sample MGYA00511553_ERZ779890 | MGnify/ENA primary metagenome ERZ779890 (study PRJEB29588, sample SAMEA2152064) | human gut metagenome | biome: human gut; feature: human-associated habitat; material: faeces | place: Denmark | collected 2008/2010 ...
CGCTGCGCCAGGCGCACGAACCAGCCGGAGGCATTGACCGCGTCGCGCGCGATGGCGGCGAACGAATCACGCCCCACGCGACGCAGTGCGTAGCGCAGCACCTCGCGGGCACGCGTCACAAGCGGCAAGCCCTGCAAGCCCGGCACATCGGAATCGCTCATGATGCCCATGTCGATATTCCGGCGCGAGGTCTCCCCCGTCTCGCCATCGAGCTTGGTCGCCAGCGCCAAAAACTCCTGGGCGCCGAGCGCAAACATCGGCGAGGCGAGCAGCGGCATAAGGCCCTGCGCCGTATCGGCCGGATTGGCGAGCGCACAAACCAGGGCGCGCACCGTCTGCACCTCGGCTGCTTGGGCAAAGACCGAGCCGCCCGCGATGACGCAGTCGAGCCCCTGATCGCGGAAGGCCTGGGCGTAGACGTCGGCGTTGGTCATGCGGCCCAGCAGCAGTACCATGCCGCCCTGGGGCTGGCCCGCTTTGACGAGCGCTTGGAACCGCTCCGCAATCGCACGAGCTTTCGCCTGCGTTCGCTCCTGGGTGCTGCCACCGGCAACGAACAGCGCCTGGCGGCGCGAAGCCTTCGCCTTGAGCTTGTCCTCGCGTTTGTCGCTCGGTTCAAGATCCAAGAACCCCTGCATCAAACCACCGGTGTTGCCGTCAAAGACGCGTGCTACGTAGCGCAGCACCTCGTCGTGGCTGCGGAAGTTGCGCACGAGTTTGACGAGCTCGCCAGCGGGGGCATCGGATGCGACAGCCGTCTCGGGCGCAGCAGAGGAGCCCACCTTGCGCTCCTGGCGGCGAAACACCTCGACCTCGGCGCCACGGAAGCGATAGATGGACTGCTGTGCATCGCCTACGGTGCACAGCGCGCGCTCCCCCGCACCCGTCAGGTAGCGTATCAGATCGACCTGCATCTGGTCGGTATCCTGAAACTCATCGATCATGACCATCTTAAAGCGGCCCTCGTACGCAGCACGGATGGCAGGGTAATCGCGCAACGCCTCGTAAGCCATACGCAGCAGGTCGTTATTATCGAGAGCGGACTGGGCAGCCTTCAGCGCGCGATACTCAGCCTCCACGGAACGGGCCAGGCCCACCAGCGCATCGAGCGCCGGGCCACCGCAGGCAAGCACGATATTGATAAACGCATCGGCGGCCTCGGCCTTGAGCAGCTCGACCTGCTCCTTAGGGAATGCCTTGCTCGCGCGCGGCATGGTGCACGACATCATGAGTCGCGCTGCATCGGCCATGGTCTTGCCGCTCGCCTCGAACGCGTCAATGGCGTCGAGTGCCATCTGCGCCTTCTCGGTCGCGGCCTTGCTTGCGCCCAGCGCCGCGCGATAGGCATCGGCGAGTGCCGAGGTATCGGCCTGGCCGCGCGCCACGCACACGTCGTCCATACCGCCCGGCAACTGGCTCGACAGCTCCAGCAGGTCGCGCACCAGGCCCTTGATGGTCGTGCCGGTGCCAAAGGAACCGCCCTCGCCCGCCATGGGATACCAGGCATAGAGGGCCTTGAGCGATGCCGCGAGCTCGGGGGCGGCATCGGGCGCCGTCGCGCGGGCCAGCACATGCTCAACAGCCTGGTCCATAAGCTCGTCGGTATCGGTGAGCACCGTGAACTCGGGGTCGATGCCCAGCTCCAGCGCATGCGCGCGCAGGATACGCGAGCACATGCCGTGAATGGTCGAAATCCACGCGTCGTCGACGGTCAGTGCTTCCTCGTCCATGCCCTCGTCGATAAGCGCACGGCGCACGCGGTCGCGAATCTCGGCCGCGGCATCTTTGGTAAAGGTAATAGCGAGCACCTGATCCAGATGTTCAACGAACGGACCGGATTCGGGCGAGAGCGCGTAGACGATGCGGCGCGTAAGGGTAAAGGTCTTGCCCGAACCGGCGCCCGCCGAGACAAATAGCGGACGGTCGAGCGTTTTGACAATCTGAAGCTGTTGCGGCATCAAAGTCGAAAGATCCATGGTCTACACGTCCCTCCTTACAAACGTTCCTTGGTGGTTATACGAACAGCGCGCATGCGCGGCTTGCGCCGATGTCGGGTCGACAGCGGCGACGTCACCTGCCTCGAGCTCGCGCAGGCGCTCGGCAATGCCGGTCTCCACGCGGTCGAGCAGGGCATCGAAGTCCATGCTGCCGCCCTCGCCCGGGAAGCCCTTCTTGAGGCCCGGGATGCGACCGTCACCACGCTCTTCCTCGAGCAACTCGGCACTCGCCGCGCCGCGCAGCGCGGGCTTGCCGCCCTTGGTCGAGAAATAGAGCGCAGCACGGGTATCTAGGCCCAGCGCCCGACGCATGGCCTGCGCGTAGATGAGTGTCTGGGTATGGGGTGGCAGCCAGCGCGGGTCGTCGATGGGCGCCGTGCCCGATTCCTCGTCGCGCACCGTAGGGTCGGCGAGCTTAAACTCCTCAACGCCCGTGCGATGCTTGTAGTCGATTACCACGGCGCGATTCTCGGCATCCACATCTACGCGGTCGATGCGCCCGCCGAGCGGCCAACCGGCATACTCAACGTTAAGATCGTTAAAGGCAAACTCCAGGTAGCGCGGAGCAAAAGGAGTCAGCGCCTCGGACTCGTAGGCAAGGACGCCCTCCAGCTGCGGCAAGATCTCGGCCACCTGACGCTCCTCCACCGGGGAGAGCGGCACCAGCGGGCCCTCGTTGCCACGCTTGCCCGCATGCTCGGCCAAGGTATCGGTAAAGACCTCGCGCAGCAGCTCCTGTGCGCGCGGCAGATTCTCGGGCGTCACGCGCTCCATGCCCTTCTGCGGAAGACACGCATGCAAGTGCTCCAGCACGTCGTGGACAAAGTTGCCCTTCTCCATGTTGCCAAAGCCCGCGTCGATCGACTGGGGCTTCACGCGGTACGAGACGAACCAGCACAGCGGGCAGGTGGAATAGGCCTCGATCTGCGAGGCGGACGTCAGACGCGGCACAAGCGGCGCGTCCTCACCCTCGCCATCGCGACGGCACAGGACCAAATACGGAATGGCTTCATCGCTCAGATGCTGAGGAGCTTCGCAGGTCACGCGCTCGCGCCTAAGACCTTCACCTGCCGCGGGATCAAAGTCGGCGATGATATCGCCCTCGCCCACGCGCATGGGCTTGGCAGCGCCAGCGGCCTCGGCATGTGCCCACAGCTCGGTCCATACGGCTGCCGGGTAGCACTCGCGTGCCTGGCGATCGTGCGTCACACGGGCGAGCGCGACCGGACCGCTCGCCGCCTGCATCGCACGGCCAAAGCGCACGCGCAGCAGGGCAGCGGGCTCCAAAGACACGCCGTCGCGGCGCAGCTCGGCTGTCAACGTGGCAAGCGGACCCTCTTCGTGCGAAAGCGGATAGCTGTCCAGGTCGACATCGGCAAACAGCACGGCATCGTAGCTGCCAGGGCGAAGAACCGACGCATCGGCAAGCGACGCGAAGCGCACTTGTGCTCGTGGTGTGCGATCGACCTCGTAGGTCTCGTAATCGTAGGCGGTACTGCGCTTGTCCACCTTGGTTCGAACGCCGTCGAGAACCGGCACGGTCGCGGCCTGCGACACGTCGAGCGCGCGAGCATCGTTCATAAGGATGTCGATGGCATGGCGCAGCAAAGCCGTCTCTGCCTGGCGACGGGCCTGGCCGTCAAGGCCGCCTAGAGCGCGATCGGGCAACGCCTCGGCAACGGCAAGCATGGCCTTAAGCGCCGTCACGGGCTTGTCACGCCACAGCGCCTGGAACACGTCCGAGACCACACACGGTACGTTCTTAAACCAGTTATCGTCGCTCGTCGCCTTGCGCGCGCCCCTCACCTGGCCCTGAACGCTCTGCAGCAGGCTCTTGACGCCCGCGGTAGTCTTGCTGCGCGAGAGACGCATATTCTTATCGAAGGTACGGGCATTGACGGCATCAGCGCCCGAAAGCGGACTGTAGATCCAGTCGGTAAGCTCCGGCGCGGGCCACCACTCAGTCTTGGAAGCGGTGCCCTCGTCGGCGGCTTTCATACGCTCGATCAGGTTGGCGAGCGCCGTAAACTGCCTGCCCGCGATGGACTGGGAAAACGCCGTGAACTCAGTCGTCTCGGCCGCAATGTGACGCGCCGCCAAACGGGCGGCGAGCTCGCCGAACAGCTGGGGTGCCCGGGCAGAAACGACGAGCACGCGCACGGGGTCGGCGGGCGTTGCAGTAGCTTTATCGGCCTTGGACTCCTTGTGCGCTTTCACCAACTTATCGATGGCGTCCGCATAGACATGAGCACGGGCATGGGGGCCGGCGACCTCAATAAAGGCAGGCTGAGCGGCGGCCCCGCAAGCGACATCAGACGCGACGGCGTCCTCCCCCAGCGGCGCGATCTCAAACAGCACACCGCGGGCATCAAATGCCGTGGCAAGCTCCTCGCGCATCGCCGCCTGCTCGCGGGCAAGCAGCACGACGACCTCTCCCCCATTGTTCGCCACGGCAGACAGCAGCTCGAGTAGACCGTGCGTAAACGACGTGGTACCGCGCACGCATACGGCGCGGGCGCACGCCGGCAGGCTATCGGCCAGGGCACCGGCCATAATGTCGGCTGCCTCGCAGGGCTCGACCATATCTCGACGGTCCAAACCGCCCGCGTAGGCACGCAAAAGCTCAAACACACGAGCCTCGGCATCGCTTTTTGGCTCAGGCTGGCAATTGTTGCCACCGCATCGCTCGGCCGTCGTCCCCGCCACACCCGGCAGCACATCGCGGGCCATGCGCGCGAGCATGCGCACCGTGCCCTGGCTACGCGAAAGCGGCTGCAGGTCGGCATCGTCGCGGCGGGCAATCATATCCGAAAACAGCATCTGACGTTGCAGGTTGTCGACGAAACCGCGCCCGTCGCCCAAAAGCTCCCAAAGCGAGCGAAGCCACGATGCGGGTGTCTTGTAGTCGATACCCAGCGAAATGCCGGCTTCCGCCGCATCATGACGGCACAGATCGAGCTCGGCAAACGTTGGTGCCAGCAACACGACACGCCCGTGACGGGCAATAAGGTCGGCAAGCAGCGCCGACTCGGCATCGCTCAAATCCGTGCCGGCATTGGTGGTATAGATTCGAACAGGCATGGTCCTCCGCTCAAACCGTTCGCAATAATCAATGCATCCATCCTACCCGCCCAAGCGGACACATTGCCACCGCAGTTCCATCTTTTGGTACAAAGCAACCTGAACCCAACGCACCAACCGATTGCAGGCATATAAAAACCGCCCCCGGAGGGACGGTTCTTCGTAATTCAATGTTGTCGCTGGCCTACTCGCCATCCTCCAACTTAATGAGGATCTTGCGGTAGCCACCGTACTCGCCGTTCAGCGCCTTTGAAACGCGGCTCACCGTGGTGGACGAAGCGCCGGTACGGGCCTGAACCTCAACATAAGGCTCGCCCTCGTCCAAATAGCGCGCAACCTGCAAACGCTGAGAAAGGTCGCAAATCTCGCGCGGCGTGCAGATATCGGTCAAAAACGCTTGGATATCCTTCTCGTCGTCCAAAAGGCTAAATGCGTGGACCAGCTGCTTGACATCAGGCTTGTCAAACATGTTCTCGATATTCATCGATCACCGCCAAACCCGCCAAAAGGCATCGAAGTTGATACTGACATCGGGCATCGTTCGCCCGTTCTATGCAATAGGGCAACGCCTGTGGCTTTTGCCCGTAGCAGTGTAGCACACCACCAAACTAAAGCGACAAGACTCTCTGCCAGCGGCGCGTTTTTCAGGACGAACGCCGTTTAGAAACCATATGCGCACGTAAGCTCCACGAATATTTGAGACAATGGGTGCCCAAACACCGCGGCGCGCCCGCGCAACCATCCAGGTCGCCGCCGCAAGCCGCTTCACGCGACGCCAGCAACCCCGGCGCAAGAAAGGATTCACGCCATGCGCTTTATGATTAACTGGCTCTTCACCTCGATCGCCATCGCGATCGCCACGTTCCTCGTCCCCGGTATCCAACCCTTCGGCTTTGCCGAGACCTGGGTCTGTTTCGCCTTCGTGGGACTGTTCCTGAACATCGTCGATTCGTTCGTCAAACCGTTCCTCACGGTCATCTCGCTGCCGCTCACGATCATTACGCTGGGCATTTTCCAGCTTGTCGTCAACAGCTTTATGCTTGAGCTCGCGAGCTACCTGTCGGTCAACCTGCTGGGCGTCGGCATCTCCATCGCCAGCTTTGGATCGGCCTTTATGGGCAGCATCCTGGTGTCCATCACGCGCAGCATCCTCGACAGCATCGCCGAGGACTAAAACGGCCATTCCGACCGTGTCCGTCTCAACAGCCCAAAACGAAGGCCGCCCATCGCAAAAATGGGCGGCCTTCTTATTTTTCAAGTCTCAAAGGGCGAGAGAATCTACCATTTCCACCCCGTCCCCAAATGCAGGTGTGGGTTAGATGACGTAGTCGTAGCCATGGTTGGGAGCGACTAGTTGATCGAGCGTCACACCGTCGAGGTAGTCGTTGATGAGCTTGTCCAGGTTCTTCCACACGTCGAGCGTGGGACACTCATCCGAACGCGAGCAGCCCTTGCAGTCGCCATCCAGGCAGGCGACCGGCGCCAGACTGCCCTCGGTCAGGCGCAAGATCTCGCCCACCGTGTACTGCTCGGGCGGGCGCGTGAGCACATAGCCGCCGCCCTTGCCACGCATGCCCGAGAGCATGTTGGCGCGCACGAGCGTAGCCAAGATGTTCTCCAGATATTTCTCGGAAATCCCCTGGCGCGCCGCGATCTCTTTGAGCGGGATGCGACCGGCCGCCTGGTGCTCGGCCAGGTCGACCATAACGCGCAGGGCATATCTGCCCTTAGTAGAAACCAACATGTATAGTGCTGCCTTTCGGTCATTTAGTCCGTAGAAATTCTAGCCGAAAAATTTGTTTTGAAAATACCTATTCCCGTCAAGCTGGTTAATCGACTCGTAATAATCTTCTATTTCCTATTGCGTTACTAGGCTTTACTGTCTACTATGCTTGCCAACAGCAAATAGAACAACCCATAAGGTTTATGGGTTTCGCTGCTACACACACCGTAAAACCACACGGTATCCAGTCATTTGAACACTTTGGAGGTTCACCATGAGCAATGTTTACACGTCCATCGATCAGCTTATCGGCCACACTCCGCTTCTGGAGCTCACTCACTTTGAGGCCGATGAGGACCTCAAGGCCCGCGTGCTCGTCAAGCTGGAATACTTCAACCCCGCCGGCTCCGTCAAAGACCGCGTCGCCAAGAACATGATCGACGAGGCCGAGAAGGCCGGCAAGCTCGTGCGCGGCGGCGACTACACCATCATCGAGCCCACGAGTGGCAACACCGGCGTCGGCATCGCCTCGGTGGCGGCGGCTCGCGGCTACAAGGTGATCATCACCATGCCCGAGACTATGTCCGTCGAACGCCGCAAGCTTATGCAGGCATATGGCGCACAGCTCGTGCTCACCGACGGTTCCAAGGGCATGAAGGGCGCCATCGCCAAGGCCGAGGAACTGCAGAAGGAGACGCCAAACAGCATCATCGCCGGCCAGTTTGTGAACCCCGCCAACCCGAAGGCCCATTACCAGACCACCGGTCCCGAAATCTGGGAAGACACCGACGGCCAGGTTGACGTTTTTGTTGCCGGTGTTGGCACCGGCGGCACCGTGACCGGCGTTGGCACCTACCTGAAAGAGCAGAACCCCAACGTAAAGGTTGTTGCTGTTGAGCCTGCTTCCAGCCCGGTTCTGAGCCAGGGCAAGTCTGGTGCCCACAAGATCCAGGGCATTGGCGCTGGCTTTGTGCCCGATGTTCTGAACACCAAGATCTATGACGAAGTCATCCCCGTTGAGAACGACGACGCTTTTGCCACCGGCAAAAAGGTTGGTCATTCTGAGGGCGTACTGGTTGGCATTTCTTCCGGCGCTGCTGTGTGGGCTGGCATCCAGTTGGCAAAGCGTCCCGAAAACAAGGGCAAGACCATTGTTGTTCTGCTGCCCGATACCGGCGACCGTTACCTGAGCACCCCGCTGTTCGCCGACTAATTAGCCATTACACGATTCTCATATCTCCTTACCAAAACAGCTGCTCCCCGCCTTGTGTGGGGAGCAGTTTGTGGTATAATAACATCTAGATTGGAGTGTACTTCTATGATCCCGACCCCTGAACAGGCTTATGCGCTGGTGTGCGATTATAACGAAGGTGAGTTCCACCGCAAGCACGCCCGCATTGTGGGCGATGTGATGCGCTGGTATGCCAACGAGCTGGGCTATGGTGCTGAAGCGGATTTCTGGCAGACCGTGGGCATCCTGCATGATCTGGACTTTGAGCAGTGGCCGGAACAGCACTGCACCAAAGAGCAGGAGCTGATGCGGGAAAAAGGCATTGATGAGCGCATCATCCACGCAACGGCCAGCCACGGCTGGAACCTGACGGTGGATATTAAGCCGGAGCACGAAATGGAAAAGGTGCTGTATGCCGCCGATGAGCTGACTGGTCTGATCGGTGCCTGCGCCATCATGCTGCCCAGCAAGAGCGTGCAGGATCTGGAAGTAAAAAGCCTGAAAAAGAAGTTCAAGAACAAAAAGTTTGCCGCCGGGTGCTCCCGTGATGTGATCACCTCCGGTGCAGAACTGTTGGACTGGGACCTCGACACCCTGTTTGAAAGGACGCTGGCTGCCATGAAGGCCAGCGAAAATGTGGACTGAATGGCAGAAAAAGTTCTTGTCGCCATGAGCGGCGGCGTTGATTCCAGTGTTGCGGCGTATTTATTGCAGCAGCAGGGCTATGCGTGCATCGGCGTTACCATGCGCCTGTACGAAAACGAAACAGCAGGCATCCCCCGCGGGCACACCTGCTGCTCACTGGACGATGTGGAGGATGCCCGTGCCGTTGCCTATGACCTGGGCATGCCCTACTATGTGCTGAATTTTACGGAAGAGTTTGACGAAAAAGTCATCCGCAAATTTGTGCAGGTCTACCAGAACGGCGGCACCCCCAACCCCTGCATTGATTGCAACCGCTACCTGAAATTTGACCACCTGCTGAACCGTGCGCGGGAGCTGGGGTGCGATTATATCGCCACCGGCCACTATGTGCAGCGCTGGCAGGATGAAAACGGCCGCTGGGGGCTGCGCAAGAACGATGACCCCGGCAAGGACCAGAGCTATGTACTTTACTCTTTAACGCAGGACCAGCTGGCCCACACGCTGTTCCCCCTGGGCGGCATGCACAAGGACGCCGTGCGCGCCATTGCCGAGGAACAGGGGCTTTGCAATGCCCGCAAGCATGACAGCCAGGACATCTGCTTTGTGCCGGACGGCGATTACGCCGCCTTTTTGGAGCGCTATACCGGCCAGCCCATGCAGCCCGGCAATTTTGTAGACGAGCAGGGCCATGTGATCGGCCGGCACAAGGGGGCCGCGCGGTACACCATCGGCCAGCGCAAGGGAATCGGCGTTGCCGCAGGTGAGCCATTATTCGTTTTCCGTAAAGACGCTGAGACCAACACGCTTGTCGTGGGAACCGACTCCGAAACGCGCGCCGCAACCGTGCGAGCGAACGACGTGAACCTGATTTCTGTTGCCTCCATCGATGAGCCCTTGCGCGTGACGGCTAAGACGCATTACCGTATGAAGGCGCAACCTGGATGGGCGCGCATCGAGGACCATATGCTCGTGATGGAGTTCGATGAGCCGCAACGAGCCGCAGCACCAGGCCAAGCGCTCGTCCTTTACGATGGCGACACCGTCGTCGGCGGCGGCACCATCGTCAGTGCGTAGCGAAGCCCCCTCGATCCAAGTTCATTCATCGAGGGGGCTTCGCTTTGCGGCATCAACAGCCTAGACAGAGAGAGGGGAAGAAAGCCGTCGTGCCGCCTTGGGTATTTGAAGAAGAATCGGCAGTACTCAGGTTGCGCGACGAGGGCGCCGCACTCCCAAGCTAACTCGCTACTCGAACTTGAACATAGCAGTAGACAGGTAGCGCTCACCGGTATCGGGAAGAATGGCCACTATGGTCTTGCCCTTGTTCTCGGGACGCTGCGCGAGCTGACCCGCAGCCCACACGGCAGCACCCGATGAAATACCGACAAGCAGGCCCTCCTTCGCGGCGAGCTCGCGACCCGTTTCGAATGCATCCTCATCGGCAACGGCGATGACCTCGTCGTACACCGACGTGTCAAGCGTATCGGGAATAAAGCCCGCGCCGATGCCCTGAATCTTGTGAGCACCCGCATGGCCTTCGGAAAGAACCGGGGATCCCGCCGGCTCGACCGCGACGACCTTCACGTCAGGATTCTGGGACTTCAGATAGCGACCCGTGCCGGTAACCGTGCCACCCGTGCCAACACCCGCAACGAGGATATCAACCTTGCCCTCGGTGTCCTTCCAAATCTCAGGGCCAGTCGTTGACTCATGGATAGCCGGATTCGCTGGATTGGTGAACTGACTCGGGATGAATGAGTTGGAAATCTCGCCTGCGAGCTCCTGAGCTTTGGCAATAGCGCCCTTCATGCCCTTCGAACCGTCGGTCAGAACCACTTCGGCACCGTAGGCCTTCATGAGGTTGCGGCGCTCGATTGACATCGTCTCCGGCATCGTGATGATGAGGCGGTTACCCCGAGCAGCAGCTATCGCGGCAAGGCCGATACCCGTATTGCCCGAAGTGGGCTCGATGAGCACCGTGTCGTCGTTCACCTTGCCGGCCTTCACCGCCTCGTCGATCATTGCCTTCGCGATGCGATCCTTCACCGACCCTGCCGGGTTGAACAACTCGACCTTGCCGAGGATGGTCGCGTCGAGATTATGGTTCCTCTCGAAGTTCGTAAGCTCTACAAGAGGGGTGTTGCCAATTAGCTCCGATACGCTTTTGTGGATGGTCATGATTCTCGCCTTTCGTCGATTCCTATGTGATGGCGTTTATCCTACTATGCTTATAGGTTTTGTCAATATGATTAGCCATCTTTTTTTCCTTAAAACTAAAAAACGTCTTCCCAACTGGGAAGACGTTTGAATGCAAGTGTTAAGAGAACGTTAAATACAATCGGCAAAATGAATGCTCGGCCATCTCCCGCCAGCGTCTTGCCTCTCGATATGCAGGCCCTTCTCGCGAAGGCGCTCCTCTCGGGAGCGCGCCTTTGACGCTTCCATGGAAAGGGTCTTGAAGATACAGCCCATCGAGCGCTCCCCCGCAAAGTACTCGGAATGCCATTGCACGCCCATCATGAACGTGCGATCGCGCACTTCGATTGCCTCCACGAGCCCATCAGGGCCGTATACGCGCACGATATCTTCGTCGGGAACCTGCGTTGGCACAATCCCGATAACAGGTCGTTGCTCGACTTTCGACATAAGCGCCCCCTCGACGATATTGCAATATAGTAAATCCTACAATACTAGTCGACTTTTTGGGTGACGATTTCGTTAAATCGAATAACTGTCAGAAGCAACGGAAGAGGCCTTATCGAGGATATCCTGCAAGGTGATTCCGGAAAGATAATCCTTAATCAGTTTGTCGAGGCCCCTCCAAACGTCGATTTCGATGCATATATTAGGCTGGGAGCAGTCGAAATCGTCTTCGCAGGCGAGGCAAGAGACGGGCGCGAGCGTTCCCTCGGTAACGGCGAGCACATCAAGAACGGTGATATCGCTTGCCGGACGCGCCAAACGATATCCGCCAGCGGCACCACGCACCGACTTCACCAGCTGCGCGGACACCAAGTTAGGAACGATTTGCTCGAGATACTTCTTCGATACGGATTCGGCCTCGGACACTTCTTTCAAGGAAACGAGCTTATCTCCCCCGTGCTCAGCGAGATTCAGCATAAAGCGCACCGCATACAAGCCCTTCGTGGAGATTTTCATTGCACCAGCCCACCTTCATCCGATGATTAATACCCTCTTATTTTATAGGTATTGAATGCAAAGTTCAGGGCAAATGCAAAAAAAGGGACGCAAAACGCGTCCCTTAAAATATCGCAAGGCAAACTGTAATAGCGCAGCGATCAATTAGCGACGATGATGGCGATGGCCGTGGCAGTGATGGGCTTTGCGGCCCTTCTTCTTGCCGTTAACACCCTTCTCCTTGATAGAGACGACAAGCTTCTCGGTTATGGCGTTGAGCTGGGCGACTTCCTCGTCGCTCAGGCAACCAAGAATATCCTCGGCAATCTCCTCGTTCGCCGCGACGCGCTTCTTGGCAATCTTTTTACCCTCATCGGTCAGCTTGACCGCGTACGTGCGCTCGCCCTCGGCCTCTTCGATGGTGATGTAGCCGTTGCGCTCGGCCTTCTTCACGATGCCCTTGAGCTCGCGACGGTCGACGCCGAGCTTCTTCACGAGATCGCGCTGGGTAGCGCCGTCGTCCTCAAGCAGAAATTTGAGCAGCGCGCCCTGGCCGCGCTTGAAGCTCTTCGGGCCATTCTTGTGAAATGCGAGGCGGGTCAGTTTGCTCGCCTTTTTCAGCTGAGCAAGCGTCTTCATTGCTTCAGTCATGGAGGGTCCTTCTTTCTTTTCTTTTATCCCTTGTATCCGCGCCGTTACTATATCGTTTTTGCCAAGAGATATGA
>ERZ779890.4025-NODE-4025-length-12534-cov-3.365173_pt1 | contig 12534 bp, 9 predicted proteins | sample MGYA00511553_ERZ779890 | MGnify/ENA primary metagenome ERZ779890 (study PRJEB29588, sample SAMEA2152064) | human gut metagenome | biome: human gut; feature: human-associated habitat; material: faeces | place: Denmark | collected 2008/2010 ...
TTCCTGTGCCGGATTGGCTGTGGCCTATGGAGTGGGAGCCGGTTGTTGTCTGGCTTCGCTTGGTGTTTATCTGCGTTGGGTGAGGCCATCGTATGAGAAGCATAAATTATTAGTATAAGTTTATTATGAAGAAAGAGAAAAATATTATCAAAGTACAGCGTTACGAATCGCCCTGCGGCCTGTTGCTACTCGGTTCGTTTGGTGACAAACTTTGTTTATGTGACTGGCAGGGAGAAAAACATCGTGATCATGTAGACCGGAGATTGAAACGGATGCTGTGTTCCGAATTTGAGGTAGGTACATCGGAAGTAATTGAGAAAGCAGCAAGGCAACTCGACGAGTTTTTTGCCGGAAAGCGTAAAGAGTTTGATGTGCCGCTTCTCTTTGTTGGTACGGACTTTCAAAAAACAGTATGGAACGAATTGCTGGAAATACCTTTTGGAAAGACAGTTTCTTATGGTGAAATGGCCCAGCGTATCGGTATGTCCAAAGCAGTCCGTGCGGTTGCCAATGCCAATGGTGCAAACTCCATATCGATATTCGCTCCTTGCCATCGGGTGATCGGTAGTGACCGTTCGTTGACAGGTTACGGCGGCGGGCTTCCGGCTAAAAAGTTCTTGCTTGAATTGGAATCCCAACCCAGACTGGCTTTGTAAATCAAAGGTCGTCCGATTTGTAAGTAGTCATGACGAAATTTCTGATGTTAATATCTGTGCACTATCGATTCGGTTGTTTGATAGGGAGTATGGTGTCTTATTTGTAGTAAATGTTTCATTTGAGCTTCAAAAAGATTTCTTAATTGTTAAATAGTATCCAATTTGCTAATCGTTAACAATATTTGAATATGTTCAAGAACAATATTATAAAACACATTGTTATATTTGCAGTAACGAAAAGATAAAAGGTAAAAAGAAAAGGGGCAAATGGCCCCTGTGTTTAGGTTTAACAATTTAATGTTTAGGTATTATGAGACGTTTAGGTATGGCTGTTGCAGCCGTTTTATTATGTGCAACAATGGGTTTTGCACGCGAGAACCGTAACAATGTGAGTAAAGAACCGTTTGCTATTAACTTTGAAAAATTGAGCAACTATTTGCAGTTGTCCTCTTATCAGGCCAATGAAGTAGCAAATATCAATGAGTATTTTCTGGATATGCAAGGAGAAAGTCTCCGGGCAAGTGAAAAAATGCGTGACAAAAAGATGCGTCAGGCTGTTTATGGAAATTTGAAGTTGATGAAGAAGGTTCTTACACCTGAACAGTATCGCAAATATGTGGTTCTGTTGAATGTGACAAATAATAATAACCGTACTTTGAATTTCTGATAATTCAATCTGGGCTAGGTTATTTTTGATAGCAGGAGAGATTGTATGTTTTATGTGTACAATCTCTTCTTTTTTATATATCTTTGCGCTGTTTTAACAAATAATGAACAATACAAAAAATCGAACAACAACGCAAACATGGAACAACCGTTTAATCTGGTTTCTAATACCACGCTGAAAAAAAATGTAGCAGACTACACTTTGATCGTTATCGGTGCTTTTTTGCAGGCACTTAGTTACAGCTTATTTCTTGCACCTTATAAAATCGTACCGGGAGGGGTATATGGTATATCGATTGTTTTGCACCACGTGACGCAGGGGCTTTTCTCTTTTATGCCCGAAGGATTGCCGATGGGTGCGACTGCTCTTTGTTTTAATGTGCCTTTGTTGCTTTTGGCCATGAAAAAACTCGGTTTGGCGTCAGGGCCGAAAACAATTGTGACTTTTGTCTTGATATCCATTTTTACAGATAGTTTTTCATATCTGTTTGCTAATCAGCCATTAGTTGAGAATGACAGTTTTATTGCTTGCTTTTACGGTGGTGCAATTTTGGGACTTGGAGTGACTTGTGTGTTCCGTGCGCAAAGTACGAGCGCCGGTACGGATGTGTTGGCCCGTGTGATCGCCCTAAATTCAAATTTGAAGGTAAGCAATATGATTATTGTCATAGATTCGACCGTGGTGATGTTGGGGTTACTTGTATTCCAAGATTGGGCGGTGCCTCTGTACTCTTGGTTTGCTATCTTCGTATTCGGAAAGGTGGTGGAAATGTTCCAGACCGAGAATCCAAACCGGGCGGTGTTTATCGTATCGCAGAAAACGCAGGAGGTAAAAGAACTGATTGTAGGAAAGATGGGGATGCGAGGTACTTTCTTGCATGGTCGCGGTATGTATGAAGGAAAGGAAAAAGAGATCATCTTTACCATTGCCGAGCGTAAAGACCTGCCCCGTTTGAAAGATGAAGTGAAGGAAATCGATCCGAATGCCTTTATCTCGACTATGCATGCAAGTAAGGATTCGCCGCGTCCGGGAATGTAAAGAGTTGAAAGTTGAAAGTTATTTTCGCTCTCAACTTTCAACTCTCAACTTTCAACTTTCAACTAAAATGTATACCTTTGTCTCATTCTAAAAACAAACCGTAATAGTAATGCCTAATATTTCACAACGAGGAGTCGATATGCCGGCTTCCCCAATTCGTAAACTTGCCCCGTTGGCTGATGCTGCCAAACAGAGAGGTGTTCATGTCTATCACTTGAATATCGGTCAGCCTGACCTGCCTACCCCGCAAGCGGCATTGGATGCGATCCGGACGATCGATCGATCGGTGTTGGAATACAGCCCTAGTCAGGGATATCGTAGTTATCGTGAAAAATTAGTAGGATATTATAAGAAGTATGATATAAATCTCGTGGCGGATGATATTATCATTACAACAGGTGGTTCGGAAGCCGTATTGTTCGCTTTCCTGAGTTGTCTGAATCCTGGTGATGAGATTATCGTGCCAGAGCCTGCATATGCCAACTATATGGCTTTTGCCATCAGTGCGGGAGCCGTGGTGAAGTCTGTAAAGACAAGTATAGAAAACGGTTTCCGGCTACCTTCGGTTGAGGCGTTTGAAGAACAAATAACACCAAAGACCAAGGCAATTCTTATTTGTAATCCAAACAACCCGACGGGCTATCTGTACACGCGCAAAGAGATGTGTCAGATTCGCGACCTTGTGCAGGCACATGGTCTTTATCTTTTCAGCGACGAGGTTTACCGTGAGTTTATCTACACCAAGCAACCTTACATCTCTGCCTGCCACCTTGAAGGCATTGACGACAATGTGATTCTTGTAGACTCGGTGTCAAAGCGTTACAGCGAGTGTGGTATCCGCATAGGTGCTCTTATAACCAAGAACAAGGAGGTGCGCAATGCTGTAATGAAGTTCTGTCAGGCTCGTCTAAGTCCTCCCCTGTATGGTCAAATTGTGGCAGAGGCGTCATTAAGTACCCCACAGGAGTATATGGCAGAGGTTTATGAGGAATACTTGTTGCGCCGTAATTTTCTGATTGACGAGCTGAATAAGATTGACGGTGTGTACAGTCCTACGCCGATGGGCGCATTCTATACTATGGTAAAGTTGCCGGTTGATGACGCAGAGAAATTCTGCCGCTGGTGTCTTACCGACTTCTCATATGAGGGGCAGACTGTTATGATGGCACCAGGCTCGGGCTTCTATACAGACCCTAAGGAAGGGCGCAATGAAGTCCGCATGGCCTATGTTCTCAACAAGGAAGATCTTGCCAAGGCGATGGTTGTGTTGCGCAAGGCACTGGAAGAGTATAACGCCCAAGAAGGGTGACGGTTATCGCCATTCCCCTATGTTTGCCGAAGCCTCAAGCTTGTTCTGCAAATGTTGTGGGACAGACTGAAACAGATTGTAGCCTGTGATTTTTTCTACGGAATCGATGGTACAGACGTAATAGTCCATCGGATGAGACTCCGTGTTGTTTGAATAGACAAAAGCTATGCCCTTCTCCTTTCCTTTGTCAAGACACATGATTGCCTTGAAGAACTTCTCTGGCACAGGGATGCGCTTGTGCAGTTTGCGATGCGGGGGGTCGGCAAACAACGGACCACACACAATGTATAATGTAGTGCTACATGATTTTACCCATGTTCTGCATGCTGATTCCAGCTCTTCCCAATCTCCACCGTTGAGAGTCTGGGTTTGCGGACAGATATTCGACAAGAAAAATGATTGTTCCATGGCTGTCAGGCTCCATTTGTTATCGGCGGCAGGACACATGTGTCCTCGGCTGTAGCCGGAAAATTTGTAGTCTTCGAGTTTTGACTGCTGCTGCTCGTTCAAATCTGGGTCTGTAGAAAAACTGTCGGTGCGTTTCACCTTTCCGTCCAGTCTGAACGGTGTCAGTGCCCAACTTACGTAATTGGGCTGTCTGGTGTCTGGGTTGTAGGAGCAAGTGTAGCCTTCTCGCTCCAATACTATTTCATTAGCTATTGGTGCGGCCATCAGAGGGGTGGGTACGTTTGTTGGCTGTGCTTGGGATGTTGATTTGCGAGGCGCAGCGTGGTATGTTTCTTCGGTGTTGGGATTGCCGTATCGTTTGATGCTACATGCACCGTGTTGGCCTTCGACGACACCCAGCACTATGATGCATGCTGTAAGTGACAGAAACTTTTGCAAAGTCTTTTTCTTCATGATGGTGAAATAATTCTGGCAAGTCCGTAGCGTTGCCAAAATGAGGGAACATAGTTGGAATGTCCTATGAGCGGTTTGTGCTGGCAAACTTACAAAAAACGCATGGAAGTGCCAAAGCGGAACGGTATTTTATTGTATGTGTTGGCGAGGACTCTCTCAGTTCCGACGGTGACGGCTTTGGTAAGGAATAACCTGCCAAAGAGAGCAGTTTTTGTAACAGAGTGAATGCTGATGTGTTGCAAAAAGAATGAAAAACAATGCCAGAGAACATTTTGTGGAGAGTAAATATATTACCTATAAATAATAATTAGTACTTTTGACACTCAAATCAATTACATGTTGAAATGTCTGGAGCGATGTTTTTCTTTATGCGCATTCGCAAATGGAGCAGTTATGCATACAAGAGCTTGAGCATGTTGCCCGTTTCGGGTTGGCGTTGGTATCGCAATCTGTTTAAGAACAAGCCTTGGTATAAGAAGGCTCTGTATGGATTGCTTACCTTTTTCTTTCTGCTGTTCTTCTATGTTTTCGGTGTTTATGTCAATTTGCTGTGGCTCTTTGGCAAGATGCCGTCCATAGAGAGCATAATGCATCCTGAAACCAACGAGGCTTCTGTGATATATTCTGCTGATGGGCATGTGCTTGGCAGGTTTTTCAGAGAAAACCGTTCCAACGTCAAGTATGCTGATGTAGACTCCATGTTTTTTCGTACCTTGGTAGACACCGAGGATGAGCGTTTCTATGAGCATCACGGTATTGACTATCAAGGCATTGGGGCAGCGTTGAAGGATATGGCGCAGGGCAATCCTCGTGGTGCTTCTACCATAACCCAGCAGTTGGCAAAGAACCTGTATAGAGTGCGCACCCAATTCTCCATGGGACTGTTGGGGCATATCCCCGGTCTAAGGATGCTTATAATGAAGACTAAGGAATGTATTCTTGCCACAGAACTGGAAATGCTTTACAGCAAGAAGGAAATTCTCGAGATGTATGTGAATACGGTAGACTTCGGGTCGAATGCCTATGGCATACGCACGGCGGCTAAAACTTATTTTGGAAAAACTCCAGATAATCTCAAGATAGAGGAGTGTGCCGTATTGGTGGGATTGCTCAAGGCAACCTCGACATATAATCCCCATACAAATTATGACCGAGCGTTGGCACGTCGGAACGTGGTGTTACACAATCTGTACAAACATAACGATATCAGCCAAGAGCAATATGACTCACTCAGCGCACTGCCTATAGATATCAGCAAGTTCAAGATAGAGAAAGTCTATGACGGTTCGGCACCTTATCTGCGTCAAGAAATAGCCCGTCTTCTCAATGACAAGTTTGAGGACAAAGGCCTTGGTTCTGTAGACCTTTACGGTGATGGCCTTCGCATCTACACTACCATTGACAGCCGTATGCAGCACTATGCCGAGAAGGCTGTGCTTGCGCAGATGAAAATGCTGCAACGCAATTTCCGCCTTCGAACAGATGTGGCAGAACGTTATGTACAAACGGTGATACGCTCAATGCCTCGCTACAATGAAGTGAAAGACGATGCCGATTCGCTAAGACATTTTCTTGACGTGGAGCTTAACCGCACACACGAAGTAACAATCAACAATCCATATACGGGGCCCGAGACAAGAGTGATGTCTGTGCGTGACTCCATACGCACCATGTTGGGATTTCTTCAGGCAGGATTTGTGGTAATAGAACCCAGCACCCATCATGTCAAGGCGTGGGTGGGTAACTTAAACTTCAAGACGTGGAATCACGACAATGTGGTGGCGCGTCACCAGACAGGGTCAACATTCAAGGGGCTGGTCTATATGGCTGCAATGGAACAGGGTTGGAGTCCATGCGACCGCATAATAGACAAGGCGCCAGAGAGTGTCACGTTGCTAAAATCGCGCGAATCTGGCTCAAACATGTATCTTCGGTCTGCCTTCAAGTATAGTAAAAATGGTGCGGCGATAAATCTGTGCGATCAGGTGGGAGTAAGAAACGTGATACGTCTGGCCCGCAAGTGTGGCATCAATGATCCTCTATACAATGACTGTCAGAACCTTACGCTTGGTTCTTCGTCAACAAGGTTGCGCGATTTGGTTAATGCCTATGCCGTGGTGTGCGCTAACGGCTTTGCTCGCAAGCCTATCATCATTACCAAGGTGGTAGACCGTAACGGAAAAGTGATATATAGTGAGGATGAGGAACCTCGTCAGCAGATTATATCAACGCGTGCTGCTTTCCTTATGCAACAGTTGCTCAAGGCAGGCTTGGAGGGAACATCTCATTCGCTCAGCAACTATGTTTCGCGGTATATGAAAGACACAGACTTCGGTGGTAAGACTGGTACAACCAACGAAAGCGCCGATGCTCTTTACGTGGGTGTTATACCTAACCTTGTAGGAGGCGTATGGGTAGGTGGGGAATACCGTGATATTCACCCTTATGGATCTGGCTCCACCGTGTCGCTGCCTATATGGGGTAAGTTCCTGCAAATGGTGTTGGGGGATTCGCATTATAAACGTTACAGAACCAAGTTCCCAGACAACAGAGGAATATCAAAGAGTTGCTACCAGTGTGGTATCACTACTTGGGTTAGCAATGACACAACCAAAGCCGTTACCGGAGAGGCAGAAGAAAATAGTGCAGAACCTGCGGCGTCGCCTGTAGGCGGAGTGCCCACATCGGTAACCGCCAATGAGTAACGGCAGAGACCCGAGATTTGAATCGTTAAGGATATGTGCCATTGTCTTTGTGGTGACACATCATGTGTTGTTGTTCGGCATTGACGGCTGCGGATATCTCAGTCCGTTTGTGGCTGACACAAAGGGAGTGACATGTGTTGTGGCTAATTCTGTTGTGGTGACAGGTGTCAACTTGTTTGTGATGATTTCAGGCTGGTTTGGCATTCGCCGTATATGGCGCCCTTTCGTGCGTTTGGTTGTAGAGTGTGGCGTGTTTGGCGTTGTTGCTTTGGTTTTGTCTTTGTGCCTTTATGGTCATTGGCCGATTGCCCATGTTGATGGTAATTTTTCTTTGGAGCGTCTGTGCCAGAGTGTGAAGTTCACAAACTGGTGGTTTATAACCCATTATCTTATGCTTGTATTGGTGGCCCCATTGCTAGAGCTTGGTCTGAAAAATATCCGCCAGAGAGAGTTCGGGATTGTGTTGCTGGCCTTTGCCGTGCTGACTTTTGTTTTTGGCTTTGGCTGGGGCTTTGTCAATGCCAGCGGCTACAATGTCTTTAACTTCATTATGCTCTATCTGCTTGCCCGCTATATGAGGCTCTTTCCACAGGATGGGCTATGCAGGCCATTCTACAGATGGCCGTGGGCAATCATAGTTTTGTGTGTGGGCGGAATGGTTCTGTGGTTTCTTCTTGATACACATAGTTGGGTGCCTGGACATAATTGCAAGGCGTGGAATTATAACAGTCCTCTCGTGATAGCAGAGTCTATGGCATTGTTTGCCTTGTTTGTGAAACTTCGGCCTATAAAGTGGAATGTCGTTGCAGTGGCACCCTATGTGCTTGGTGTTTACCTGCTCCAAAGTTCGCCTAATCTTGTTTATTTCCGTAATGCCTTGGGAAGTTGGCTGTGGCGTGAGTGCGGGTTTGCTGGTGTGGCGTTGACTGTGGCGGTATTGGTGTTGGTCTGCCTGTTGTTGAGTGCATGCATACTTATGCCGTTGCGAATGGTGTTTCGCAAGGTAAGATTGTAGTTGGTCGCTTCTTCCGGAAGCAAAGTTATTTCACGGTGGTCAGGTTGCCATCCTTTAGAATGATGGTATAGCTCTTGTTGCGTTTGGTAGGAAATGTGATAGTCTGGTTTCCGTACCTTATGCGACAATCTTCTCCGGAGCCTGATGTGATGCGTGCTTTGGTGAGTTTGCCGTTGCTCCACTTGATATCCACTCCGAAGTTTCCTCGTGCTCTCAGTCCGGTAATACTTCCGTTGCTCCATGCGTCAGGAAGAGATGGTAGCAGGTCTATATATCTGGCGTGGCTTTGCAGCAACATCTCTGTTACGCCAGCAGTTCCTCCGAGATTGCCGTCAATCTGAAAAGGAGGGTGTATGTCCCAGAGATTGTCTGCCGTTCCGTTTTTCAAGAGGTTGCCGTAGAGAATGTAGGACCGGTTTCCATCGTGAAGGCGTGCCCATTGATTTAGTTTCCACCCCATGCTCCATCCTGTGGCACCGTCGCCTCTGTGTTCCAACACAATGCGTGTGGCTTGTGCCAGTTCGGGTGTGGTGAGTGGTGAAATGGTATGTCCGGGATGTAGTCCGAACAGATGGTTGACGTGTCTGTGATGGTCGTTGGGGTCATCAATATCACGACTCCACTCCATTAATTGGCCGTAGCGCCCGATTTTATAAGGCACCAGGCGGAGAAGGACGTCTTGCCAGTCCTTTATTTTGTCGGAGTCCGTGTTTAATACCTTTGCCGCTTCGATGCAGTCGAGCAGGATCTCCCTTATTACAGCATGGGTAAATGTGGTACCCTCGTCAACAGGGCCGTGTTCTGGCGACGTGGAAGGGGCTGCCGTAAGAGTTCCGTCGGGTTTGTGCCATAGAAAGTCTTCGCAGAACAAAGCGCAGCCTTTCATCAAGGGGTAAGCTGTGGAGCGCAGAAAGTTGGTGTCGCGAGTGTAGTCATAATAGTCCCAGAGGTGTGTGGCAAGCCATGAGGCGGCCATGGGGTTGTAGTTCCATGACATGTCCGCCCCCTCCAAGGGTCCTGTAAATCCAAAAATGTTGGCAGAAATACTTGCTGCCCAACCTCGTGCTCCCCAGTAGGCTTTGGCTGTTCGCTCTCCAGGCTTCTGTAGTGTGCGTATGAAGTCTGTTAGAGGTTCGGCGCACTCTGTTAGGTTGGTTGGAAGGGCAGGCCAGTAGTTCATCTGCAGGTTTATGTTGTTGTGGTAGTCCACTCGCCACGGGCCGTCAACATTGTTGTGCCATATACCTTGCAGATTGGCGGGCAGGTTGCCGGGGCGCGAAGAAGCTATGAGCAGATAGCGTCCGAATTGGTAATAGAGAGTTTCTAATCCCTGATCGTGATGCCCCTTGCGATAGTCGGCAAGACGTTCGTTGGTGGGCTTTTCAGACGAAGATCTGTCAAGTTTGAAACTTACACGCTTGAATAATGAGGCGTAGTCTTTGTAGTGCTCGTTAAAGAGTTTTCCATATCCTTTTTTTACTGCATTGCTCATCCACTTGCTTGTTGTTTGAACAGGGTCTGTTCCCACGTATGCTTTAGGGTCAGAGAAGTCGGGGTCATAGTTTGGGCAGTAGTCAGTGTCAGCGGTGAGCAGTATGACCACCTCGTCAGCTCCATTGATGTGTATTTTGTTGTTGGCCGTTGATAGAATGCCGCCTTTTGGCAGTACCGTAATGCGTACGGCATACTTCATGTGGTTGTTGTCAAGTTCTCCCACGTAGGTAAAAGAATTGTTCTCACACGAAATGTGCAGCGGTTCGCTGACGGGGTTGGGCGTGTAGTCAACGACAAGGTTTTGCCTGCCTTTTGCAGATGCCTTGAAGCGAATGGCCATAGTATTGGCGGGATAAGAAATAAACGTATTCCGCACATAGCAGACACCGTCGCTGCAGAAAGAAACCGTTGCAAGTGCGGAATCAAGGGACAGGGTCCTGCGGTAGTCGCTCACCGTCTTTTCGTCAATGCCTGTGGCAATGCACAACTCGCCCATAGTGGTAAACGAACCGAAGCGAAATTGCGGTTCTCCGGTGGCTTCGTATGGAACATTGCTGTTGAAGTTACTTGCGGTCAGGTTTGCGGCCTTGTTCCAATCGTTGTCGGCAAATGCCTGTCGTATTTCTTTAAGCAGGTGGGCAGACTGCTTGTTCTGGTCCCAATAGTCTTGTGGTCCCTTGGCTGTATTGGGACCTCCTCGCCATAGCGTTTTCTCGTTAAGTGTGTAGCGTTCAACGCTGACCGACCCCATGACATTGCACCCTATGCTGCCGTTTCCCAGAGGCAGTGAACGGTATTCCCATTCGTGGTCGCTGTTCTGAGCCGCATCGCCAGCGTTTATGGGCTTGCTGGATTTGCTGTAGCGTTCTGGGTGTCCGCCGTACCATATGGCACGTCCTTCGAGAGTGGTGGGTTCTGAAAACCAGATGGTGTTTTGTGCATGCATTGTAGCAGTGGCTATCGTGGCAAGTACTGTTAGGAGAAGGTGTTTCATGGTCTGTAGTTTCTGTCAAGAAAGTATAATGTACAAATATAAACAAAAAAATCCATTGTCATGGAGTGCCGACATTGTAATTATGTAAAAAAGTGCCGAAACCGTATATCATAGGGTTTCGGCACTCGGTAGTTTTCTTCTGCCTTATTTTTGTTTCTGTTGAGAAGGCCGTATTGTTATACTTGTTCGCTTTCTGTTAGTTATCAAAGAACGCACTTGTGGCGCCCTTGAATATCAAGCCTTTGTAGCTGGAAGGCAGAACGGTGACTTTGGACTGCTTTATTTTTGCCCATGCTTCGGCTCTTGTGAGGTCTTTCTGGTAGGTATGTACCTCAATTGTCACGCCGTCTCCATACTCTTTACGCAGGGCTTGGAGATAAGCCTTATCGGTGCATCGTGCAGTTATGACTACCTTGTCTGCCTCGTGTGATATGGTTATCTTCACGGGGTTGGTGCTGTCAAGAATATATTCGGAGCCGTTGATGTATACTTTGCTCTCAAGTTCGAGGTCATAGGTACGCAAAGCAAAGTCGTCGGCCTCGGCGATATATTGACTGCCAATAGGAATTTCCACTGTTACGCTTTCCACGAGGTCGCGTATATGGATGGAGGTCTTCACCTCTTGCCAAGTGTTATGCTCCTGTTGATGTATGTCAACTTCAATATTGCCACCTTCGGAGAGAGAGGGCTTGTTATTCTCGTTTTCAAGACGGTTGTCTTCGTCTACTCCTGGTACATCGGTGATGTCATCAGTAGATTCGAAAGTTAGAACTCCGTCTACATGCCAGTTGCCGTATTCGAATTTAGTAACATACCAAATGATTTTAAGTCCCTCTTTATCTATTTTAGAGAAGTCAACACTGTTGTCAAGATTTGCGGCAATCATGTCTTCAAGCGAGGGAACCTCGTTAAGTGTTTCAAGCACTTTCTTTCCCGAGGTGTCATAGATGTATTTGCCGATGTGAGTGGTGTTGTAGTCGAGGGAGTTCCAATAAGGATAATCGAGTTTTATGGAACCTCTGTTGCCATCTGCGAACACAGATCCAACATTGGTGTTGGTTGTGTAGCGTGGGAAGTAGAGTTTTGGCGAACACGACCCCATACCTGGAATACGACCGTCTATGCGAATGAAATAGTATGCTGTGGCACTTTGGCCGGCATAAGAACTTGACTTCGCAAAGTTAAAGTCAGAATAATTTGTCAACATTTGGCTGTTGACATAAACTTGAGTTTGTGGGGGTAAATTTTGTGCCGCTACCATTGCCTGCAGAACCTCCGTCTTCTGACGAGCATCCGGTCAGAAGAGCTGCTGATAATAAGAATAGAAAGATTTTCTTCATGTTGCTAATTAGGTTGTAGATTTCTCATCTGCAAAGATATCGTGGTTCTGCGACATGCACGAAAAAACAACTTTTTTTTTCGAGTCTATCTGTTGTTTTTTTCTCCTTGTGCTGTTGGCTGGCATAGAGGGGGAGAAAAATGTAAAGTATAAATGCCATGCATAACATCCGAATAAAAGCAGCGATGCATCACTGATGTACCGCTGCCAAGAATGAGATGGGGCGGCAGGTAAATAGCCAATGGACAAGCTGACTAAAGAGCAACACCATCGTTGCCTGGCATCAATACGAGGAAAGGGTACCACGAGTCGGTATCTTTCAGCTTGTGGTAGACCTCTATACTGACACGGTGCTAAAACAGTTCGGACCACACAGAAGGAAATGCTATTGTGTTTAATGTATGAGGCTGTGTCGTAATTAATGTTTACGGCGCAGCCTCTGTTTTTTGAGCCTTG
>ERZ779890.4029-NODE-4029-length-12525-cov-2.362711_pt1 | contig 12525 bp, 26 predicted proteins | sample MGYA00511553_ERZ779890 | MGnify/ENA primary metagenome ERZ779890 (study PRJEB29588, sample SAMEA2152064) | human gut metagenome | biome: human gut; feature: human-associated habitat; material: faeces | place: Denmark | collected 2008/2010 ...
TTTCAGATCCTCCGGCATAGCCTTAAATTCAGACCACGGCATAGGCCGCGTGATATTATAGCTTTTCACTTCTCCGTTTTTCTCCTTCCTCTGCTTTTCGGTGAGGGTATCGCTGGGGAGCGAGCACCCACCGCGTTTTCTGTTGATGTGAGCAAATGCACCCATTGCTATGCGTTTTTTCTGCATGCAGTCGTAATCAAAATCATTCATAGTCGGCTATGTACACCTCCGTCCGGGGGTTATCCTTGTCGTACAGCACCCGGCTCCCGTCGTGGCTAACGATAATGCCACTGTGATCGTCTTTGAGCACACCGGCCCTTACCAGCACATCGTCGATGGATTCCAGCAGATTTGTCAAATCCACTCGCCGCCGGGTAGGCATATAAAACAGGCATTTGACCTCCACAGGCTCCTCAATGGGGCGCTGCACTCTGGCCTTTTTGCAGTGCAATACAGCTTCCGCCTCGTAGTCCTGGTACTGCTTGGACGGCATAATAAACGGCCTCCCCGTTTTGCTGCTATGCATGATCCGCATGGAGTTTTTCTTTGTGATTGGTGGCAGCGGCACCGTGATCTCAATCATCGTCTCCCTCCCCTATTGGTACGGCCACATACTTGGGCCGTCCTTTGGTACGCTTGCCGCCGTACACGGCACGGTAGATCGTCCGCCAGCTGACGCCGCAAATGTTGGCCAGCTCGATAATAGATTCCGAAACGGCATCCGGCAGCTCGTACTTGTCCCGGCTTACTCGCATGTATACCGTCATACGTCCCTCGTTTTCTCCAGCAGCTCCTCCACGGTCATCTGTCCCGGCACCTGCATAGCCTTTGCAAGCATGCTGTATGTGGCCAGCTCGTCCAGTGCCCGCTTGCGGTACATGGCAAGGAGCATCTTCTTCTCCTCGTCCGTCTCCGCCAGTTTATACCCGCCATCCGGCAGAGCCACAATGGGCGCCCCTTGCCGCCGCTGGGCTCGGATCATGTGCCTGTTCGCTCTATCCGTCATCCCAGTCAATGCTTCAAGATTTTTCCGGGTGTATGTAATGCCGGGAATCATGCGTAATGTGGTCATGTCATTCCTCCTCGCCAAATGGCAATCATGCTGGGAAACGGCGCCGTTCCCATCGGCTTTCCGTCCAGCTCAAATTTCAGCCTACCTCGCAGGAATCGAATTTCCGCCTTACCCAAAACATAGTCGTGAAAGCTGGCTCTGTCTGTCCGCGCCGGAATCAGTAGAACAACCGTTGTCCCCGGCTTCTGTCCCTCGCGGTAGCATTTTTCCGTCCACAGTCCGGTTTCCTTGTTCCCGTAGGGCGGGTTACAAAACACCGTTTCGCCCTCCCAATTTTGCCGCAAACCATCATCGTTTTGCGTGAAATACCGCGCGCACTTGTGGTTTTCATCACTGGCGGCGGCGTCCAGCGTGAAATGGAACTCCGCGTCCAGCTCGTCAAACAGCATTTGCGGCGTTTCCCAGAAATTCTTATCGCTGGAAAACAAAGCTTCGTTCCGCAATGTCAATCCTCCCCAAATCTCAGTTTCGTCACGGCGATAGGAAATTCCTCGATCTCGCTTGCCCAGCGCGCAGTTCCCTTTCCGTTGTGCCGCTCGAACACCAGCGGAAAGCCGCCGATACCGTCAAACAGGCTACCCATCGTAACAGGGCGAAGATATTGCGCACTGATACGCTTTGCCAGGAAGTCCCAGAAGGGCAGGGCGATGGAGTTACCCAGTGCCTTGTAGCGCGGGCTGTCGCTTGGCTTGCGCACTTTGCCTTTGCTGTCGCGCCACTCGCCAATGTCTGTCCATCCGTCCGGGAAACCTTGCAGCCGTTCGCACTCCATCGGGGTAAGGCGTCGCACAATCATGCCCGTTCTCACGGTGTTCTGCAAATTGTAGCTGATTCCGCCGTTTGATTTTGCCTGCAAAGTCCCGTTTGTTTCGCCGCCCTCTCGGAAGTTCCGGCAGTCAACAGCACAAACAAGGTCTGTGCTGTCCTTAAAGTCCCGCTGCTTGCAACTGCTTGCAACCTCTCCGGCGCGGTAATCTCCGAACCCTTGCATTTGATATGTCAGCGGCACTTGGTTTCCGCCTGTTCCCATACGGGCTTGCAAACTCGGAACGATCTCGCCGCAGTCGCGGATGACATCGCAGGCGTGCGACATATCCAGTGCAACCACCGCCGGGGTTTGGTTCGTCCCGCTGGGTGCCGCCCCCAGCGTGGGCGACACTTCCTCACTGTACCCGATGCCGCCCGCCTGTGCGCCCTGTCCGGCCTTAAACCCGGCGCACAGTACGCTGTCCCGCGCCATGCCACCGTTTTCGTTGGCATTCAGGCTGTGCCATACGCCATCCTGGTCATACACCCGCGCACTCTGCGCGTCCCACGGGTTCATACACATTACCCCGTGGCGGTCTCCAGCGGTCAGTGTAGGGGACGGGTCGCCCTCTTTCCCAATGCCAAGACCGTTTCCGCTGCCGTCGTGGTTGCGGCTCTCGCCACCGCCCTGCCATCTTGTGGCTTTGTCGTTGATGGGGATAGCCGTTGCAAATACGCCATGCGAATGTGCGGCAGAAATGGTGTTAGCTGGGTCACCCGGTTGCCCTACGCCAAATCCTGTTCCGCGCCCTAACGCTTTGCCGCGCGTAGCCACCATCAGGTTTATAGGCGTTGCTTCAAAACCGGCGCATACAACCGGCTGGTTGTTCCCACTCATGCCCGCCGCAGCGGTCAGTGTGGGCGCTCGGTCGTCTGACCGAAGTTCTGCGCCGCCCTGCTGTGTTGCAAGGCAGAAAATCGTCTGGTCGTTGCCGGTGCCGAGCGTCCCGCTCTTGTCCTCCTGAACTAAAGTGCCTTTTCCTCCTCCGTCACAGCCCCCCTGATGCGGACTGCATACGATGTTTGGGCCTCTGTCGGCGCATGGGCTTCCGTCCGCTCTTGCGGTAAGGCTCCTTGCGACTGCCGGATTAAAACCGCTTTCAGCAGCTCCGGCAAGTCTTTCCCGCGCCGTTCCGCTCTCCGCAGGATGCCTTGACACGCTTTTGCGCTCAAAGAGTATTTCTCCTGCGGTGTCTCCTCCAAAATCTGCGACAACCGAGATACGACGGCGGCGTTGGGGGACTCCCCAGTGTTGCGCGTCATGCACTCGCCAAGCCACGCTCCATCGTCCTCCCACTTCATCGTGGTATCCCCCCCAAGTTGGCCAGCCTTTTTCAGGCACTTCAATATCGGGGGCTTCCGGTTCTGCGATGCGGATGATCTCTTCGAGGACTGCCGCGAAGTCTCGCCCTTTGTTGCTGCTGAAAGCTCCGGGCACGTTTTCCCAGACCATAAACCGAGGTCGAACCATGTCACCTGTCCGTCCGTTCGCTCTGTCACGTTGTCTCATCTCCTTCACGATGCGGACCTGTTCCATGAACAATCCGCTCCTTGCGCCGGCCAATCCGGCGTGTTTTCCCGCAATGCTCAAATCTTGGCACGGCGATCCGCCCGTGATAACATCCACGATTTCAATTTCTGCGCCGTTGATTTTCGTAATATCGCCGAGGTGCTTCATCTCCGTTCCCCCCTCCTACCAGTCCATGTATTCTTCCACGCTGCGCTTCATCTGCTCGGAATTCGTGGCGGTCGGCATTGATTTTGTCGATTTCTGCGCAGAGTATTCCCACTCGTCCCACTTTTCGGCATTCCGACAGGCTGCTTTCCAGTCTTTCATTTTGTTTTTCCCGACCATCCAGCCCTTTGACGCATAGAAATCGATAAATCTCTGCGGGTCTACCGGAGAATGGCGCTCGGCCACATAGGCACGAACTTCCTCCAGCGTTGGGGGAACGAAGCGCTTCGCGTGTTTATCCCCCTTGCTATCGTCAGATAGCGGGGTATTGGTTTCGGTATCGGTTTTGGTTTCGGTATTGCCATTTTTGTCATTAGCAAATGTGGCTTTGCTATTTTTGCCATTAGCAAAAATGCGTTTGCTATTTTGCCATCTCGCAACGGCCCCGGCCTTGCCCGCTTCACTCCGGGTGGCAGAGATACCATCATAGCTTGCCTTAAAGCGATCTTCCTGTGCCATCACGCGCTTGGCATAAAATCTCTCATTGCCACAGAGCGCTATCTGCTCTCCCGTCATGCTGTATGCCAGCAATGCCCGCGTTAGCCGACCGAACTCTGCATCGTTGAGTGCTTCCATCTCCTCTAAATAATCATAGGGGAGTGCAGCATAGTTTCTTGCCATTGTGACACCGCCTTAAAACGGAAGGTCGCCGTCGTCGTCCCCGGAAATCTCCGTGAAGCTCTGCGTGGGTTTCTGTACAGCGTCCTTGCTGCCGCAGAAATGCACCTTGTCGGCGGTCAGCTCCACCACGGTGCGCTTGTTGCCGGCCTTGTCCTCATAGTCCCGGCTGGAGAGCCTGCCCTCCACGATGATCTCCTTGCCTTTGGCAAAGTGGGTGCAGATCAGCTCTGCCGTTCCCTGCCATGCAACACAGGGGAGGAACAGCTTCGTTTCTCTGTCCTTTACCTTTTCGCTCCACGCCACGCGGAAGCTGCACACCGCTGTCCCGTTCTGTGTGGCTCTGCGTTCGGGGTCAGAGCAAAGCCGCCCCTGCAAAATCATTCTGTTTACCATCTTTTTCCTCCTTATTTTTTGACGGCATTAGTAACGACAATTTCAGTCAGTTTCCATGCCTGTTCCTCGGTGAACCCAGCCGCAACATAACTGGCGTACAGATTACGCAAATCGGTGGCCATTTCATCGTACTGTTCAGCTTTGCGGGCTTCCGCACGCTTCGCATTGAGTTCTGCGATTTGCGCAGTTAGTTCCCTGCTTTTTGCCATCTTTTTTCCTCCTTACAAATAGTTTTTTCCAAATTCACGGCGGAAGTCATCTTCCGTCCAGCCCTGCTCCCGCATGGCCTTTAACTGACCATATCGGCGCAGCAGGCGCATTTGATTTCCGTTGCGGTGTACAGCGTTCCCACCGTTCCTGTGGCACTTATCGCCGCAGAGATACACCACAAGGCCGTATTTCTCGCTTTTGTTGCGGTACGCGCCTCCGAAGATGTGGTGCCGCTCCAGCGGGTCACTTGCGCCATTTCTGCCACAGAGAAAACACCGTCTATTGTCAGTCACCTTTATCACCTCCCAGCGGCTGGGCTTCGCCCCAGCGGGATTTCAGCGCATCCAGCTCCTGCGGTGTCATCGTCTCGATTCCCTCCGCCTTGCAATCCTGCACCACCATATCAATCAGTCGGGACATTTGCTCTGTGTCATAATCGCTGCTGGATATGTAAGAGCGGATATTGTTATACCCTGCCGTATTTCGACATGGGCCTAAGTCCTCGGTCATCCTCCCTATATGTCCGGAGCACCATATCTTATTCCACGCCTCAATCCGGCTCTCCTTGACTGGGGTAATGAAATAGTTCCCTCCGATGTCGCGGATGTATTCCCGATAAATATCGTTCGGCGGAATCCTAACTCTTTCCGACAACCGCCCGCAAAGTTCCCAAAAGTATTTGTTTGCGTTCTGGCTCCTGCCCTTGCGCTTGATCTGCGCCACATACTGCTTGTCCGGCTTCAGCTCATCACAGATGGTCATTGCAGAGGCGGGGGACTGTACCCGTAGGCACAGCCACGCCCCATCGCTGTCCTGCTGCCACCTGGCGGCAGTCACATCAGCCTGCAGCATTGTCCTGCTCCTTCTTGGCAGCCTTCATGCAGTCAGCGCACATCTGCGCTCCGTAGCGGCCCTTGGAATACTTAACCATATCCTTTACCGTCCACATTTCGCCGTTGCGCTTCCTTACAGACACAATGTCCGATCCGCACCGCTCACATACAGGTGCGGCGTTCCGCTCTTTCTCGTCCAGTTCGGCGGAGGAAATCTTATCCGGGTCCTCACCGGTGGGCAGTGCAAAGGTCCGCAACCACATATATTTGAAAGCGTATGTCATGGCCTTGCCGCTGCCCTTGTCCTGCGTGTCTGCGCCGTCCCCACAAGACGCAATCTCTATGTACTCCTCCGGGGCCTCCACATTGACCATCCGGTACACCACATCAACATGGGTGATGTTGCCGGTGCGGTTGGCCGTCTGTGCGATGGGGTATACAACCAGTTTGTGTTTCAGCAGTTCCGCCCGCATGATGGATGTGACTTTCTCCTCGCTCAATGCCTTGTACTTGGTGCTGCCGAACTCCACATGATCGTCCTTTGCAAGATACTGGACATCCTGCATAATCGCAGCGATCTTCTCGTAGATATTCAAAATTCTTCCTCCTCGTCAATGATTTCCAGCGGGCAGTGCGCACCAATGATTCTTGTGTCCATCAGATACTCGCCCGTTCTCCTGCACTGGTTGCGGGAATATGTTTCCAGCAGAGGGCAGAGGTTACACGCCATATGTCCCTCCGGAAAGTAAATATCCACGGATGTCTTGATGTACCGCGATACGCCGCCCTCGCTCATTCCCACGCCTCCTCTATATACTCCTCATTGTTGCTGACGCACTCGCCACAGAGCCAAAACCCCTTGTAATGCAATGCACAATCCTCCTGGATCGGCTCCCCGCAGCAGTCGCACACGGGGCACCGGTCGGTCTGCCTGTCCTGCTCTGCGGCGTAGCACTCCGCATCCCATACCGGATCAGTTGTCCACATCGGATGCATCCTCCTTTTCCGGCTCCAGCTTCCACACATCCCGGGTGACCTTGGAAACCTGGGGAATATCCCCCCAATACAGGGCGTTCAAGAAATCGTCCTCACCGGTTCCGCACAAAACAAAGCGTGGCTCTGTGATGACCTTGTACCCGGAATATACGGTTGCCTTGTTGCTGCCGCTAACCAGATCGCCCACCTCAGCCACATTGCGCTCCGACCGCATAATTACCCGGACGCCGCACCTTTCAGCCACGATGGCGTAGTAATGTCTTTGCATCTTCATTCCTCCCAAATTCTCACTTGCCGGGTCTGTCCAGCTTGTCCACCAGCCGCACAAACCAATAACTGACCGTTGCGACCCCGATGATGACCAGCGTCAATGTGTAACCGTCCATGTTTACTCCTCCCGCTCCGCAATCCACGCATCCAGCTTCTTTTTGAAAATCTGAAATACCCGGCTACGGTCAGTTCGGATGCACACGCCGAAAGGATACACGCCCTGCTCCAGACCGTCGGCCAGAGTGTCAGAACAAAGGCTCAAGCCTTTATCTCTAAGATACTTCGATGCCTGGTGCAGCGTCATGGTTTCGATCATTTGTCATCCTCCTTCTTCAACAGCTCGTCCACCGTGCAGCCGTACAGCTCGGCGATCTCCGGCAAGCGGCTGGCCCTCGGTGCCTGCGTGCCGGTCTCCCACATGTAAACCGCCGCATCCGTCACCTTTAGTTTCTCGATGACCTGCCGGACACTTAGCCCAGCGGCCAACCGAGCGCTGCGAAAACTCATTCTGTCACCTCCAGTTTGATTCTTGCTTAGTTTTTAAGGTTGAATACGGGTTACGGTATCTGGGCGGCTTTCCCTCTCCGCAATCAACAAAAACTAAGTTTTACTTGACAACTTAGCAAACTGTGGTATTATGGAAGTGCCAACAACCCTTAATATTTTCCGCAGTCCGCTAAGTGCAGGGGGGCTTGGTTTTGTATTGCCTCCCGCCGATTCTCATTATAACTAATTAGAAATTATAAGTCAACCACCTTCTATTAGTTTTTATTAGTTTCGGCGAACTGCACAATATATACGAGGTGCAAATGGACGCTATAGACAAAATCAACTTTTACTTGAGTAAAAAGGGCAAAAATGGAGCCGACTTAAGCCGCGCATTAGGGCTATCAAATAGCATTTATAGCCAATGGAACACGCGGAAAACTAAGCCGTCAAATGTTCGTCTTCCCGCTATTGCCGAATATCTCGGCGTTTCCGTAGAGGACATTATGATGTAGCCGCCCCCGCAGCTTCGCAGGGCGCAAAAAAAGCCCCCGATCCGGAGATCGAGGGCGGGAGGGAAGCTGTATCAAATTTTATCAGCGCCACTAATGATCGCGCCGCATTGCTTGCAATTATAAACGAAGCCACAAAAAAACTACAAGAAATGGAATAATTACAGGAGGCAACCTATGAAACTAAATCCCGATTGTATTCGAGATATTATGTTATTTTGCGAAAAATACACATATATCAAAACCGATGATGTCGGGAATTTATTAGGGGCATCTTACCATGTCCTGTACGCAAGCGAAATGCGTAAACTCCCACCGCTAAATTCATACGATGCAGGAGAGCTAATTTATCATATTATCCAGCTTGTCGAAAGCGGTTATTTGGCATCTGATTTCCGCTTTGACCCGCTTGAAAATTTTAGGCATGGTGACACGCCGAAAATATACTATGTAACTCCCAAAGGACACGAGTTTATCGCATCGATCGAAGAAAAAAAGAACTGGGCAAAGACGAAAAAAGTATTAGGCGCCATTGGATCGGTATCCCTGTCCGTAATTGAAACCATTTCAAAAGGTGTGGCCACAGCTGTTATTGAAAAAGCAATGGCCCAAGTTCCGGAGGTGTAATTTTGTAGCCCCCGTCTTCTTCTTCGACTTCAAATTTTTGTGGGGAAAAAGCAGCTCTACCCATGCTGATTTGGTTGCTTGCCTTAATTGCCTGGTACAAGCAAGCCGGAACATATTCCGCATCGCTTTCGGTAAGGCCAGCTTTTGCAATCATCTCCATACAAAGATTTATTGCATTTACAATTTTAGCGTTTGAAAACCACATATTCGGTGCCTGTTTCATGTCAAATTTTCGCCTCCTCATTTCAGTTGTAGAATCCGTTTTCTTTTAACATAAGAAGAATTTCGGCACAAGCGTCATCCGGAAGTAAGCTAATTTTATCAAGAGCTATATCCCTCAAATTTTCGATGTCGCATTGCGTATGCCGGCTGGCTCCATTAATTATACAATAAATCGGAGCATTTGCAAAGTCCCCCATTTTCTTTCCCCTTCTTAATTTGATTCTTTGAAGATTAAGAGTATAATACTATTTATACATCTCTACCTATTGCGAAAAAGTCCCGATTGTTGCATAGATGTGTGCAACAAATTGAAAAAATATTTTTTTGGGAGTGTTTGCCTATGGGGATGCTGTATATTTTATCCCCACCGCCCCCGCACCGGACGGTGGGGATTTTTTGCCGCCTATCGCCGTCATCGGCTCTTGGCCGCATACCCACAGTATCAGTTTAATGTTTGGCAAGTCAACCAAAAAACCGGATAATATACGATTAGCCGATAAAAATAAGCGGAGAGGTTTGCCCGAAATAAGGCAGGAGGGAAAGGAATGGAAAAAACTTTGCAGGATATTTGCAGAGAGGCAAAGGAGTACCAGCATCTTACCACGCAAGACTTAGCCGATTTAACAGATCTGTCATCGTCCACGATCAGCAATTACTTTTCTGCGTCGTCAAAGGATCCAAGCCTATACAAAATGGGACTTATATGCGCCGCCCTCGGTGTGTCTATAGATGAGTATTTTGGTATCGTAAAGAGACCAACCACGGAGGAGCAGCTGGCAGAGGCACACAGAGCAATGGCCGATGCAGATGCAAAGCATAGCGCAGCCCTACGCATTGCACACTTGGAGGGCGGCATGGAGCAACTGACCGGATCAGTGGCAAAGCATGAAAAAAAGGAGCGAGTATTGCAAATTTGGGTGTATATCCTGGCGCTTTCGCTGTCAATTGCCGTATCCATAATATTTGGATATTTGGCGTTTGACTCAAGCGTCCCGCACACAGGGCTTATCCGCAACGGGAAGATTACATCACTCGGCTGGATGCTATTTGCGCTGCTTGCGGTAGGCGTCGGAGTAATCATTGCTGCGCTGATTAATGCGCTGCGATATTACAGGCACCATCAAACCGATAAAAATATAGGGCAGGAGGATAAAAATGGGAAAAGCAATGAGGAGGGCCAATGGAACCGGGACGGTGTATAAGCTCGCCGGGCGCCGCCGCAGGCCCTGGGTGGCCGCAAAGCAAAAAATCATTATAGGATATTACCCCACCAAAAAAGATGCTATAGCGGTGCTGGAACGTCTTGCAGGCAAGGATTTAACGGAGAGGTACAACATGACCTTTGCCCAAGTGTTCGACGCTTGGAAAGTGGAGCATTACAAAAAAATAGGGCCAATCGGTATAGAGGGCTATGACGGCGCATTTAAAATTTTTGCGCCGCTGCACGACCGGAAGTTCCGGGAATTAAAAACGGCAGATTTCCAAGGCGTGCTGGATGCCCATATGCATAAATCCCATAGCACTGTGTCCAAGTATAAGCAGCTCATAACGCAGATGTCCACATGGGCCATGCGCGAGGAGATCATCACAACAAATTTTGCAAAATTCGTCCAGCTCCCCGAAAACACAAAAAAAGAAAAAGAAACATTTACCGATGCTGAAATAAGCAAGCTGGAGGCGGACGGCAGCGACACCGCAAAAATTATCCTCATGCTGATTTACACAGGCATGCGCATAGGGGAGTTGTTTTCCCTCCCGACTAAAGACTATCACAAAGATTATGTGATCGGAGGCGAAAAGACGGAAGCCGGGCGGAACAGGATTATACCAATCCGCCCCGAAGGGCTCCCATACTTTGCCTATTTTGCAAATAAGGCCACCGGCCCGCTGCTCATATCCGGCTATGCTGGGGAAAAAATCCCAGCAAACTTCCGCCGCCGGGATTATTACCCGCTTTTGGAAAAATTAAAAATCCAGCGCAAAACGCCGCACTCCACCCGGCACACCTATGCGAGCTGGGCGAGAAAAGCGGGGATTGCTCCGGAGACGCTACAGAGGATCCTCGGCCACGCCAACTACTCCACTACCGCAAATATATATGTCCATACGTCAGCGGAGGAATTGGTGCAGGCCGTTAAAAAGGCGAAAATTTGTTAGTAGTTTGTTAGTTACCGACGAGAGCCAAGGCAGGACTGTGCAAAATTACTCGGCTAAAAGTTGCAAAATCGCAACAAATGCTGTTGTTTTTATTAACTTTTGTGCTTATATATTCAGAACGGGTATATTTGACGTGCATGGGGTCACAGGTTCAAGTCCTGTACCGCGCACCAAAAAGTCCAGGAATCTCAAGGGTTCCCGGACTTTTTATTTTTGCCAAGATTAACTTTGTTAGTAATGTGTTAGTAGTAGCGATTTAGGTTAGTTTTTTTAGGACGCTGTTATAAGCTTTCTCATTGACGATTTTTAGGGTGTCCATAAGCTCGTCCATGACCTCCCACGCCCTATCCTGCGCCACATTCCCGACCGCTTCCAAAAATTCACTGCCGGAGGGTTTTATTGTCTTGGCCGGCGCAGGCTCTGCGGAATACAGCATTGGGGGCGCTTTCGCCTGCAGTTGCTCCCCGCCGTGCTCGTTACGGATAATGTAGAGCGCCGCCAGTTTCTCATAATTGGGCCAGCTTGACTCTTCCGTTTCCAGCCGTGCGATCCATAGTTTCAGCTCGGTTTCATCGATCATGGGGAATCCCCCTTTAATTCTCCATAAGGCTGACAGCGCGGCGCAGGGCATCCCTGACGCGCTCGTCATCAGTTTCCCGCATCATGTCGTTTAGCTGGGTGCGCAGATGCTCCGCGCCATCCGCACGGCTGTAATGTCCGCGCACATAGTGCGAGCCGCGTCTCGCATTGGACATATCACGGTCATAATCGCCGCGGGAATAGCGGCGAGAATAGTCCCCGTCGCGGGAATATCCGTCATCCTCCATCATTTCGATCTTGTCGATGTTTTTGATGGTGGAGACCAGCTTGTGGGCGATTTCCAGATCACCCGCGCCCAGTTCGCCCTTGCGCGCCAGTTCGTCCAGTTCCTTGCACAGCATATCGCGCAGGTCATACATTGCTTTCATATTCATGTTCATTCTCCTTTCACGCGATTCTTTCAACCGTCAGGTTCGAGTTCGCGAAGTTGACGGCCTGAGTGCTGGTGTTTTCCATTGCGATCGTCAGGCAGCAGCCTTTCGGGACGCAGACCTGTGCGGAAACATAAATGTTAAAGTAGTTTTCTACCGCCGCAGGCGTGACAGTCGCCGTTGCACTGGTCAGCGGCTCTCCGTTGATGGCAAGTGCCGCCGAGATTGCCTCGACCGTGCCCCCGGTTGGAATGGCGATGTTGCCGCCATAGGAGACCCTAAACAGAGCGCGGTTTTGACTGGTGAGACCGCGCAGCGTGACAATGCCTGCGCCCTGACGATGCACGATGCAGGGCTTGTTGTTGATCGCAGTTTCCGTCAGGGGAACGTTCTGCCCAGCAGCAACGGTCTGAATTGCCGCAGAAGTAAATTCTGCCATTAAAATCATTCCTTTCTCAGTTAAAATAAGCGGCGGAGCTATTGCCCCGCCGCGTTGTCGTAGTATCGGCACGGGGCCGAACATTTTGTTGACGTCAACAAAATCGTCAACAAAAAGCTATGCTATGCAGTTGTCAGCAGCCGCAGCCCTGATTGCAGCCGCAGCCGCCGTAAC
>ERZ779890.4033-NODE-4033-length-12514-cov-8.530540_pt1 | contig 12514 bp, 10 predicted proteins | sample MGYA00511553_ERZ779890 | MGnify/ENA primary metagenome ERZ779890 (study PRJEB29588, sample SAMEA2152064) | human gut metagenome | biome: human gut; feature: human-associated habitat; material: faeces | place: Denmark | collected 2008/2010 ...
GTTTTTCACGTCTTACACCTTCGGCTGGTTTCCGCGCAGCCACCCGCCGCAGTATTAGACGAACCGGCGCTGCACGGCAGGCAGCTCATACCCTTTGCTGCACCGCGCCTCCCGGCACCCGTCCTTCCGCTGGAAAATATTTTTACCCTTCGACACATTTCATGCCCCCTTCTTATTTATAATATAGTAAATTGACTGCGGCAAAAAATACCGGAATGGCCTGACTGCCAGTTTGACTGCCCGGAAATACTGGAATACATGCCAGTAATATATACACGTGTAAAGAAACTTACAGCTGTTAAGAAGTAACAAAAAATTTAACCGGAGTAATGATTAAAAAAACCGGTGAAAGTATTGCTTTTTTATTTTCCCTATGCTATACTTACGCTTCATAGTGAAAAGCTTACCATATCATAGGTGGGGCGAACTCCACAATAAGAATTCGCCGTTTTGTTAGCAAATCGTCCCGTTCTTTGGCAAAACGGGGGCGGATTTGCTGTTTTTCCCCCGCGCCGTAAGTAACCACTTATTTTTGCGATCGCAGAACCTGCAGAGGAGTACCCATTTTGGAACAGAGAGAAATTCAACAGACATTCATCCGAAGCGCCATCCGTGTCATTGCCCAAAAGGGCCTTGTAAAGGCAACGACCAAGGCCATTGCCGCCGATGCCGGCCTCAACGAAGCATATATCTATAAATGCTTCAAGGGGAAGGACGAGCTTCTTGCCGAAGCGCTCCATGATAGGGACGAGGGACTCGCCGTGTTTCTGCGCCGGGAGTTTCCGAACGTGCTCGCCGAAACTTCCCCGTGGCGGGATCGCTGCTTCCATCTCTGGGAAAAGACGTGGAAATTCATTCTGGACAAGCGGGACGACTGCATCTTCTATCTCCGGTATTACAGCTCCCCCGACTTCTACGCTTACGAACACGACCGGCAGCAGCAATACTACCACGCGCTGATCCAGCGCGTCGCATACCTTTTCCGCCCCGAGACGGATCTGGATATGCTCATGCATCAGGTGTTTGAAACCATGCTCGCCTTTGCCGCGCACGTCATGGCGGGCGATATGGAAAACAACGACCTTACAACGGAACGGACCTTCGAGCAGATCTACAGCTTTATCGCGCCCCACTTCCGTGCCGAGCTGACAGAGGGAGCGGGAAAGGAAACAGCGGTATTATGAAGAAAAGCTCGATCCGAAAAACGTGGAATGTCATCAGCAGCATTCTGGTGGCGCTCGTGGTGCTGCTGGCGCTGCTTCTCGTCGGCGCAAGGCTCTTTGGTCTGCAGGTGTACACCGTGCTCTCCGGCTCCATGGAGCCGACGTACCACACCGGCTCGCTGATCTATGTGAAAAAGGTGGATCCGTACACCATTCGGGACGGACAGGTCATCACCTTCATGCTCGATGAAAACACCATCGCCACGCACCGTGTCGTCGGCGTCGTGCCGGACGAGGAGGACTCCACCGTCGTCCGCTTCCGCACGAAGGGCGACGCGAACGAAACCGAAGACGGCGGTCTTGTGCATTATAAGAACGTCATCGGCACGCCGGTGTTCACCATCCCGTACCTCGGCTTCGTCGCAAACTACATCCAGCATCCCCCCGGCATGTATGTGGCCATCTCGGCCGGAGCCGTGCTCCTGCTGCTGACGTTCCTGCCGGACATCTTCGCCCCGGACAGCAAGGGCGAGACCGTCGGGGAGGACGAAAAAAAACGGGGCAATCCCGCCGCGGGCCGTCACGTCCGCAAAAGATGAGGGCAACGCCGCAAGGCTCCCTATAGAAAGCTTTAATTTAGGAGGTTTTCGCAGCATGAAAACGAAAAGCAAAGCTCTGCTCCTGACTCTCTGTGCGGTGTTGCTCGTCGCGGCGTCCGTGCTGGGCACGATGGCGTACCTGACCTCTTCCGCGGAAGTGAAGAACACCTTCACCATCGGCAAGGTTGAGATCAAGCTTGATGAGACCGACGTCACCAACCCGACCGGCCCCCGCGTGACGGCAAACAGCTACAAGCTGATGCCCGGCACTACATACACCAAGGACCCGACCGTCACCGTCAAGGCTGGCAGCGAGGAATCCTACGTCCGCATGAAGGTCACCTTCAACAACGCAAAGAAGATCATCGCCCTCTGCACCGATCCGGAGTTTGCGGATGAGGTCACCGGCACCGAGAACGCGTTCCCCCTGATCCGCATGGTGAACTACACCGATACCGCGGAACTCTACTGGGATGGCCTCCTTCTTGACAATATGTTCGAGACCGAAGAGATGCTTGCTATGCCCAAGTATTTCGCGTATGACAAGACGGCTGACACCCTGACCTACTACTTCTACTACAAAGCGACTGTCTCCGGCACTAACGGCGATGTGGTGCTCCCCGTCCTGTTCGACAGCATCAAGGTTCCCGGATGGGCTACCGGCGAGCAGCTCAAAGCTCTCGACAACTTCCGGATCACGGTCGTTGCCGAAGCCATTCAGGCCGGCGGCTTCGAGAATAATGCCGATAAGGCTTGGGCGGCTTTTGCTGAGCAGCCCTGACACCCCGCGCATAAACCAAAAGGGAAAAGGATAATCGTTATCCATGGAAATAACAGATTTCCCTGTCAATAACGGAAGAAAGGAGGAAGAATGAAAATGAAGCATGTTGCAAACCGTCGCCGCAGTGTGAGCAGCCGCGCGTTTATCGCTCTTCTGGCGCTTGTTCTTGTGATCGGCTGTGTGGCAGGAGGTACCGTCGCCTGGCTCGTCGCCAAGACGGATCCTGTTGTCAACACCTTTACCTACGGCAATATCGACATCACTCTGACCGAGACCACCGGTACGTCCTACAAGATCATCCCCGGCACGGACATCACGAAGAACCCGAAGGTCACCGTTAAGGGTGGCTCCGAGGCCTGCTGGCTGTTTGTGAAGGTTGAAGAAGTCGGCGCTATCAGCACCATCACCACTGATCCTGTGCACTATGCGATCGACACTGGCTGGGCGCAACTGAAGGATAAAGACGGCAAAGACGTTTCCGGCGTTTACTACCGTCTGGTTGACGCTGTGGACAATGACACCGCCTTTAATGTCCTCAAGGACAATAAGATCATCGTTAGCGGTGAACTGACCAAGGAGACCATTAACGGCTATGCGGTTCAGCAACCCACCCTGACCTTCACGGCCTACGCCGTGCAGAAGGAGAACATCGCCGACGCCAAGACTGCATGGGAAAAGGTCACCCCCCTAAGCAATAGCGACCCTTAATTACTTAAAGAAGGAGTACCAAGTACATGAAGAAGAAGATTACCGCGCTGTGCCTCTGCGTCGCCCTTCTGGCGGTTGCCGTTGTGGGCGCCTCCCTCGCTTACTTCACCGACACCGATAACGCCACCAATACCTTCACCGTCGGCAATGTGAAGATCGATCTGATCGAGTCCAAGTTCCACCGCGAAGGCAACGATAACTCCGGCGACACCTCCATCCCCGACCCCACCCAGACCGCGTCCGGCATGAAGTATGTCACCGACGGTCATAAGGCTTTCACCGATGCCGAGATCAAGGCAGACGCTGAGACCTATATGGCGGACTATCTGGCCGTGAAGGGCGAGAACATGGTTCCCGGCCGCGGCGTTGCCAAGTGCCCCTATGTCGTCAACACCGGCGCGAACGATGCTTACATCCGCATCCGTGTGATGATCCCCTCTGCGGCCAACAATGACTTTGTTGCCGTGAAGGACGGCGGCGTGATCACCAACCAGTGGTGCACCACGTCCATGCTCTGCGGCGAATTCCAGAGCGGCGCACAGACTGGCTGGCCTGTTATTGAAAAGGGTGTTGTGAAGAACGGCGTAACGTATGACGTGTACACCTTCACCCGCACCGAGCCCCTGAAGGCTGGCGCTATGACCGAGTGGAACGTCTGGAACTTCATCGGCGTCGACAAGACTGCTACCAGCGCCGATATCCAGAAGGCCCTTGACGCCGGTGCCATCACGGTTGTCGGGACCGACGGCGCTCAGGTTATGGCTCTGAACGTTCTGGTCGAGGCCGACGCCATCCAGGCTGACGGCTTTGCCAACGCTACTGCCGCTTGGGCTGCGTTCGACGCGCAGTAATCTCCCGCCCAAATCTTGCCTCCCCTGAAAGGGGAGGTGGCGCGGCGCAAAGCGCCGTGACAGAGGGGTTTACCCCCGCCGATACAATAACTCCGATATGGTCTGCACCCCCGTGGGTGCAGACCATAGGAGAGCATCTAATGCAAATGCAGATGTTCTCCTATGGTCTGAAGAGCCATGAAAAGCGCAAGAAATAATTGCAAATACAGCCTGAGGGGAGTAAAAGCAATGAAGCGAAAATTCTTGATTCTGTCGGTGCTTGCCATCCTGATCGCCATACTTGCGGCGAACACGCTGGCATACTTTACCGCAGACACCAAGGCGCACAATGTCATCACCAGCGGTGGTGTGGACATTGTGCTCAACGAATGGGCGAACGAGGACCGCACCGAGCCGTTCGAGGATCGCACCGGCGTCATGCCCGGCACGAAAGTGACGAAGATCGTTGAGATCAGCAACACCGGCACCGCCCCGGTCTGGGTGCGTGCGCAGGTGCAGCTCGATGTCTACGGCGCCGACGAAGAGACGCTGCCCCCCGAGTACGTCTCGCTCGACTTCAACGAAACGGACTGGACGTATCTGGACGGGTACTACTATTATAACCGCGCTCTCGCCCCCGGCGAGACGACCGTCCCGCTCTTCACCACGGTAACGTTTGCCCCGGAGATGGGCAACGAGTACCAGAACTCCACGGCGTATGTGGAAGTGGAAGTGGGCGCGGTGCAGGCGGACAACAACGGCACGGACGTGTTCTCCGCCGCCGGCTGGCCGAGCTTTGCTCCGCCGGAGCCGACGCAGGTGCCGGAGCCGACACAAGTTCCGACAGCCGTTCCGGGAAATCCTTAAGGAGGTCGTGAAATGAAAAAGAAGCTGTTAGCGCTGTTTCTCTGCTGCGCTCTTTCCTTCGGCCTCGTGACCGCCGCCCTCATCACCCCCGCCGCTGCGGACTCGGAGCTTATGATCTACAGCGAGAATGTCGCTGTGGATACAGTTTCCGTTCCTAAAAATGAAAAGAAGACGCTCGCTGCGGGCGGCCTGTCCGGCTACTATCAGTGGCAGATCCAGGTCGGCGGCGACGTCTGGGCGAATATTGCCGGTGCTACCGGCGCGGAGTTGGAAGTTGGCTACGCACTTGTGGCGAACCTGCTGTACGGCGGCACGGCGAACATCCGCTGCTGCGTCACCGGCGCAGCCGAAGAGCCGGTATACTCCAACACCGTCACGGTGCAGATCACGGACGAAACGCCCGTCTCCGCTCCGGCGCAGGCTCCAAAGGCCCCCACCGTCATCTCCGAGGCCGAGCCGGTAGGCGAGCCGGTCATCATCCCCCCGCAGACCGTGGAAGAGACCCCGGCTCCGGACGCTGCCCCGGCAAATGACCTGACGGCGAATGTCGCCCCGGCCGCTCTCGCCGACCCCGCCCCGGTAAACGACCCCGCCCCGTCCGACGACGGCGGCGAGGAACCCTACACCCAGACGTTCACCATTACCATCAACTATGTCGATAATAATGATCAGCAGGTTGCTGACCCTTGGACGGCGACGGTTATGGCTGGCGGCACCTACCAGAGCGTCGTTAAGAGCCCTGTGGTAGTGGGATATACGGCTGATCAGGCGGAAATCACCGTTGGCGGTGAGAACATTCAGCAGGATCAGAATTTCACGGTTAAATATAAGCCCACCGTTGTAAAGTTCAGCGTTAAGCATCTTCTCCAGAACGTTTCCAACGATGAATATACGCAGGACGGCGATCCGGAGATCAGGAACGGTAACACCGGAGACGCAGTCGGCGAAACGCTGGAAAAGCATTATTCCGGCTTTTATTCTCTGAAGTATGACGCTACGGTAAAAATCGCCGGTGACGAAAGCACGGTGGTCGAAGTCAAGTATGATCGCTATTATTATCTGATCAACTTCAATCTCGACGGCGGCTATGGCGTGGAACCCGTCTATGCCCGCTATGGTGCGCCGATCAATGTAGGAACTCCGGAAAAGCCCGGCTATGCATTTACTGGTTGGAGCGAAGAGATTCCGAAAACAATGCCGGTTATTGAGAATCCTCTCAGCTTCAAGGCAAGCTGGCAAAAAGGCACTGCCGGATTTACCGTCGTATTCTGGTATGAGAACGCCAATGACAACGGCTACAGCGTAGCCGGAACGCTCACGCCCGCCAATGTTGCACCCGGTACGCAGAAGAGCAGCGGCGATTATCAGAACCAGAGCTTTGACGGGCGCGACGATGAGCATTTCACCTACAACACCGACAAGGCTGAAACCGTCAACGTCAACGGTGACGGCTCGACCGTGCTGAATGTGTATTTCAAACGCAATTCTTATACGCTAACATTTAAAGATGGGCAGATAACATATACATGTGGAAAAGAAGCTCATGAGCACACTTATGACGGATGGTATTATAAAGCATTCGATGGAACTTATTATTATGGGGGATGTTATCCTGCCGGATCATACAACGGGATAGGCACAGGTACTGGCGGTGCAAAGTCTCCCACATGTGGGAAGACTGAACATCCTCATAAAAATAGTTGTTATAAAACATCTGACCTGACCATCACCGCCAAGTATCAGGCGGATATTCATAGAAACTTCCCTATCAATAATGCAAGCGGAGAGACTATTCTCTGGAGTGTTCCTAAAGGATGCATATCGTTCAAACCGAACACTTATTTGGCGAGTATTAACGAGATGCCGGGTGAGAATATCACTTTTACAAAATACGGTGAAGTCTCCGCAGCAACAATTTACTATTATGTAGAAAGCCTCGCGGGGAATACGGGCGTTGATACTCGTGAAGGGAAACAGTTTGACCTTTATAAGCAGGTCAAATATACAAAGAATGGTTCCTTAACCTATGCTGAGGAGTTTCACGATATCACCGGCTTTACGCAGTGGTGGTCCGACCCCAAATTCAGCAGTTTCGATCAGAACGGCTCTACTTCAACCATAAAAACAGAAAACATCCTCTGCTATACCCGCAACAGCTACAATCTGTCATTCTACAACTATAACGCAGTAGTTGATGGCAAGGGCGGTAGCGTTCAGTACGAGGCGCCTCTGAGCAGCTATTATTTTGTACCGGATTATCCGGACAATCTTGAAAAGAACGCGTATGTATTCGCCGGATGGTACACGACCTCTGGTTGCTATGAGGGTTCCGAGGCAGACCTTAGCACGCTGACCATGCCCGCCTCCGATCTGGTGCTCTATGCCAAATGGGTGCCCAAGACCCACACGGTCAAAACGTACCTGACGAAGGATGTTCTGGATAATAACGGCCAAGCGATTCAGACATGGACGGATGTTCCGCATGGCACAGCGGTAAAGGATCCCCCGGCGGATCCGGAGCGTGAGCCTTACACCTTCGTCGGCTGGTTCTACATCAGCGATACCGACGAGGAAAAAGCGTTTGACTTCTCCATGCCGGTCAACCGCGATCTTAATCTCTACGCCAAGTGGAGAGGGGACGTTAATGTAGACTACGTTATTCACTACCGGCTTAAGGATGGAACAACCATCGCGGAGGATACCACAGGGTCTGCGCTCGCCGGAACGACTAAGACATTTGCGGCGAAAACGTTCGGCATGCTGAATGAAGGCTATCAGACAGGCTATTATCCTCTGGAAGGCAGCCACTCCATTCAGATGGACATTGAGGGTACGAACGAGTACACGTTCGTATATGTTGCCAGAGAAAAAGTAAATTACACGGTTCGTTATCTGGAACGGAATACGGAGACGGTTCTCTATGCAGAGAAGTCCGGCGAGACTTCGGACGCTGTGATCACGGAGAAATTCGTGCAAATCCCGGGTTATGCGCCGGACGCCTACCAGAAGCAACTGGTGCTTTCTGCCAACGATTCGAGAAACGTGCTGACCTTCTGGTATACGAAAGATGAGACGCATGCACCGCTGCAGATCATCCACCTGATCCAGAATCTCACCAACGACGAGTACACCGAGTACCAGAGCAGCACAAACCTTAATGCTACGATCGGAACAGGTTATTCCGAAAGCCCGCTGACACTTACGGGGTTCACATATAACGAGGGCAAGAGCACTGCCAGCGGTACACTCTCGGGGGAGGGCCTTGTACTTAAGCTCTACTATGACCGCAATGTGTATCCCTATGAGTTCCGCTTCCTTGTTCAGGGGACGGAAAAGCTGATTGCTGATCCTGTAGCCGACAGGGCCCGCTATCAGGCGCGCGTGACGCAGGGGGCGAAAGAAGTCCCGGGCTATACGCTGGTTCTCGGTACAACAAACCCGCAGACGATCGATATCGTTGCCGAAGAAGGCAATGCCGCGGTCAACAATGTTAAAATCTTCTATTACGTTGAAGATACTGTTGACATCAAATACGAGGTCGTCGGCCCGGATGGCTGCGGTACGCTGGACAATTATCAGAACAACACGGTCAAGGTGATCGACGGTACGCCGGAAGGCTCTACGCCTACCGCGAGCGCCGGATTCAAGTTCGTCGGCTGGTATAAGGACAAGGATTGCACGCAGCCGGTAGACGCGGCTTGGATTGCGGACAACAAGCTCACCCCGCAGAAGACCGCCAACCTCGGCAACGATGTAAAGGGCTACGAGGCCGCGACGTACTACGCCAAGTTTGAGTATGATCTTGCCGATCTGATTATCAGCAAGACAGGCTGTGAGGACATCGACGAAAATCAGAGCTTCCTCTTCAAGGTGGAAGGCGAGGGCTTCAGCACGACTGTCGCGATCAAGGGCAACACCTCCGTGAAGATCACGGAGCTGAAGGTCGGTACATACACCGTTACCGAGATCACCGACTGGAGCTGGCGCTATACCAACAAGGACTACGTAAAGTCTGCGGACATCACGCCGACGAAGCCCGACGATGTGTACACCTTTAACTTTGCAAACACGCGCAGCATCACTAAGTGGCTCGGCGGCGACGCCTACCGCAAGAACGTATTCGGAACGATCATCGAAACAGATTCCGGTAACTGAGAAAGGAGGCGGCAATCATGTATAATGGATCCCACGCGAGAGCAAAGAAACATTCCAGAATCCGCATGAACAAGCTGGCCATCCTGTTCATCGCGGTCGTCATGCTGATCGGCGCGGTGGTCGGCTCTACCGTCGCCTTTCTGGTGACCAAAACAGCGCCGGTGGAGAACAAGTTCACCTACGCCAGCGTCTCCTGCACGGTCAGTGAAAGCTTCAACGGCACCACAAAGGAGAAAGTTCAGATCCAGAACACCGGAACCACGGACGCCTACATCCGCGCCACCTACGTTGTAACGTGGCGCGATATGAGCGGAAACGTCGTTCCCTCTGTCCCCCAAGGCTACTCCTACTCACTGACGGAGAACCCGAACGGCACATGGAAGAAGATCGGCGATTATTTCTATTACCCGACGCCCGTTGAGCAGAAAAGCTCCACGCTCGGGAGCCTTCTCGACTGCACGGTGACGCATCCGGATAACCCGGAATACGTCCTCAATGTTGAAATTCTGGCGAGCGCGATTCAGAGCACCCCGGCGAACGCCGTCACGGAAGCATGGGGCGTAACGCCGTCCAGTTGGAACTAAGGAGGGAGTAACGACATGAAAAAATCGATGAAGAAGCTCCTCTCCCTCGTGATGGTCATCGCCGCGTTTGCGGCGCTGACCGTCCCGGCTCTCGCCGCCGACGCCGTGGTGAGCCGTCAGGGTACCAACGGTCTCGTGATCGAGACCACCGGCAGCGGCTACACGGACACCGACCTTTTTGGTAACTTCAAAAACGTCATGCCCGGCGACGAGCTGACCGAGAACATCACGATCAAAAACAACGTCAGCGGCTTTGACTATGTGAAGCTCTACATCCGCGCCGAGGCCCACGACGAAGAGGGCAACCCGCTCACCTACAGCGAGCCCTTCGAGAACGAGGACGGCCACGATCAGGCCAACATCGAGGGAATGCGCGACGAGACCGTCGTCACCATGGCGGACTTCCTCTCCAAGCTCACGATGGAGGTCTATCTCGTGAACGCGGACGGCACGAAGCAGAGCATCTTCTCCGCTTCTCCGGACGAGACCGCGCAGCTCACCGATAACGTCCTTCTCGGCACCTTCGCCAAGGGCAAGAGCGCGAAGCTCGAAGCGGTGCTCACGGTTCCCGCCGAGCTCGGCAACGAGTACGCCTACCGCGTCGGCGAAGTGGACTGGGTGTTCACGGTCAACGGCTTCAGCGACGATCTGATGATCGTGCGCAAGGTGTGGAGCGACGCCAGCAGCAACGTTCACGACAACGATGTGGTCAAGGCCAACCTGATCTGCGATGGGAAGGTGGTCTGCACCAAGGAGCTGACGAAGGAGCACGGCTGGACCGAGACCTTCAGCAAGCTGCGCGACGGCGGAATCGACGACCTGAACATCGAAAACCACACCTGGAAGATCGAAGAGGCTGAGGTGCCCTATGATTACACGGTCAGTTACAGCACAGACGGCAACGTGACCATCATCACCAACACCCGCAATCACCACGTTTATCCGGACTATGACACGGACATCACCGTGAACAAAAAGTGGAGCAATGACGCAGGGTACAAGCGCCCGAAGTATGCGTTGGCGACGCTTTACAGCGGGGATAAGGCGATCGAGACCGTGCGCTTGGACGCATCCAACGGCTGGAGCTACAGTTGGAAAAAGCTCCCGGCGGGCGGCAACTGGCATGTGCTGGAGAGCAGCGTGCCCGCAGGGTACACACCGGTTTATTCCGCAACCGGCGATGTGGTGACGATCACCAACACCGCGCGGCTGATTCAGACCGGACAGCTCAACTGGCCCGTGCCGGTGCTGGCAGGGCTGGGGTTCGCGCTGGGCGCTGCAGGCGCGATCCTTGTGATTCTCGGCGGGATCGTGTTGTTGAAGAAGAGAAAGAATGCCTAAAAAAGCAGGTGTTGTGATTGTGATTCTGGGAGCAGTGCTGATTCTTTCGGCACTGCTCCTGCTTGCGTACAATCGGGCGGATGACGAGCGCGCGGGACAGGAAGCCGAGAGCCTGCTGCTGCGCGCACAATCGGAAATCGCCCAAAGAGAGGAAGAACCGACCGCAGCCCCGTCTCCGAAAGAAACACCGACGGAAATGCCGACGCCCGAAGCAGACGAGCCTCTTGCGCAGAGCGAAAGCGCAGAAGCGGAGAGTAAAAGGGAAAGCTATGATTTTGCAGGCGTGTTGTCCGTTCCTGCGCTGGGACTGGAGTTGCCCGTGATCGACGAATGGAGCTATGCGCGGCTGCGCATCGCGCCTTGCCGGGAATTCGGAACAGCGGCGGGCGGTGATTTGGTGATTGCAGGGCATAACTACCGCAGGCATTTCGGGAGGCTGAAGGAGCTTGCGGCCGGGGACGAGGTGCAGTTCACCGACATGGACGGGACAGTTTATCTGTATGCTGTGGCGGCAGTGGAAACCGTGCAGCCGGAAGAAGTGGATAAGGTGGTAAACGGCGGGCACGATTTGACGCTTTACACCTGCACGCTGGGCGGCAAAACCCGCGTCACGGTCTGGTGCGATCTGGTGGATGCCAACGAAAAATCCGAATAAAGACTGAAAATCGAAAAAACGCGCCTCGTGCGGAAAAGGAGATGAAGCCCGATCCGCCCGGGGCGCGTTTCGCACTGTGCGACGAATGGGAAAGAGCTTTTTATGATTTTGATAAGGGCTTGTAAAATCCGAATATTCCGCTCGATTTTTGTTGACTTTGCTCATTTTGTGTGCTATTCTTTGGGTGAATTGAATACTCTTGCCAATATATGTTTGGAAAGTTGGCCCAAATGTCTCTACCGCAGCGCCGTGCAAGCTGCGACTATTGGTAAACTCCGCTGCAGCGGAAAGGCGATATTGGCAGGCAGACTTATCTCTTTAAGTCTGCTTTTTCTTATTCAGTTCGAACGAATAAAAGAACGCTTGTCTGCGATGAACGTTCGGGAATTTGAGGAGAACCGGTCATGAAAGCACTGGAAGAAAAAATAGTGCGCGAGGGCACTGTGCTGCCGGGCAACATTCTGAAGGTGGGGTCCTTTCTCAACCACCAGATTGACGTGGACTTCTTGATGGAGATGGGGCGAGAAATCGCGCGTCTCTTTGCGGACGCGAAGGTGACGAAGGTTTTCACCATCGAAACCAGCGGCATCCCCGTTGCGATGGCGGCGGCTGCGGCCATGCACGTCCCGATGGTCTACGCTAAGAAACACAAATCCGGCAATCTTTCCGGTGACCTGTACACGACGGTGGTGCATTCCTACACCCACAACACGGATTACAACATCGTGGTGAGCAAGGATTACATTCAGCCCGGCGACAATCTCCTGCTGGTGGACGATTTCTTGGCCAACGGCAAGGCGCTGGAAGGGCTGATCGATATCGCGGCCCAGG
>ERZ779890.4036-NODE-4036-length-12512-cov-4.902705_pt1 | contig 12512 bp, 8 predicted proteins | sample MGYA00511553_ERZ779890 | MGnify/ENA primary metagenome ERZ779890 (study PRJEB29588, sample SAMEA2152064) | human gut metagenome | biome: human gut; feature: human-associated habitat; material: faeces | place: Denmark | collected 2008/2010 ...
ATCTGATTCTGGAAATCTTCGCCTCCAACATCGGCGGGACGGCAACCCTCATCGGCGATCCGCCGAACATTCTTATCGGCTCGGCGCTGCAGCTGTCCTTTATGGATTTCGTTTACGAACTGGCACCGATTGTCGCCATAACCATGATTGTTCTGGTTTTCGGATTCGACCTCATCTGGCACAAAAGCCTTCTCACGACCGAAAAAAACAAACAGGCCGTTATGCGCATCAGCGAAAAAGATACCATTACTGACTGGAAACTGCTGGGAAAATCGCTGTTTGTTCTTGCTCTGGTCATCGCCGGCTTCATCAGCGCCGAGCATATCCATATTGCCAACGGTACCATAGCCATCGCCGGCGCTGCGGTTTTGCTGCTGCTCTATACTTTCGGCAACCGCCACGACGAACGCGAACGTAAAGTTGAAGAAGCCTTCAACCTCATCGACTGGACAACCATTTTCTTCTTCTCCGGATTGTTCGTCATTGTTTACGGACTGGAGGAAACCGGTATTCTGCGTATGCTCGGCCAAAAGTTTATTGAACTGACCGACGGAAGCATCCAGAAGAGCACTATGCTGATTGTCTGGATTTCGGCGATTCTTTCCTCGGCTATCGACAACATTCCGTTTGTCGCCACCATGATTCCGATGATTAAGTCAATGGAAGCTTCCATGGGCGGACGTGAAGCCATGATGCCGGTCTGGTGGGCCTTGTCGCTCGGTGCCTGCTTCGGCGGCAACGGAACGCTGATCGGCGCTTCCGCCAACGTTATCGTCGCCGGTATGGCGCAGCGCGAAGGACACCCCATCCATTTTATGAGGTTCCTCATCTGGTCGATACCGGTCATGCTGATAAGCGTACTGATAGCAACAATCTACTTGCATTTTCAGTACTTTGTCTAACCAAAAGCCCCGCATCTGCGGGGCTTTTTTTACTAGTATAGGTTAAGCGCGGCGTTTTTTCAGGCGCTTGGCCTCGTCAGGCGCCACAATGCCGCCGGAAATGACAAACTTGATGCCTTCTTCAACCCCCATGTCAAGTTCAACCACATCCTCGCGCGGCACAAAAATCAGAAAGCCGGAAGTCGGGTTCGGCGTTGTCGGAATAAACACGTTAACCATTTCACGCCCCAGGATTTCCCGAACCTCGCCTTCGGTATCGGCGCTGACAAAACCCAAAATCCAGATTCCCTTGCGCGGATATTCCAGCAGCACAACCTTCTTAAACGCATTGCTCTTGCCGGAAAGAAAAGTTTCGAAAATCTGTTTCAAAAGCGAATAAACCGACGAAATAAACGGCACCTTATAAACAATCCACTCGCCGAGTTTCAGGAAAAACTTGCCCAAAAATCCGGCGGCAAACATACCGACCAAAATCAGCGCCGCAACCAGAATGATAATTCCCAGGCCGGGAATGGTAAACGGCAGGAAGTTGTCCGGCTTAAACTGCGGTGGCAGCAGGCGGTTGACCGAAACGTCGATAAAAACGATAACCTTATAAGCGACAAAAAACGTAATCATTACCGGTGCGGTTACCAGAATGCCGGTAAAGAAATAGGCGCGCAGCTTGCCGCCCAGTTTCATAAAAACGGCCTTTTCCCGCTCCAGACGGATTTTTCTGATGTTCATCGCCCGTTTTTTGACTTCGTCCTTATCATCCATCTCATTCACACCTTATCGCATCATCTATGATAAACTGCACGGAATTGCGGCCCTGCCAGTTGTCACGGCGCAGAACTCCGGCAATGTCGAAAACCGCCCCCTGCGAATTCAGCAGCGTTTTGCCTAATTCCGTATCGGCGATTTTAAAGGCCATGGCTTTCAGCGAACCGCCGTTGCCGGAAGTAAGAAAACAGCGGACATGTCCCGCGCCGACAATTCCCGGCTTAACAATCCGTACATGTTCCAGCACAATCTTCGGTTCGGCGTTTCCGGCGCCGAAAGGCTCCAGAAGTTCCAAAGCCGCGGCAAAATCGGTATTGGCTCCCAGCAGATCAAGCGCACTGTCAACTTCAATTACCGGCGCCACGTCTTCTTCACCGAGCTTCTGCCGCACATACTCGCCGGCAAACCGGCGAAAAGCTTCGATTTTATCCTCCGACAGCGAAAAACCGGCCGCCATCGTATGACCGCCGCCCTTGGTCAGCAGTCCCTTTTCCTTGGCGGCAATTATCAGAGCGCCCAAATCGACGCCCGGCACGGAGCGCGCCGAACCCTTGACTTCGTCCGGCTCAATCGACATGACGAAAGCCGGTACGTTGTAACGCTCCTTGAGCTTGCCGGCCACAATGCCGACCACGCCCTGATGCCATTCCTCGCTGGAAAGCACCAGCGCGTTCCGTTCCTCCGGCCGCAGCCGCTCGATCTGGGCGATGGCGTCGGCGCAGATGGACTGCTCCACCGCCTGCCGCTCCCGGTTCAGGTCGCATAGCTGCTTGGCCAGCTCCTCTGCTTTGACGGGATCGGTCTCCTGCAAAAGGTCCGCGGCCAGATCCGCAGCCCCCATGCGCCCGGCGGCGTTGATCCGGGGGGAGAGAACGAAACCGATCTGGATGGAGGTGATGGGCTTGCCCAGCAGCCCTGCCTCTTTCAAAAGGGCGTGGATGCCCACAAAATCCGTGTGGTTCAGGGCGGCAAGGCCGCAGGAGACAATGGTGCGGTTTTCGCCCTCCATCCGCATGACGTCGGCAATGGTGCCGATGGCGGCCAGAGTGCAGTACCGGGCGAACAGGGCGTTTTCCCGGTCCGGTCCGCCCAGAGCCAGCACCAGCTTCAGCGCCACGCCCACGCCAGCCAGATATTTGAAGGGATAGGCGTCATCCGGACGGTGGGGGTCCACTACCGCTACGGCCCGGGGGAGGTTTTCCTTACATTCATGGTGATCTGTTACCACCACGTCCATGCCGATGGATGCGGCAAAGTCGATCTCCTCGTTGCCGGTGATCCCGCAGTCCACGGTGATCATCAGGGTGGCGCCCTTGTCCCGCAGGCCCTGGATGGCGTCTTTGGAAAGGCCGTAGCCGTCCTCGATCCGCCGGGGGATATAGCGCAGGCACTTGGCACCGCAGTTTTTCAGATAGTCCAGAAGCAGCACCGTGGAGGTGATGCCGTCCACATCGTAATCGCCGAAAACAGCGATGGTCTCATCGTTGGCCAGCGCCTTCTGGATCCGGGCCACCGCCTTGTCCATGTCCCGCATGAGCATGGGGGAGATCGTCAGAGAGGTCTCCCGCTCCAACGCCTCGGCAGCGGCCTCGGAGGTGGTGATGCCCCGGGCGGCCAGCACCGTGGCCAGCAGACTGGGGTAGCCGGCTTCCTTCAAAAGGGCAGTGTCCTGTTCTGATGCCGTACCGATATGCCATTTCTGATACTTCATTCGGACACCCCCATTCTCAAATCAGGCGGAACAAACAATGTTCCACATTAACAAACATACAGTATAACAGAAAAACACCGGAAGGTAAAGCACATATTTATACAGAAAGGGAATGTTTCGGCGGCTGAGACTGCTGATTTTTCGATTTCCCGGACAGAACGGGCCATCTTCAACCGAATATGCGGCCGGAAACGCAAAAAGCCAGCGCTCCCGTAAGGGAACGCTGGCAAGGTTTCTTATTCGGCAGGCTGGTCCTCTGCGGTTTCCGCAGGCAGGACGTACCGGCTCAGGTTCTGCTGAAGCTGGAAGGAGAACTCGTCATTCTTCTTCAGACTGTGGAGATAGGCGTGGGAGGCGGCCTGTTTTTCCTGCTCCTCAATGACGCTGACAGCGATGTTGGAGCAATGATCGCCCACACGCTCGGCATTGTTCAGCAGATCATTGAGGATGAAACCGAGTTGGATGGTGCACTGGCCGCTTTGGAGCCGCCGGATGTGACGGCTGCGGATCTCCTCCGTAAGGAGGTCCATAGTCTCCTCCAGAGGTTCCACCTGCCGAGCCATCTGGGGATCGTCCGACTGGAAGCTGCGCAGGGCGCTGTTCAGCAGATCCTCCAGCAGGGAGGTCAGCACATCCACCTCTTCCCGGGCAATGGTGGAGAAGGCCAACTGCTTTTCATGAAGCTCCTTGGCGGATTCCTGCAGGTTCAGAGCGTGGTCACCGATGCGCTCAAAGTCTCCGATGGCGTGAAGCAGGCGGGAGACGGTGCGCATATCGGCGGAGGAGGTGCCGTGCTGAGAGATCTGGACCAGATAGCCGCCCAGACGGTCCTCGTAGGTGTCCAGCTTGTCCTCGTTGGCCAGGATCTGTTCCTCCCGGCTGCCGTCATACTGGATGAACTGGGCCAGAGCCAGCTGCATGCTTTCCAGCGCCAGAGCGCCCATGCGGTTGGTCATGACGGCGCATTCGCTGACAGCCACGCCGGGGGTCCGCATCAGCCGGGGGTCCAGGAAGGCGAAGTCAGAGGGCTTGTCCTCCGTGGAGATCACCTTGTTGGCAAGGCGCTCCAGCTGCCGGCTGAAGGGCAGCAGCACAAGGGTGGTGCAGACGTTGAAGATCGTGTGGCAGAATGCGATGCCAACAGCGCCGATGGGCTCTGTCAGGAAGGGCAGATTCAGGAACATCTCGCCGCCAAACAGGGCCAGCAGACCCAGAGCGGTGCCGATGAGGTTGAAGGAGATGTGGATGACGGACACCCGCTTGGCATTGCGGCTGACGCCGATAGAGGAGATCAGAGCCGTAACGCAGGTGCCGATGTTCTGGCCCATGATGATGGGGATAGCGATGCCGTAGGTGACGGAGCCGGTCATGGCCAGTGCCTGCAAAATGCCAACGGAGGCGGCGGAGGACTGGATGATGCCGGTGAAGGCGGCGCCTACCAGCACACCCAGGAAGGGATTGGTGAAGGCAGTCATGAAGTGGGTGAAGCCCGGCATATCTGCCAGCGGAGACACCGCACCGCTCATCAGCTCCATGCCGTACATTAGAATAGAGAAGCCCATCATCACCCGGCCCACGTCCCGGCGGCGCTGCCGCTTGGAGCCCATAATGAGCAGAATACCGATGAGAGCCAGCAGGGGGGAGAAATTCTTGGGCTTGAGGAAGTTGACAAAGAAGTTCTCGCTTTCGATGCCGGTGAGGGACAGCAGCCACGCTGTCAGGGTGGTGCCGATATTGGAACCCATGATGATGCCGATGGTCTGTCCGATCTCCATGACACCGGAGTTCACCAGACCCACCAGCATGACCGTCATAGCGGAGGAGGACTGGATGGCGATGGTGATGCCGGCGCCCAGCAGCAGACTTTTGATGGGGTTGGAAGTCATGCGCTTGAGCAGCCGCTCCAGCTTGCCGCCGGCCATTTTTTCCAGACTTTTGGACATGACCGTCATGCCGTATAAGAAGAAGGCCAGCCCTCCGCACAGGGTAAAGAGAGAGAAAATGTTCATATCAGATCCCTTTCTGCCCGAAGTATCCATCGGACCAGGTATGCATCTCATTTATAGTATGACACTCTATTCCTGATTATAAGTGGTAAAGCGGGGATGTGCCTATTGACAAAGCGGACAAAAAAACGGAGAAAACCAACGGCAAGACATACTGTGTGCGCAAACTGACCAAAGAATGTCCGCGGCAGACATACGATGCGCCGCAGCCTGAAACCAGCCATAAATCGTGATGGTATATTCATAAGTACGGTTAATGCCTGCGGCGGCTGATCTCTGAAATGAACTGTGAAAAGTGCCAAACGAAAACGATTTCCTCTGTGCACGATAACAGTTTTACACTTTGAGCAAAGTTTAAGATTGAAAGTCTGCTATGCTTGTGCTAAATTAATACTGTCAGGAATTCGGCTTTTTGCCGGAAACATCCTGAAAAAAATGAAAAGGAGCAAATGAAGAATGAAGAAGTTGTTTGCACTGTCTCTCGCACTGGTAATGACTTTGTCTCTGGCTGCCTGCGGCGGCAAGAAGACCGAGGCCCCTGCCGACACCGAGAACAAGACCGAGACCGAGACCGAGACCCCCACTACCGGCGATGTCAAGGTCGCTGTTGTCCTGAAGACCCTGGCCTCTGAGTACTGGGGCTATGTGGAGACCGGCTGCAAGGCCGCCGCTAAGGATCTGGGTGTTGACGTGGTCGTGGTTGGCCCCGGCGCTGAGAGCGATATCGAGGGTCAGGTTTCCATGATCGAGCAGCAGATCGGCGCTGGCTGCGACGCCATCGTCTGCGCTCCCAACGATGCTGGTGCCGCTCAGGGCGCTCTGCAGGCTGCCATCGACGCTGGCATCCCCGTGCTGGCTGTTGACACCAACGTTGGCATCGCTGGCCAGACCTCTTTCGTGGGCACCTCCAACGTGGACGCTGCTTATGAGGGCGGCAAGTGGGCCATCGAGCAGGCCGGTACCGACGCCAAGGCCGTTATCATCTACGGTCAGGAAGGCGACAACACCTCCAACATGCGTATGGAAGGCTATGAGAAGGCCTGCACCGAGGCTGGCGTGGAAGTTCTGGCCAAGCTGTCCGGCAACAACCTGACCGACGGCGCTACCAAGGCCATGGAAGACCTGCTGAGCGCTTATCCCGATCAGATCGACATCGTGCTCTGCCACAATGACGATACCGCTATCGGCGCTATGAACGCCTGCAAGTCCGCCGGCGTGTCTGACATCACCATCGTTGGCTTCGACGGCAACGCTTCCGCCGTGAAGCTGATCCTGGACGGCGAGCTGGTGAAGGCTACCGTCGCTCAGCAGCCCTATGAGATGGGCTATCAGGTGGTCGAGGCTGCCGTGAAGGCTGTCAAGCTCGAGCCCGTTGACGAAGTCATCAACGCTCCCGTTCAGGTCGTTACCGCTGAGAACGGCCAGGCTTACCTGGACAACCTGGAGGCCATGAAGGGCTAATTCAGCCTGACTGCTATCCATAGCTGAAAAGCGAAAAAGCCGGAATACAGCGGCAGGTTTTCTGCCGCTGTATTCCGAAAAGCCGATCATGCGCGTGCCTGCAAGCGGAAACCTGATGGGTTCCCACGGCGGAACGGAGAATTTTCGGCACGCCGGGATCTGGCAGGAACCATTCTCTGTCTGATCCCGGTTACAATACGCACAGAAGAAAACGATTAAACAGCAAGCACATTTCAACGAAAATGACCCCGGGAATCGGGATCGAGAGAGCGCTTCCGCTGCGGCGGGAGCGGTTCGGAAATCAGGAAAAACAGAAACGAGGTAATTCCATGAGCGAGTATGTCGTCGAACTGAAACATATTACCAAACGTTTTCCTGGTGTTGTCGCGTTAAAAGACATGTCTATCGGCATCAGACCCGGTGAGATCCACGGTCTGATCGGAGAAAACGGCGCAGGTAAATCCACCTTGATCAAGGTGCTCACCGGCGTTCACACTCCGGAAGAAGGGGAAATCTTTGTGGACGGCCAGAAGGTCGTTTTCAAAAACCCTGTTCAGTCCCGCGAGGCAGGCATCGCCTGTGTGTATCAGGAGCTGAACATCGTCAAGCAGCTGCCTGTCACGGATAACGTTTTTATGGGGCGTGCCGTTAAGAAGGGATTGCTGCTGGATTATCCCCGGATGCACGCCGAGGCGGAGGAAGCGCTGAAAACACTGGGACATCCGGAGATCAACGTCCACCTGGAGTGCGGTAAGCTGGGCGTGGGTCAGCAGCAGATGGTGGAGATCGCCAAGGCTGTGTCCCTGGATGCCAAGCTCATTATTATGGATGAGCCCACTTCTTCTTTGGGTAAGGAAGAGATCGAGCAGTTGATGGAGACCGTCCGGGGCCTGAAGGCCAAGGGCGTGGCCATCCTGTTCGTGTCACATAAACTGGAAGAGCTCTTTGAGCTCTGCGACCGTGTGACCGTCATGCGTGACGGCGAACACATCATCACCGAGGATACCGTGAACCTCACGGAAGACTCCCTCATCAACGCCATGGTGGGCCGTACTTTGGATAACCTGTATCCCAAGGAGTTCGGCACCAAGGGCGAGGTGTGGCTGGAGGCCAAGGGCCTCAACGAGGCCGGCGTCCTGCACGATGTCAGCTTTAAGGCCCATGCGGGCCAGATCACCGGCTTTGCGGGCCTCGTCGGCGCAGGCCGCACGGAGACCATGCGGGCGGTGTTCGGCGCTGACAAGCTGGACAGCGGCGAGATCTACGTCAAGGGCGAGAAGGTACATATCAGAACGCCGAAGGACGCTATCAAGAGAAAAATCGCCTTCCTGACAGAGGATCGTAAGGGTCAGGGCCTGGTGCTCAACCTGGATGTGCGGACCAATCTGGTCTTGGCCAATATGAAGGGCTTCTCCAACGGTCCCTTCTTGGACAAGGACCGCATTGAGCAGGCGGGCAATGACAATGTCAGCGCCCTGAAGATCAAGACCCCCTCCCTGAATGAGGTCGTCGGCCAGCTGTCCGGCGGCAACCAGCAGAAGGTGGTTATCGGCAAGTGGGTCAACACCGACGCCGACATCTTTATTTTCGATGAGCCCACCCGTGGTATCGACGTGGGCGCCAAGATCGAGGTTTACCGGGTCATGAACGATCTGGTGAAGGCCGGCAAGTGCGTCATCATGGTCTCCTCCGAGCTGCCGGAGATCCTGGCTATGAGCGACCATGTGGTAGTTATGCGCGGCGGCCGAGTGATGGCTGATATTGACCGGGACACGCCGCACTTCAATTCCGAAGACATCATGAAAGCGGCCTGGGGAGGAGAATTAGACTGATATGAAAAACACGAAAATGAAAGAGCTTCTGCAAAAGCTCGGTACACTGATGGCCCTTGCCATCCTGGTTTTGATTTTCTGCATCACCATGCCGGACAAGTTCATGAAGGTCGGTAACTTCATGAATATCCTGAAGCAGGCATCCATCAACTGCCTGATCGCTTCCGGTATGCTGTGCGCCCTGATTACCGCCGGTATCGACCTGTCCGTTGGTTCCAACTGCGTGCTGTGCACCTGCACCATCGGCGTTATGGTCCAGTCCGGCATCACGAACCCCTTCCTGCTGGTGCTCTGCGGCCTGGCCGTCAGCACCCTGGCCGGCTTCATCAACGGTACGCTGCTGACCCGACTGGATCTGCCCCATCCCTTCGTGTCCACCATGGGCATGAAGAACGTGCTGTGGGGCCTGGCGCTGGTCATTACCGGCTCCAAGTCCATCGCCTTCACCAACACCGGCATTGACGGCCTCATGTGGATCGGCGGCGGCTCTCTGTTTACCACCTATTATGAGGGCACCACCAAGGTGAAGTTCCCCGGTATCCCCTTCAGCTTCATTCTGGTTATCATTGTGTTCATCATCTTTGATATCTTCCTGCGCAAGACCGCTCTGGGCCGCCAGATCTACTGCGTGGGCGGCAACCCCGAGGCAGCCCGTCTGTCCGGTATCCCCTCCAAGAACGTGCTGACCTTCGTTTACACCCTGTCCGGCTTCATGGCCGGTATGGCTGGTATCGTGTCTGTTGGCCGTCTGGCTTCCGCTAACGGCAACGCCGGTTCCACCTACGATAACGATGCCATTGCGGCCTGCATCGTGGGCGGCGCTTCCTTCACCGGCGGCAAGGGCACCATCTGGGGCACCCTGATCGGCGCTCTGCTGATGGCTGTTATCCGCAACGGCCTGAACCTGATGGGCGCCTCCAACGACATTCAGTACATCGTCATCGGCGCCGTCATCATTCTGGCGGTCACCATCGACGTGTTCCGGAACAAGGCTGAGGCCAGGGCCCGGAAGATGGCTGCCCAGTAAGCGGACATCCTTTGGAGCGCATTTGAAACATGAAACGGCGGGGACTGCGGTTCCCGCCGTTTTTCCTGTCCGCCCCTTTCGGCGTGACAAGACGGCGGAGATGTGCTAAGATAGAGACCCGGCAGGACTGCGGTCCCGCTGGGATCAATTTGAACGAGCGAGGTGTCCCCCATGAACCAAAGAGAGCTGGGTGAGCTGCGCCGCCGGTTCCGGCCGGAGAAGAGCGCCATCAGCCGTGTTTACGGCTGCTATGTGAACAGCAGCCGCGAGATCATCGCCTATATCGACCAGTCCCTAGGCCTCATGCCCCAGGAGGAGGCGGAAAAATACCTGGGCCTGCTGAAAAAGGCCCTGTCCGGCACCCTGGGCCGGAACCTGATTGACATCGTGTTTTCCACCCAGCAGGTGGCGGACAGCGAGGAGCACCGCCTGCTCTCCGCCCTGCGGACGTCCGAGCTGAAGGACGCGGAGGCCCGGGATGCCTTTTACCAGCAGGTCACCGGCTCCCTGGACATGGGGGAGAACAACTATCTGATCCTGCTGGGGGCCGACGCCTATGATGTGCCCCACCGGGGCAAGGACGGCGAGGTGGACCGGGATGCCTGCGAAGAGGTGTTCCGCTACTTCGTCTGCTGCGTCTGCCCGGTGAAGGATGGGACGCCGGAGCTGGGATACTTCCATGGGGAGAACGAGTTCCACATCTCTATGGAGAAGCAGATCGTGGGCCAGCCGGAGCTTGGCTTTTTGTTCCCGGCCTTTGATGACCGGACGGCCAACCTTTACAACGCCCTGTTTTACAGCCGGAAGCCGGACGAGCTCCATCAGGAGTTCATTGACGCAGTGTTCCGCACAGAGCCGCCCATGTCCGCCGCCGAGCAGCGGGAGACCTTTCAGTCCGCCCTGTGCGGCACTCTGGAGGGGGCGTGCAGCATGGAGGTGGTGCAGTCTGTCCACGACTACCTGCGCCAGCGGATCCAGGAACACAAGGAGAGCCGGGACCCGGAGCCGCTGGCTGTCACCGCAGGCGAGGTGAGCGGCGTGCTGCGGAACTGCGGCGTGCCGGAGGAGCGGGTGGAGGCGTTCCAAACCGCCTGCGGCCAGTCCTTTGGCGAGGGGGCGCTGACCCCGGCCAACCTGATCGACGCCAAGCACTTCGCGGTCAAGACCGCCGACGCCACTATCCAGGTGGACCCGGAGCGGAGCTATCTGGTGGAGGCCCGGATCATCGACGGACGGCGCTACCTGCTGGTCCCGGCGGACGAGAGTGTGGAGGTCAACGGTCTGGGGGTCCGGATTGCCGCCGCCAAAGACGGCGGAGAGACTACATAAACAGGGAGGAAGGAATATGCTGAAGCAGATCCTGATCGACGCCGACACCGGCATTGATGATTCCATCGCCATTCTGTTTGCCCTGAAGCGGCCGGACGTCCGGGTGATGGGCGTCACCACCGGCTTCGGCAACACCACAGCCCGGCAGGCGGCGGAAAACAGTCTGCGGCTGATCCGACTGGCCGGTGCGCCTTAGGAGGTGCCGGTGGCGGTTGGAGCCACGGAGCCGCTGGCGGGGAACTGGAAGGGGCCGGATCCCCACATCCACGGGCCCAACGGCATCGGCGGGGTGGAGCTGCCGCCTTCGCCCCAGCAGCCGCTGGAGGAACCGGCCTGGGCGTTCATCGCCCGAATGGCCCGGGAGCACCCCGGCGAGCTGACCTTGGTGACGCTGGCCCGAATGACGAATCTGGCAAAGGCTCTGGAGATAGAGCCGGATCTGCCCCGGCTGTTGAAACGGGTGGTGTTCATGGGCGGCACGTTCCACGCGCCGGGAAACGTGTCCCCGGTAGCGGAGGCCAACATCGCAGGGGACCCGGAGGCGGCGGACCGGGTGTTCCAGGCGGGCTTTGACCTGACTATGGTGGGGCTGGATGTGACCCAGAAGGTGCGGCTGACCACGGACCATGTGGCGATCCTGGACAAGTACGCCGCGCCGGAGAACCGGCCCATTGTGGACTATCTGAAGCAGGCACTGCCCTTCTACTTCCGGTTCAACCGACTGCAAAACAACTGTCTGGACCACTGCCCGGTCCACGACCCGCTGGCCATGCTGGCGGCGGTGGATCCCAGTGTGGTGACGGTGCGGACCATCCCCGCCCGGGTGGAGTGCGGCGGCAGCTTCTGCCGGGGCATGGTGGTGGCGGATCTGCGGGAGCATCCCATCGAGGCTCCCGGCGTCTCCATCTGCGTGGATGTGGACAGCCGCCGAGCTCTGGAAGAGCTGCTCACCACCTTTATGGCATGAGGGAGGAGAAGGACATGCGCGTTGTCAACTTCGGGTCCCTGAATATCGACTACGTCTACCGGGTGGACCACTTCGTCCAGCCCGGAGAGACCATGAGCGCCCAGTCCCTGCAGATCCAGTGCGGCGGCAAGGGGCTGAACCAGTCCATCGCCGCCGCACGGGCCGGGGGAACGGTCAGCCACGCCGGAAAGATCGGCGGAGACGGCACCGTCCTGACGGATATCCTGCGGGAGAGCGGGGTGGACACGGACTTTGTGACCGTAGGCGACGGCCCCAGCGGCCATGCCGTCATTCAGGTGGGCCCCTCCGGGCAGAACTGCATCCTGCTCTTCGGCGGCTGTAATCAGGAGATCACCCACGAGGAGATCGACCGGGTGCTGGCGCACTTTCAGGCAGGGGACTATCTCATCCTGCAAAATGAGATCAACGGTCTGGATCATCTCATGACGCAGGCCGCCCGGCGGGGGCTGCGGATCGTGTTCAATCCCTCGCCCATCGACGTGTCCATCTCCCGG
>ERZ779890.4041-NODE-4041-length-12503-cov-3.938946_pt1 | contig 12503 bp, 11 predicted proteins | sample MGYA00511553_ERZ779890 | MGnify/ENA primary metagenome ERZ779890 (study PRJEB29588, sample SAMEA2152064) | human gut metagenome | biome: human gut; feature: human-associated habitat; material: faeces | place: Denmark | collected 2008/2010 ...
GAGTACAGGAAATCTCTTTTCTTATCGGTCTAATGCTAAATCGGTGTTCATCTTAGGCTTATTCTTACCTGTGGAATCCACATGGGAATCGTAGTACATCATCACAGAGCTGTCCTTGGCATACATTATGAACTGATTCAAGGTTCGCCCCAAGATACTTCTCATCATCGAATCCACCTTTCTGGTTATATGACTATGTTTCTCCTTACCGCCGGAATCCCTCACGGATGGAGCCATCCCGAAATATGCCCTCATCTTATCCACAGTTTGGAAACGATCGATCGACACGATCATGGACATCATCTGGACGGCCGTTAACGATCCTATTCCGGGAATGGTCGTGAGGAGCTTCACCTCTTCGGTCTGATATACGGATTCATCGAACATACGGTCGATACCGTGTCCATGATCAAATCGGTCAGAAAAGGGGATAAATGGTTTCCCCCAAGGATAGGCACCTCGGGGCGTGTCCATATATGCAATCACGGAACGTTGGCATCCTCCCATACCGCATACAGGCTGATGTGACCATCTGTGGTGAGGTTCAAAACTACTTCCTTGTCATCATAGGTTTTCATTGAGTTGGAACTGGTGGTCCAACAACTGAACACCTTACCGTCCATAACGAATGTGTTGGCCATGAGGGCAGTCTCTACACCGTATTGGATCACTTGTTCCACATGGTCGTTGCTTCCTTGTTCGGGGAAGAAGTGTACTGTGTACGTGGAATCGACGAATACCGGGTAGAGAGTGATCGAGCCTATGGTGGTGATGTTCTTCACATTCTGTCCATCGGTGAAATCTATGCTTCCGCATCCAGCATCGGTACACCATCCTGCGAACACCTTGCCATCCGGTACTTCGATTCCAAGGGTGGAGAACTTATCCAATACTTCGTTTCTATTGTAGATGGCATCATGTGTCGTATTGGAACCGTTGTAACCTATTGTGTAGTATGTGGCGGCCCATACAGGATACAGTATTGTAGTACGATCCTTATCGAAAGACAGTTCAATTAACAGATCGTTCGCATTCACTTTCTGATTGTACGTGTATTTAGCCTTCGTGTCCTTTTGAATTGGACTATATCCTACCAGAGTATGATTTGTACATTCTACATTGTAGAACTGTAATGTCACATTCTTATACGGTTGGATAGTCATACTGCTGCCGAATCCTGTCGCTGTACCTCCTTCGATCGGGTCACATTTGACATACTTTATCGTGTAGGTCAAAGGTTTCCAAGTGGCCGTGAGAGTGATCTCTCCTCCATTCCTGTACTCCTCGGTCTTTATCAGACTGAGTACGGTTGCGGAGCCATCGGTTGTGTGTACTTTATCACTGTCGCATGACCATGAGACGAACTCATAGAACGATCTGGTGAGGGTGTTGTTGAAGCGTATGGCCCCATTCCAGAGGTCGGTCGTAATGAATACCACATCATCCATCCGATTCTCCGGATTCTCGTATCCTGAATCAAAATGAACGATGTATTCACAATAGTCTCCGACGATGGCATCTACATAGTACGAACCATCCTCCTCGTCGATACCGTATGGAACGGTGCCGCAGACTCCGATCTCCACAGGCTCTCCATTGAGGGAATAGGTCCATCCCTTCAGCACGCATCCGTAGACCGTTATCGCATTCGCAGGGATGTCGACAGTTCCGTCATATTCCACATAGAGTACCTCGTAGATCTTATCGTTGATTGCATTGTTGCACCTGAGAGCGATCTTCATGATCTTCTTCTCCCACTGTGCATAGAGCGTGATATCGTCCGTGAGCTCGATGACGGATTCACTGTAGTAATCGGTACCGCTTCCGTCAGACTTGGTGTTCCATCCTAGGAAATCGTACCCTTCCTTCGTGGGGACCGTACCGGACACCATTGCATCCTCGATCTCCAGGAAGGTGTCGGACTCCACGGGTGATCCACCATTGGTGTCATAGGTTATGGTGTACTCCTCCACGTCCATCAATCCGACCACATTGGTGTCATCTTCCACGTAGATGTAATCTGTATCATCCGGTATCAACGGGGAATATCCCATTGGATCACCGTTGGAATCCCTCACTTCCCATGCAAGGACGGTTTTCTTGTTGGGATCTTCGGTCAGATGGATAGCTCCGTTGAATTCAGAGAATATCTTGCTGATGTACACCTTTTTGTCAGAGTCGTATGCGAAACCATTCACTACGGAAACGACGAAGTGATCGTCGATCACCGATTCGAACGGAATGAACACGGCCGTGACCGTAGTGTCTTTATTTACTCCTAGAGAGAACTCGATCCAATCACCACATCCCACACCGTACTCCTTGAACGGATCATCCTCATCGACGACCATACCGTTACGGTTCAGATACCATCCGTAGAACACGAATCCTTGTTCGGGAACGGCTATCCATTCGAGGTAATCATGCTCATAGTACGTTCCAGACAACGGTCCGATGACGGATCCTCTGCCGGTGGTATTCACCGTTACTGTGTACGACGGTATGTTACCGAATGTTGCTGATAACGAAATATCCCCTTTGGGAACGGTCAGGTATGTTATCTCACTCGTTGCGTCACCGACGAGATCGGTTATGATCTGACCGTTCGTATTGACGATCCATTCATCGAAGTATTTGCCCTTAGGCACGGTCGCCTGTATGGTGTACTCGTATCCGGAATACACATCCCCTTCGGACTTGTATTGATCGTCCGCAGGGTCGAGGAATGTGGCACCCTCCAATTGGATGTGCGCATCCGTCTCGGCGGGCGCATATACGCATCTGAGGAACACACCGTTGAAACCGGGATCGTGCGGTGAGACGAATCTGCCCAGTTCGGGGTGTACGCACATGTATCCGTACAGGCCCTTCAATGTATTATCATATCCTTCCAGATCGAATCCGTATCCCTCCGGGTCCGGGTTTCCGGAGTGCGTGTATTTCGCATACGGGATGTCCACCCATCTTCCGTCGAGGTCCTTGACCTGTAATCCGATGAACCTGTATCCGTATCTGTTCTCCGGGATGACCCAATCGAAGACCTTGTCCTCGGACTCCACGTTGTAATAGAACGTGCTTCCGTTGAAATGGTAGAAATCGTCGGAGTGGTACGTCTCATGATCGATGAACGTAACATACAGATGGGTGATCGTCTCCAGGGTCGGTAGCCTGTTGAATATGCTGCCCGACATGTAATCCTGGGAGAACGGTTCAGGGGATGTAGTGTCCAATTTGATGTACTGGTTGTACCTGTACTTACGATGGTCGATGTCCGTGGCCGTGTTGTCGGGGGCTGTGCTAACCAACTTGAGACAACAATTGTTCTCATCTACCACATAATACCAATCGTCATCGTAGTAGTTGGTACAGAGACGTCCTGCAATGGTCTGTGTGCCGTCCTCGGTGAAGTGGTCCGGACCATGGAGGTTGTATGCGTTCACATACGCATAGTACATGTCGAACAGGGTCGAGGCGTGTCTCCCGTTATCCTCTCCGACGTTCAGACCGTCTATGAAGTCTATGAATCCGCCCATGTCGTCGGCGTATCCTATCAATCCCCAGTTGCATTCGGAAGCGTCGTTATCCCCGTAGGAGGGGTTCATGGTACCGCTTTCCGTTCTCGCAACGTATATGGGGCTGTGATCGCCGTAATCCACCCACAGGAACCATGACATGACCCCCACATCGGTCCTATAGTCGCCGCTGTTATCGGTCACATTCTTGTTGATGTAGTACAGGTATGCCCGGTGTTCCTCCTCATCGGGACCTACGATCGTCCAAGTGGTGTGTGTCTCATATCTGCATGTAGAATCGGGAGTCTGACTTCCCGCCATCACCCATCTGTAGTCTATGACCATGTCCCCGGAGGGGATGGTCGCTACGATGTATGGTTTGGTCCTCTCGTGGCCGCATTCCGTACATTCGTACACCATCGTTCCTTCGTTCGGGCCAATGGCAGGCGTCCTGACCGTACCGTCGTCATAGTTGTGTCCTTTTTTAGGTATGGATTCGGTGATATGCTCATCGCACTCGGAACATTCGCGGTATCCGTTTCCTTCGGATATGCAACTTGCATCGGTGACCACATGCAATTCGCCGAGGTCGTGTCCGGGACTCGGTATCCACTCGTATATCCTGTGATTGGTATCGGGATTCTCGCGGTACCTCAATCCATCCTCGGTACATGTCGGATTCCTTTCGGTCACCCATCCGCCGTAGGCAGTCTCGTTGGAGTAGTGTGCGGTGACATAGACGTCGCAAGTGACCAGGAGGTCGAACGATGTGCCCGGTATATGGTCCCCTGCACTGTCGGACCAGTAGAGTACGGTGTCTGTGGGTGCTATGGTGACCACGGTGTCCTTCGGGACGGTGATCTGCGATCCGTTGGGTGCTTCTCCATATTTGGATACCGTACCACCGTAGACCTTGACGGTGAACATATCAGGGCTGACCAGTTTCGGAATCTCCACGTCCTTGTACGTGGGATCGAAACCGTTGAAGGTGGCTGTGTATCTGATGTTACCTGTAGCATCATATGAAGGTTCGGCAGTGGTCTCGGAGGAGATCACTCCCTCTTCGGAGACCTTGTCATTACATTTCGAACATTCCTTCGTGGCCATCACGATGGTATGGTCTGTGTTCCACATGTAAGTGGTCACACCGTACTCGTGTTCGGTGGGCTCGATGACCTCGTCCTTGGTGTTCGTGTATGGTTGTCCGTCCACGGTCGCCGTGGCAGTATATGTTCTGGTGCCTCCAGAGGTACATCCATCTTCCAGTATGTCCGTATGCGTGACGACGGCATTACCGACCAGGTCATGTGTGTTATCGTTGGCACATGTCGCGATGTACGTGGCCGTGTGTCCGTCCCACCGGAACTCCACTTCGTAATCGTGACCGAGTTTGGGGATTGGATCGTCTTTGACAGCGGTGTACGACTTGCCATCATATTCCAGGGAGACGGTATATCTGTTGACACCGTCGGTCTCGCAAGTGGCCGGGGTGGACTGCATATCCGAATCGACGATGTCGACGTATTTGTGATCCTGGTCATTCGAACATATGAGGGTCACCTCGGCCTTGCTGAGGTCGTTGGACCAGATGAAGTCGGCGACATAATCATGTCCAGTTTTCGGAATGATCTGTACAACGGTGTCCTGTCCCAAAGTGGCGAAGGTGGCATGGTATGTCCTACTACCGTCCGTCGTACATGTGGCATCCATGGTCAACGGGTTGTCGATCGATCCCTGCTCTTCGTATGAATGTTGACATTCGTCACAGGTGATGGTCGCGACGACCGAACTGTAATCCTGATTCCATCTATATATCACGTCACTGAACGTATGCTTCGGTACAGTCTCGGTGTATGTATCCGTATACTCCTTTCCGTCCAGTTCGTACGTTGCGGTGTATACCGTGACACCGTCTTCGGTACAGGAGTGTTCGGACACTATGGATGTCGTGACCGTAGCATCCACGACAAGGACGTGTTGCTTATCGTTGTTACAGGTGAACGTCATGCCGCATTCGGAGTGGTCGTTGCTCCACTGGGCAGTCATCACGTAATCGTGACCGATCTCTTCCAACACGTACGTGTGTTCGTATGTCGTTCCATTGTGTTCAATCGAATATGTGGCGGATCCTTCCTGATCGCAGAACACATCCCTGGAGGTCTCCGTGGGTTTATACTTGTGGATGGCTATGGAGTCGCATGAACATGAACCCTTGACGGTGACGATATCTCCGGGGATCGCAGGCCACTTCGCTTCATATCTGAAATCCTCGACCGAATGTAGGTAGAGTTGTACTACTACATTTTTCTTTAAATACCTATCATGCCGAGTTTATATATTCTTTATATATCGACGGCTTTATATAATATACCTACAATATAGGTATGTGCCCAAAGTGTTCTATGTGCAGCGCGGAAAGAAGAGATACGCATACACGAGCACGTCCGTATACGAGCCAGGAAGCAAGTATCCGAAAACGGTGAACGAGTATCTCGGAGTATTGGACGAGAACACCGGAAAGATAATTCCGAAGAAAAAGAGAGCTGCGGGCGATAATTTGTTCAAAAGCGACAGCATCTCCGGCAAAAGACTGGGCGGATCATGGTTCCTTCTGAACCTTGCGGAACAGATAGGATTGAGGGAGGATCTGTTCAGATCCTTCGGTGCAGAAGGCGATGCCGTCCTGGCCTGTGCGATAGCACAGGCACTGTCCGGAGGACCGTTCACGGATGTGGAGGACACCATGAACGGGTGCATGGTCAGGGAGCTCATGGGGATAAGAAAGAGCTTCACTTCCCCTCGGATGAGCGAGATGACACGTATTCTGGGTTCCGCGTTCCATAATACGGAGAACCTGTTCGAGAGACGTCTGGCAAGAGCAGGCGATTCGCTCAGTTACGATCTGACCTCGGTGTCCACACACAGCAACATAGGCGGATGGGGCGAATGGGGATACAATCGCGACGGGGAATCGCTGAAGCAGATGAATGTCGGGCTGATCACCGACAAGAAAGGGGTACCGGCGATGTTCGAACTGTATCCCGGTTCCGTATCCGACGTGTCCACCCTGGAACGTACTGTGGACAGGGTGAAGGAGATGGGCAAAGGTGACTGTGTGATGGTGATGGACCGCATATTCGGTTCCGCCGGCAATCTGGAGTACATGATCGCCAACGGCTATTCATTCGCCCTGCCCGGGAAGAAGGGTACGAAGTGCGTGAAATCATTGATCTCCAAATTGGTGAAGAGAAGACACGATGCCGATCTCTGGAGGATGCACGACGGTACTGCGTACACCGTCCTGGAGGCAGAGGTTGCCATCGTACCGAAGAGGAAACCCTCTGATGAGGGGGAGGATTCCAACGATACGAGGGAATACGAGCTGGTGCTGGATGATGACGAACGTTTCCGTGATGTGCCTGAGGACATGAGGATGAAGGCTTATGCGTGCCATGATTCCAGGAAATCCGCAGAGGATCTGAACACACTGATGGCCGCGCTCAACGGCATAGAGCAGAAGCTGAGGAAGATGGACCCGTATGCGGCGATGAACGGACTGAAGAAGATCGCAGGAGGGTATGCGAAGTACTTCGATCTGTCCGTCATCGACGGGAAACTGAACATCGAACGCAGGAACAATGCCATGTCGTTCGCGTACAACAGGGGTGGGACATTCGTCATGTTCTCCAACGGTCTGGATTCATGGGACGACATGATGGCATGCTACGACTGCAGGACTTACGTTGAACAGGCGTTCGATGCATTGAAGAACGAGCTGGACGGAGGGAGGTGGAGGGTATCCGACCCGGAGACGGCCAGAGGCCGTCTCATCATAAAGTTCGTGGCACTGATACTGTGGTGTACGGTATCGGCAGAACTGAGGAAGGAAAAGAAACCGGAACCCGTCAGAACCGTGCTGCAATCCTTGGATAATATCCTCGCGGTGGGTTCCGGGGACAGATGGCGCGTGCTGGAGATCACCAAGAAGAACCGTACGGCGATGACCTCATTCGGCATCGGAGTGCCGGGCAAGTTCGTTGAGATCTCCGACAGAATGTACATTCCTGAATCGGTCAGGCGCGAAGCGTTAGGAAATTCGGATTGACATACCTACAAATGCCGAGGATTTCAGTTCATATGTGAACAAGTGGGTATGTGGCGAAGGTTCGGGAGTCGAAGGTACGGTCACCACCCCTACAGGTTTATCGTTGACGTTGACCTCCGTAGGACCTTCGGGATCGCTGGTCTGGAAAGGTAGTGCCTCCACGGAATCGGGGGTGTTGGTGGTCACGTTAACGGATTCTCCGACGGTGACCGAATCGATCCTTCCGCCGTTGTAGTCCAGCCCTACCTCTCCTTCCAACTGTACGTTCTCGATGACCGTCTCGTTACCCTGTACGGTGAGGTTGGAATCGAAAACGGATACTGTTCCATATGCTAAATCGTTCTTGCTTTCGAGGATCGCGTCCGATTCCAGGACGACGTCACCCGTTTCAGAATTGTCAGCGACCAGACGTGGAGGTTCACCACCCGTCTTATTGATGGTCGTAGTACCTTCAACGGTGGAATTCTCCAGAATGACGGAGTTGGAGCCCCCTCCTTTGATGTACAGGTTGCCTTTGATCGTCATTCCAGAGAGCGTTACAGTGCCATCGCCTACGGATGGGGCGATGGTGACATTGTTATAGGTGCCATTTTTGTAGATTCCGGTGACCTTGATGGTCAGGTCATCGTCGTCATCTCCCGGATCGGAGAGCTGTAGAATGACGGAGACCGACGCACAGAGGATGGCGGCAATCGCTACAGTGGCGATTATCAGAACCTTGCGATCCATAGTGTTCACTTTATACGATGGATATTGGTCAACTCTTTATAAAAGATTACGCGAGCATATCCTATATCAAAGGGTATGGGCCCGATAGAGAACGTACCTATCGATGAAAACCTGATGTTTCTCTAGAATATCGACAAAAAATGAAAAACATATAAATAGTTGCTATGACCCCAATCTCTAGGGGCCACCATCTAACACAAATGGAGACAACCCCATTGCAGCACAACCATAGGGAAACAGAAGATATGGTGGTGTGGATCAACGGGATAATGTCTCGGATAACACCTTGGCTTCCATACCCTTGAATGCGATACCATAAAGGAATATCCTTCCCTTCATTCCGAAGATGTAGTCCCTGTCGTGGATCTGTTCGAGAGCGATCTTCGCCTCTGGAATCAATCTGTCGACACTTTCCTCGGATTTCAGACGTTTGAGTTCGATGACTATATTTGGTAACAATGGGACCTTCGGCTCCATGATGATATCCATGAAGCCCTTCCCATTCTCGAACTCCAATCTCACCCTGTATTTACCATGGAGATGGTTCTCAGAACTCTCCGACAGAACCTACATCAGAAAAACTGCTGGCCCATACAAAGTGTCGAAGAGGCATATTTAAAAAATAGACCGTAAGGTCACGGTTAAATCGTTTTTTGAGTCTTCAGAGGGACAGACCGTCCTCGATCCTTCCCATCTCGATGGGCGTGGTCTCGTCTCCGACAAGAGCCCCCTTCGAATTGGCGAGGATGCCGGCACCGATGTACTTGGAACCGTGGTTGACGGTACTCCTCTGCACATCCACCTTGAGGACCTCCCTCAGGATCTCGACCTCGTCGTCGGTTGCATCTGTGCTGCATACACAGCCCTTGTTGGTGCACCTGCAGACGGATCCGACCGTATTGCATCCGGCCACGGACGCCTTGACGACCTCGACGTTCAGTATCTCCGCCACCTTTTCCGCGGTCCTGTCGTCCATCTCGGGATTGACGACTGCACCGTTGTCGTTGACGAGGATGTTGTTACCCGCCGCATTGTACTGGTCCGGAAGGAGCAGTACCGGCAGGCACTTCCTGATGACCTCCACCTCGGATTCCTCGGCCAATCCCGAGAGCACCGCCCCGTTGGAGTTCATCGCGACGAGGGAACCCACCACGTGGGACCCCGAAACGGTTGTTTGGAAGGGTTTGACCCCCAGCACCTCCTCCACGTCCTTGATGAACGCAGCGTCGGCGTCGGGGGTAATGAACGCGAGGCTCTCGTTGGCGACTGCATTGACGCCTATGTTGAACGTCCCAGCTACCCTTGTGAGCCTCATCGACATCTTGATCACTCGGAAAGAGAGACCTCTACGAGGCCGTCGTCGAACTTGACCGCTTTCACGGTGATCTTGGAAGGGGGATTGCGGATTCCGTTCTCCCACAGCTTCTCGTTGACAGTCTTGTCGATCCAGACGTGCTCGGCATCCACCTTCATGTGCCTCATGATGGCGGCCCTGACCTCTTTCACGGCGCGCTCGGTCCTTCTGGACCTGGGAGCAAGCCTTGCTCCCCTGAGCGGAATGACCATGATCCTGCTGACTTCGTCTGCCATTTGAATCACTCCTTAAGTTTTCCCATGCGCCACGATCTTCTCTTCGGGTGCCTGAGGAACTGCCTGTTGGTCCTGAGCATGACCCAGGCGGGAACACGGCGGTTCTGCTTGACTTTCTTGTTGAGCCTCTCTTTCATTGCCGGGGGCTTTGTACTAGACATGATTATCTCCTCTCTATGTGGATCTCCCTTTCCTGGGGGACCATACTCTGAAGGATCTCTCTCAGCATGGCGTCGGTGATCTGCTGCTGCAGCCTTCCGCCCTGATAAAGACGGATCATCTGGTTCTCTACGGATGCAGCGAGGTTGGGGTTTGCAAGCTTCACGTTCGCGAGCCTGTCCCTGGCCTCCGGGGTCATGATCTGCCTGAGGATGGATTGTTTCTGGGCCTCGATCTGTTTAGCCTGCTCCTGCTGGGCCGCCTGATTCTGCTGGCTCTGCTGGAGCTCCGCCATCCTTCTCTGCCTTATCGCTTCCAATTCAGGATCGTCGTCCATGCCAATTACCTTCAGTTCTTAGATTCGTCAAATACCTCTTTGGCAGAGTTGTCGAGGAGCTTCTGTCCGGCGGGGGAGATCTTCCTTCCCTGCTTGTCCTGGGTTGCCTCGAGGAGGCCTGCGTCCTGAAGCTGAATGAGACACTTCCTGACGATGTTGCGGCTTCCCTTGACTGCCTTGTTGGGCTTGCATCCCCTGTCGTTGAATCCGCCGTACTCGCCTGCGAGCTTGGAGGTTCCCATGGGGCCCTTCACATACAGCTTCCTCATGATGGAGGCTGCCCTAGTGTACCACCAGTCCTGCTGGACAGGTGCCCTCTCGGTGTGGATTCCGGTCTTTGCGAACTCGGCCCACTCGGGAGGAACGATCTTATCGTTCTCTTTGAGCTTCTCAGACACTTTGAGAATGAGTTTCTCAGCGGGAACGTCGTAGACTGTTACCATTTGTTCATCCTTCTGCCGCAAGGATGGAATCCTACGCGGCTGCAAGGCCGGATAGGAACAACTAGTATATAAGCATAGCTAAAATCAATTACTATGCCAAATTCCCCGTACGTCCGGCTTGCGCCCCCGTACGGCCTGAGGGAGAAATTCCCTCCACGGCGGATACCTTTCGGAATCCAAAATCCGTGACTCTCCCCAAGACTACGACATATTTAAACAATACGGAGGTCCGTCATGAATCGGCCTTCTTAGCGGCCTTCCTGCGTTTCTTTTCCTTCGCATCCCATTTCCCGACTATCTCCTTCGCATCCCTGTTTCCGAAATCGGCGGCCATGCGGGTATAGAACTTGTACTTCTCCCTGTCCTCGGAGGTGCCTTTCCCGTCACGGTACATGCACGCCACCGCATACATCGCATACTGGTCGCCATTATTCGCAGCCTGCTTGAACAGACGGAAAGACAGACCGGGGTCGCATTGGCCGGTCCTCCCGTCGTCGGCCGCCTTGGCAGGTACGGCCCTTCCCCTGGCAGGACCCTTGGCCACCGCGGCATACAGCGAAGAGGCTGCGGAGAGGTCCTTCCTGACTCCCTTCCCGGAGACCATCATGTCCGCCAGGTTCCCGGCCGCCCTCAGATTCCCGCAGTCCGCGGCATCCCTGATCATGACGGCCGTCTCCGGCCTTCCAGACCCTCCGCGTCTGCAAATCGCCTCCAGGGCGTACATACGCGCCTCGTTCAATTCGGATTCGGCATTCCTGCGGAACCAGACATCCGCCTCGACGGCGATTTCCAAAGAGGGTCCCGCATCGCAGGATATTCTGATTCATATATCCAGAGCGGAAACTTCAGGAACTCCGGAGGGAACTATACCTTGGCCGCATACTGCTCCTGCGGTGCATGTATCGTCATCGAGGATATGGGCGGACACACCTACGCATTCAATCAGAAGACGGAGCAATCCACGCAGGAACTTTACGACACCTTGGTCGAAAAGACAGGATTTTGACACGGTCCGAAGCGACGGGACCACCAATGCGGCGGGACGACACGGCGTACATGGGATACAGGTACACGCAGAACAAGAACGTCAGCAACAGCACGACCACCAACATCACCATACAGGACACCTCCGTGCAGAAACAGACGGCGTCGGAGATCTACGGCATACTCGGGGGAGGTGCCCTCTAAAAACCATTAAATCCCGACATTCCCATAACATGACCATGGCCGGAATGAGCCCCGAGCAATGGGACAAGCTGGTAAAGGACCTCGAGTTCAACCATAAGGTCGATATGTGGCTGACGCGGTTCATGGTGGCCGGCTGTATCGCCGTCTTGATCTACTTCGGCGTATAGTGCTACATCGCCCCCATGTTCTGATGTGCCCATGGTCCGTCGAAGGGATGCCGGATTCTATACATCGAGAGAAGGCGATACAACGGCATCCATAACGGTCAGGATCCTGGAGAACGACGGGACCACATACACGCAGACCGGGGCAAGACTCTGAATCTCCGACGGTCGGCCTAGCATATCCCCGTCACGGGGACATCCGCACCCCACACCTCCGTTGTATCAAAATTATAATATTACGGATAGTATCGGTCAGACCATGACAGACGGTACCGG
>ERZ779890.4043-NODE-4043-length-12499-cov-3.430328_pt1 | contig 12499 bp, 10 predicted proteins | sample MGYA00511553_ERZ779890 | MGnify/ENA primary metagenome ERZ779890 (study PRJEB29588, sample SAMEA2152064) | human gut metagenome | biome: human gut; feature: human-associated habitat; material: faeces | place: Denmark | collected 2008/2010 ...
CTATCTCTCCGCATCCGCCGTATCGGCCAAAAATCTGGCGGAGGAGAAGGACGCCATCAAGACCCTGATCGGGGACATCTCCCACCAGACCAAGACTCCCATCGCCAACCTCCTGCTGTATGCCCAGCTGCTGGAGGAGCAGGTAGACGGCGGCACTCTGTGCCGCAACATTCCACGTCAGATACTCCGCCAGCGTTTCATCGGCGCTTCCGGCTGTCCTCGATGCATAGACGACCGCTGCCGTGGAGAACACGGTGCCCACAAGGCCGATCAGATAGCAGGCAAGTCTTTTCCTGCGCGTCAGCATGTGCTCCTTCCAATACCAGCCCAGCAAATAGTACCCCGTAAAGCCGAGCGGATAGAAAAGCTTCATTTTATCCAACGCAGTCGTAATAAATACGCCGATCCTCGGGAGCTTCGCCAGCGCCGGAAGCAGCAGCTGAAACACGAGCCACAGCAGCAAAAAATAGCGGCACTTCTTTTCATCCGCCGCAATCGGGCGCAGCAGCGGCGTCGCCAGATAAAGGCCCACGATGGCAAAGAGGAACCACATATGATATTCGCCTGTAAAAAACTCTATGACGATCCATTTCCAGTCCTCGGCCAGGTCATCTGTCCGGACAACATTAACAGCCGTGTATACGCATGACCAGAAAAGAAACGCCAGAAGCAGTCTTGGGATCTTCCGGGTAAACAGCGCGCGGGGATCGTTCTGACGCGCCGGATCCAGATTGAACCGGCCGGAGATCATAAAAAAGATTGGAACGCAGAATTTGCACGGAACATTCCACAGAGTCAAAACGAGCCAATCTGCCGACTGCACATCGAGGGCCCGCCACCGCAGCGCACAGGTATGGATCATAACGACGGCCAGCGCCGCCACGGCGCGCATCAGATCATATTCATATTCTCTTCCCGGTCTCTTCGGAAGCTCTGTCATGTGGTCGCATCCTTTCCCTTCCGGCCTGCCCGGAGCAGCCCGAAAGCATATTTTGCGGTTTTCATTTCACACAGCGAATCCGCCGCAAGGAACAGCGGGATAATGACCGCACAGGCGATCACGCCATAGAGGATGACCGTCCACAGGCTCTCCATTGGCGGCAGGATCCGCTTTGCCAGAAACGTGACCGCAAAAAACAGTCCCAGATTTATCAGCCAGCGCTTGTAGGTGATCCATGGGCTTCGCCGGAGCAGACGGTTGGCGTAAATAATCATATCGTTGGCCCGATACAGCAATGCCGCAATGGTCCCAAGCAGCGCACCATAGATGCCGATGTAGTGAATAGCTGCTATGGAGACAATAATATTCATGGCAGATTCCAGAATCGCGCGGCCCTTCGTCTGCTGAAAGTGCTCCGCAAAATCGATGATCAGCCCGGACGACGCCCGTCCGTTGGAGAGCAGATACACCGTCGTAAAGAGCACCGGCAGATAAGGATCGACATAGCTGATATCCGTGACGCCGGATGTGTAGATGCGGATAAACGGCAGAATGAACAGATTGAGGATACAGATAAAAGAGAACGTGAGCGACATGTTGTAGACCTCGTACACGTCATGCAGCCTTTTGAATTTCTCCTTGTCCGCGTGAAAGATCTGTCCAAGTGCATAGGAATAGGAGTAAGAAATAATATTCAGGATGCTTTTGATGATCGTATAGAAGGTCGTATACATGGAGTAGACGCTGACGACCTTGAGGTCCGCCATCACCGTCAGCAGCAGGATGTCCGTGTTGTCAAAAATCATACCCGTGATCTGGTGCAGCAGGACATAATTGCGCTGAGAAATGGCGTCGTAATCCGGCTCGACCTTCAAATCGAGCCACTTGTAGTCCCGGCGGATGTAGCGCACGACGAGCAGCATCTGCAGGAACGAGAAGAACAGGTACATTCCCTGGATCGGCACGACGCCGAAGCCCCAGACCAGCAGCAGGATCTTGCAGACGGATGTCAGGATCGTTGCAGCCGTGCTGATATTGGTAAGGATATACCCTTTCCCCTCCGCGCCCATAAGGACTCTGTATTTTCCCTGAACAAAATAGCTCAGAACACTGGATGCGCCGCTGAGAACGATGACCGAGAAAACCAGCGTCTCTGGGAGCGATGTTTTGACAAACAGGCAGTAAACTGCCGCAAACACCAGCACGGCGGCGGCATAGATGTAGCCGGTACGGCGGTAAAACTTGTTGGTCGCCGCCATGATGCGGTTGATCTCGTTTTTGTCGTCACTGGCCAGCGGCTTGTAAAGCGCCTGATTGGTCGCCTTGCCGACGCCCGCCTCCAGCAGCGACAGATAGGTAAATACCGTCGAGATGGAGTGCAGCAGGCCGTTCGTCTCCGAGCCGAGGTTAATCAGCACAAGCCGCGGAACGATAATGCTGATGCCCATGGTGATGACCTGCGACAAAATGCCGTATAGAATGTTGTTGAGTCCGCGTTTTGTGTTCATTTTTCAGTTCCTTGCTTCTTACCTGCTAAAAACGCCTTTATTCTTACTGCGATCTTATGCCGCAGCTGTATCTTCTTATTGCACAGGTAAATCGAAAATGCATCTATTCCTACATCAAGATGCGCATATCTGCTTTTATAATGCCGATGCAGCTCTTTTCGTATTTTGGAGATCGGTTCATAGTAATTTTTCTGTAAAAAAAGCATCTTGTATGTCTTCTCTGCTTCAGCAGAGCCGATTCCAAGCGTCTCCATGCTCTTTTCAAAAGGCCTCATATATTCTGATAGATCGTCGATCCTTTGTAGACGCCTATATGCGCCCTTCTCGTCCTCCGCCTGCCGGTAACGGTAGATCGCCTCCGGCAGCGAATAAATGCTCCTGCAAAATGGAAGCAGTTCCAGCACAAATAGGAAGTCCTCCATGAGGATCATGTCCTCATGGAAACGCACACCGGAACTGACAACCAGTTCCCGGCGGTAGAGCTTATTACAGGCCGTCGTTAGAGCATTACAGTTATAGAGCTCCTCAAATCGCTCCTTCAGCTGCTCCGGCGTGAGCATCTCCTCGCAGGGCGGCGTCAATTTCTCTCGACGATAGATCTTGCCTCTGTAATAATAGTCAAAGCTCATGCCGAAAATCAGCATGTCCGGCTGCTGCTGAGCAGCAACGCTTACGGCATGTGTGAGCAAGCCCGGATCTACGGTATCGTCAGAATCCGCAAACCAGAGATAGTCTCCCCGCGCCTCATCGACGCCACGGTTCCGCGCTGCAGAAACGCCGGCATTCGGCTGATGGATGCAGCGAAGCTCCGGGTATTTTTCACAAAGCACGTCGCAAAGCGCACCGGTGCCATCTGTGGAGCCGTCGTCAATAAGCAGAAGCTCATAATTGGAGAGTCCGGATGCCCGGATACTGTTTACTGTGTTTTCCAGCGTTCTCACGCAGTTGTAGCAGGGGACGATCACACTGAAATTCATTCCGCAGGTACCTCCCAGCAAAAACGGTAGTTCAAATAATCATCCACCTCATACGAAATGGTTACGCTCAAAATGGTGCGATAATAATACAGGCATGCCAGCAGCACCACACAACACAGCGCAGCTGTCCGCTGCCTTGCCGTCAGTGCCAGACGGCGGGTCGGATACGCATTCTGCAATAATTCGTCCTTCTCCGGATAGAACATCATCGGCAGATAGAGAATCAAAAACTGGAAATAATAGTCCGTCAAGCGCGAGAAAATGTTGTCAAAACCTGAAAACATTTGTAAAATTGCGGCTGCCAGCATCAAATTCAGCAGCTTTGTAAAGTTTTTTCCTGAAAAGCCGCGAAATACCACTCCAGCAATCAGCAGCGCTACAATCATTAAAAAGCGTCCGCCAAGCTGGGTATTATTGGCGTAATCTGTCTCATCATAGTAGAAACTGCTGATAAATGTTACAATTTGATTACGGAACACAAAAATCAGTGCCGCACAGACTGTGTAAGCCAGCAACTTCTGTATGTTCAGCTGGCTTCTTGCCAGCCAATAGGCCGGTAAGAAAATCAATGCCGGCGTGTGAATGCATCCGGCAAGGACTGTCCATATGACAAATTTCACCGGCTGTTTTTCCATGATTCCTACAAACGCCAACATCAGCAGCCCCATTGCCAGAGCCTGCTTGATGGCACTGAAACCGAACACATAGAAAGCGAAGCAATTCCAGAGCAGATAGCTTAGCCACGGAGCAGGAGAATAGCGGTATATGATGATCGCAACCGCAAGCTCGGTCACAATGGCAATGAAAATCAGAAAAATCTGAAAATCGCCATCTGTCCATGTAGAAAAGAGCTTTTGCAGCCAAAAAAAGCCGAAATTGCGGCCGCCGTTAAATACTTCTTCGCTGAACCATCCGAACTCCGGAATGGTATAGTATCCCCATGCATACTTGCGCAGGTCGCCGGTCAGATACATATACCGCCAGCCGCAGACAAATGTATGCAAAATCGCCATGAGCGTAATATATACTTTTTTCTGTCTGCCATGCTGCGGCAGAAGCAGGCCAAAGCCCAAAACCGCCGCAACCATGTAGTAATAGACCTTTACGCCCATTTATGTTCTCCGTTTCTTTTGCAGCTCTTTCTCAAAAAATGCTTCCGTCTCTCGTACCAGCCTTTCACGCCGGAAATCCTTTCCGCGCGCATCTGCGCGCTTTGCATAGTGCTCCAGCAGCCCCGGCTCGGTGAGCATCCGCTTTACGGCGCTATACAGGCTCTCTTCGGTATTGTCTGCGATCAGACCGTATTCGCTGTCGCCGAGGATCTCGCGCATCCCCGTGCAGTCGGTCGTAACGACCGGCGTACCGAGGATCAGGCTCTCAATCACCGTTGTGCTGAATCCCTCGTAGCGGGAAGAACAGACATAGAGCGCCGCGTTTTTCAGCATCGGATACGGATTCTCCTGAAAACCGCACAGTGTGACCGTACCATCAAGGCCGCTTTCCTCTATAATGGCTTTCAGCATGTTCCGGTCTTCGCCTTCGCCGAGAATTCGCAGCTTGCAGCATATGCCCTCGTCCAGCAGGCGCTTCCAGACGTGCAGGAGCCTGTCAAAGCCCTTCTGCGCGGTCAGCCGCCCGATCGCGACCACCGTGCGTTCTGTCGTCTCCGCCGCCTGCATATCCGCCTTTCGGAGTATCTCCGCATCGTCATAGCAGTTATAGACCGTCCGCGTCTCCACGACCGGGCCGTACATCTCCGTGAAGCTGCGCCGCACATCATCCGACACACAGACTGCGAGGTCGTATTTTTTGTAGTACTCTTTCGTCTCTCGGACAAATTTTGCGGCATCCGCCGCTTTTTTTGCAAGATCACAATGCACCCACGCCAGCTTCAGCGCTTTTTGATTGGTGGAACCGGCCATAATCTTGGTGGAGCCGCACTCAAGATAGGCCGCTTCGACATCGTACCCGCCCTTTATATGCAGCGGATAGGTCAGCCCAAGAGCCGCCTCTGCACGCATCCGCAGATCATTGAACCGGCTCCGCGCCGGATAGCAGTATTTGTACCGGATCCCCGGCGCAAGGTACTTCTCCGCGTCCTCCGGATAGAGCGTCTGAACGGTAACAGAGAATTTCGTCTGATCCATGGCGTTCACCAGATCGCGCAGGACCTTTTCCGCACCGCCGCCGGAGAGGGATTCGATAAAAAAGAGAATGTGGATCATCGTTACCGTCCGCCTTCATAGATCTCATAGATTTTTTCCATAGCCGTCTGCACATCAAAGCCGGACTTCATCAGCCTTGCCGCATATTCCTCCGAATGCTCCCGCTTTGCCGCGCAGATCGCGCGCACCCATGCCGCCTTATTTTCTAACGGCAGCGGCTGGATCAGCTCTGTCAGGAATACGTCCTTGGGAACTCTGTCGGAGATCACACAGGGAAGGCCGTTGGACTGCACCTCAACGATAGACAGCGGCATTCCCTCATACAGCGACGGAAGCGCAAAGGCATCCATCGCATTCAGGTAGTCCGGCACATTGCGCACATTGCCGGTCATGCGGACATACTCCTCAAGACCCAGCTCACGGATCTTACGCTCCAGCATCGGGCGGTCATCGCCCTCGCCCAGCAGCAGAAGGTATGCGTCCGGACGTTCTTTCAGGATCTCGGGCATCAGCTCCAGCAGGAATCCCTGATTTTTGACCGCAGCGAGATGTCCGGCGTGTCCGATAAGGAATCTGCCATCCAGCCCCAGCTCTTTCCGGAATGCTACACGCCGTTCCGCGTTGAACGCAAAGCCTTGCGTATCGATACCATTGAGGATCAATTTCCCACTTTTTTGAAATCTCCGTCTGCCATACAGCCTTTCTCCTGCCTTTACGCCGCATGCCACATCGTCGGTCGCACAGGTGAGAATCATGAAACGCATCACCGCTTCGTACAGACGCACCTTTATGCTGCGTCTCTCCGCCAATGCGGAATGCGCATGGGCGATGCGCACCGGCACGCCATCCAGCCTCCCAGCCAGCATGGCCCAGCCGATATTGAACATCGTGTGCGCATGAATCACGTCATAGTGATAGGTGCGGATAAGCTGTTTCAGCTCCCGCAGATAACCGCTGTAGCTTTCGGATGGCTGCGGAAAATGAAACACCCTACATCCGCATGCCGTCAGCTCCGGCTCATAGGCACCCGTTTCGCTGCCAAAGACGACGTAATGAACGGTGTATTTCTGCGGATCTGCATAAAAACCGATATCCGCCGCGACCTTTTCCGCACCGCCGATGCGAAGAGAACCCGCAATAATCAGGACGCGGGTCGTTTCTTTAGAAGTATTTTTCATCATCCTGCCTTATAGCGCACGAGCATATCCAGCATAAATGCCCAACTCAATTGGATTGGAAGCGCGATCCCCCGGCATTTCCAGCCGACCGGCCGAACCTTTTCCGCGCGGTACAGCTTGCATATCCTGCGGATCTCCTGCCGCCGCTGCTTTGCGGAATACTCAAATTTCAGCAGCTCCTTGCAGCTGGAATAGGCACTCCGATAGGTCATCCACGAAAGCGCCGCCTCATAGCATCTCGCTACCTCCGGCGAATGCTCCGCAGCGCGGTAGGCCGCATACATCCGGCGGTTGACCTCCATCAGCTGCTCCGTCAGATAGGGCCGGGCCTTGCGGGAAAGCGAGTTCGTATCGTCCGTATCCACGAAATAAAGAACTTCTTTGATCGATCTTAGGCTTTGAATATGCATGGCATATTCAAACAGGAGGCACTGATCCTCGCCAATTGCCAGACTATCCTGGAAACGCAGACTATGCTGCCGCAGGATCTCGGATTTGAAGCATTTGGAGACCATCGAGCTGAACAGATATCGCTGCATTGCCTCCGCAATTCTTCTTGCGATATTCAATTCCTCAGCTTCCCGGTAAGCGCCCGTGATCCACTTTTTTTCTCCCATTCCGGTGCTTTCTGCTCCAAATATCAGCAGATCTGGATGCGTTTCAGAAACAGCGCGATTGATCGTCTCAAGATATGTTTCTGCCACATAATCATCGCTGTCCACAAACAGGATATATTCACCTTTCGCTTGCTCCAATCCCAGATTCCGCGCCGAGGAAACGCCGCCGTTCTCTTTTGCAAAATACCGGATACAGGGATATACATTGGCGTATTCGCGGCAGATCGCGTCGCTGCCGTCCGTGGAGCCGTCGTTGATAAGCAGCAGCTCATAATCGTCGAAGCTCTGATCTACAAGGCTGTCCAGGCAGCGGCGAAGTGTTGTCTCTGCGTTAAAAATGGGAATAATAACAGAATAAGCCATCTGCATTTAAACGCGACTCCTTAATCGATTCATGATTTTCAGCAAAACACGCCAGAGTAGATACAGTCTGGCTTTTGCCGCAAAGAAAAATGCCTTCCAATGCAGTGGGAAATACCGCAGCGGGAGCTGTTTAAGTGCCCCAGCATAGTGCGGCATATTTCGTATTCGCCTTAATTCTTCTATAACATTCCGCATTGATCGGCCATGATCCTCAACAAGCCGTAGGCCTGTGCCGATCAGACTCAAGCAGATACGATTTTGAAGCGCCTGACAATATTCCTCTGGCAAGGCATTCTTGTTTACAAATTTTAACATTCTATTTTGCAACTTCTCATACTGCTCCGGCAAATTCTCAGGATAGCGATGCGTCAACGAATATTCATTATCCTTATAATAGTGATACAGCGTAGCGTTCATGTAAACGATCGTATTCGCTTTATAAAAAACAGGGACGTTGAACAGTAGGTCCTCTGAAGCGATCAGCCTTGCATCTTCAAAGGCTTCTCCATTCAACAACTCCCGTTTATAAAGTTTTCCCCAAGCAGTGACCAGATTATCAATACTTTGTGGCGATGCAAGCTCCGGTCCAACTGGGCCAAAAAGCCTTCGCAGAATCGTTTTTGCCCGATCTCCACACCAACACTCATCACGCCTATTCAATAGCTGGACGGGAAAACTGCCTTGCGAATACTCACGAGTATACGCCCATATCACAATATCTGCATCCTTTTGAGCTGCGGCCTCTGCTGCTCTTTGAAGTGTCTCCGTAGAAAGCCAATCATCGCTGTCCACAAACAGGATATATTCACCTTTCGCTTGCTCCAATCCCAGATTCCGCGCCGAGGAAACGCCGCCGTTCTCTTTTGCAAAATACCGGATACAGGGATATACATTGGCGTATTCGCGGCAGATCGCGTCGCTGCCGTCCGTGGAGCCGTCGTTGATAAGCAGCAGCTCATAATCGTCGAAGCTCTGATCTACAAGGCTGTCCAGGCAGCGGCGAAGCGTTCTTGCAGCATTGTAGACAGGAATTATTACGGAATACTTCATCTCATACTACCTTTACAGGCTCTCTATCAGCTTGGCGTTCGCAGCCAACGATTTTTCCTCCCGGAAAGCATCTACAGCTGCCATATTATATTCGCCCATTTCTTTCCGAAGCTCCGGCCTTGCTATCAGCTTTTTCAGCGCCGGTGCTACTGCCTCCGCATCATTCGTTACGATGAACCCACCCCTGCCGTCCTCGATCAGATCTACATTACCGCGAATATCCGAGCAGACAATTGGCTTTCCGTTTGCCATAGCCTCCAGCAGTGCTCGCGGCAATCCCTCCTGAAGCGAGGTGAAGAGGAAGATATCGGCAGCACAGCAGAGCTGTGGGATATCCTTGCGATACCCGAGGAAGGACACCCGCTCCTCTAAGCAGAAGCTTTTTGCCATGTCCTTCAGCGATTGCTCCAGTTCGCCGCGGCCGCAAATATAAAGCCTGACGCGGCTATCCTGTATCTGGTGCAGTGCTTCCAGCATAACATGCTGGTTTTTTCTTGGGGTCAGCTCGCCTACCGTCAACAGCGCGATGTCGCTCTCCGAAAGACCGAGCTTCTCCCGCCACTGTCTGCGAACATCCGCATCCGGCGCAAAGCGGTCAAGGTTTACACCGACGCCCGGGATCTTCTCCACCCTTGCGGTATGGAATGCTTTCGCCCGCCGGAGATCCTCCTCATTGATAGTGACGATCATATCGCACAGGCGGGAGCAGTATTTTTCCACTGGGTAATAGAGCAGCCAGTTTTTCAGCGGCGCGCCCTTGTAGAAGTGGAAGCCATGTACCATGTAAACAACCTTCGTGCCGTTTTTTCGGGCGTTTTTTGCCGCCAGACGGGTCATGACGCCCATTACCGGCTCGTTCGTCCAGATCACGTCCCAGTGGCTGCCGTCAATTATTTTCTTAAGGTCGCCGTAGCCCTTGCGGTTTCCGGGCGAAAACGGGCTGCGCACCAGCCGCACCACATGGATCGGCGCAACGCCGTCCAGCGCCCGGTGCAGATCGTCCAGCCGGCCGCCAACATCGGAACAGGCCAGCTCTACGGAAAAGCCGTGCGCTGAGAGATATTTCACATGCGGCACCAGAAACTGAATGGCCATCAGATCGGTGCACGTCAGCAGCAGCCGTTTCATTCGAGCACCTCCAGAATCTTTTTTGCGATGCCTGCCGCGTCCAGTCCGAACTGCGCGCGCAGGTATTTCTGGTTGCCGACAATGGCTGAATAGGTATCGTGCAGCCCTACGCGCAGCAGCCGCGCATGCACGGGCAGCTCCGCCAGCACCTCCGCGACTGCGCTTCCGAAGCCGCCGGAAAGGTTATGCTCCTCCACGGTAACGATCAGGTCAAATTCCTTCGCGCAGCGGGTGATTGTCTCGCGGTCGATGGGCTTTACCGTCGGGAATGTCCAGACCGCAGGATGAACGCCGTGCCCGGCGAGGATCATTTCCGCGCCTGCGATCTCCTCAAAGATCGCGCCGGTCGAAAAAATGGCGACCCGGCTCCCGCCGTGGATCGGAATGGCTCTTCCGATCTCGAAATGATCGATATGGTCATGGATCCGCTTTTCGCCGCCGCGGCCCAGCCGCAGATAGCAGGTACCGGGATACCTCGCGATCGCCCGCGTGGCCTCCTCTGCCTCCACAAGATCGCCGGGACACAGCACCGCCACATCCGGCAGCGCCCGCATCACGGCGATGTCCTCTGTCGCCTGATGGCTCATGCCAAGCGACCCATAGACAAAGCCGCCGCCCACGCACACGATCTTCACATTGGCGTGATGATACGCGCAGTCGTTGCGGATCTGCTCCAGACAGCGCAGCGTTGGAAAATTGCCGATGGAATAGGTAAACACGTTTTTTCCCTCGAGCGCCATTCCGGCCGCCGCCGAGGTCATATTCTGCTCCGCAATACCGGCGTTGACGAACTGATCGGGCAGCTGCTCCCAGAAGGGCTTGAGCACCCCGAAGCCAAGATCGCCGGTCATAAGCTCGATATTCGGATCTTCTTTTGCAAGCGCGATCAGCGTGCGGACAAAGGTATCTCGCATACTCAGACCTCCTTTGCGATATACGTCGGGTGCCAGCCTGCCGAGGCAGTATGATCGTTTCCGATATCGGCATCGGGGCCGGGCTTCACCGGGTCGGCAATGCCATCCGGCGTATAGGGATCTTCCACACCCGCGGGCTTTGCCGCGTGCAGCTCCGTGACCGCGCCGTCGTATTCCCAGCCGTCATGCGGGAAGCGGTAATGCCAGAGGATGTCGTTCTCCATGAAGGAAACGCCCTTCCCCTTCACGGTATTGGCGATCACAACGGTCGGCTTGTGCCCGGCGTTGCGGGTATCCGTCAGTGCGCTGCGGAGTGCGTTATGGTCGTGTCCGTTCAACTCGATGACGTTCCAGCCGAACGCGCGCCACTTTGCGCCGAAATCCTCCAGCTCCAGCGTCTTTTCGCAGGTATCGAGGCTCTGCATATGGTTATGGTCGATGATAGCGACCAGATTTTCGAGCCGGTATTGGTTGGCAAACAGCGCTGCCTCCCAGACCGAGCCTTCGTCGCACTCGCCGTCGCCCAATACGGCAAACACCCGGTGATGCTTGCCGTCCTGCTTCGCGGCCAGTGCCATCCCGGCCGCGGCGCAGAGGCCGTGGCCCAGGGAGCCGGTGGAAAGATCCACGCCGGGCAGATGGTGCGAGACGTGGCCGGACAGGCGGCTTCCGTTCTGATAATGTGTTTTCAACTCAGTGGGAGCAAAGAAGCCGCTTTCTGCGAGCGCGGCGTATACGGCGGCGCCGGCATGGCCCTTGCTCATGATGAAGCGGTCGCGCCCGTCCCACTCGGGGTCTTCCGGATCGTACCGCAGAATGTCCGCATACAGGACGGCGAGGATATCCGCTGCGGACAGGACCGCGCCGATATGGCTTCCGCCGGAAAGATGCGTCATTTCAATGCCGTGGCGGCGGATCAGCCAGGCAAGCTGCTCACTTGTTTTCTTCATTCCGACACCTCATTCAGCTCCCGCAGTTCTTCCTCGTTCATCGTCCACCCCATGGCCTCGACATTGGCCGAGAGCTGCGCGGGGCGCTTGACGCCCGCGATCACGACCGACTCCGGCAGTGTGTCCAGTATCCAGCGGATGGCGCAGGCTGCGACGGACTTTTCGCGGTTCGCGGCGATTTTTCTCAAAGCTTCGACGATACGCAGATTCTGTTCCAGCTTTTCGCCGTGGAAATTCACATAGATCTCCCGGCTGCGGCGGTCGTCTGCGCCGAAGCATACGTTTTCGCGGTTATACTTTCCGGTCAGGATCCCCTGGCCGAGGCTTCCCCACGTCATAGGCGTTGCCCGGAGACGGCTCTGCACAGCGCGCAGGTCATCCTCGTTCTTCCGGCAGGCCAGAGACAGCTCGTCCTGACAGCAGGCAAAGCGCCCCGCATAGGGCAGAAGCTCCTCCAGCCCGTCGCCGTGGATGTTGGAAAGGCCGTAATAGCGGAGCTTTCCGGCGACCTTCAGCTCCTCCAGCTTGCCCACCACGTCCGCGATGGGCGTTTTCCCGTCGCGGTAGTGAATGAGATACACATCGATATAGTCGGTATTCAGCCGCCGGAGGCTTTCCTCCAGCGCCTGCTGGATATACTCCGGCGAATTGTCATAGACGGTCTTGCCGCCGCCCACAGGCAGAGGCTTGGTGGCGGCGAACTGGTTGT
>ERZ779890.4045-NODE-4045-length-12493-cov-12.148818_pt1 | contig 12493 bp, 9 predicted proteins | sample MGYA00511553_ERZ779890 | MGnify/ENA primary metagenome ERZ779890 (study PRJEB29588, sample SAMEA2152064) | human gut metagenome | biome: human gut; feature: human-associated habitat; material: faeces | place: Denmark | collected 2008/2010 ...
ACTTGTCCATCTCGGCGGTCAGGGTCTCGTTGTAGGTGCCGGAAGCGGCGGTCACAACGGTGACGGGCACACCGGTCTTCTCGGTGTACATGGCGGCGACCTTCTGCAGCGTAGCGTCGGCCTCGGGCTTGAAGTTCAGCCAGTAGACACTGCCGGTAGCAGTATCGCCATTGTTGTCAGCGGCATCGTCCTGCTTGTCGCCGCAGGCGACGAGAGAAAGAGCCATGACAAGAGCAAGGATCATTGCAAGATACTTTTTCATTTCATCTATACTCCTTTTTAAATTTATTTTCACGCGAGTTCCGCGGGAAAATCACTGGTGGGGACGCTGCACGGAAGCGCCCTTGCGCAGCTCGGTCGGCAGTGTGACGTGGCGGTGGCCGCTGCGCCCCTCGATGATGTCGAGCAGAATGCCGACGCTGGTTTCACCCATGGCGGTCATGGGCTGGCAGAGGGTGGTGAGCATGGGGTGGATGTATTCCGAAACACTGATGCCGTCGATGGCGATGACGGAGCAATCGCTGGGGACGGAGCGCCCGCTTTCGCGCAGGGCGCGCATTGCACCGATGGCCATGTCGTCTGCAATGGCAAATACTGCCGTAAAGTCGGCGGGTGAACGCAGGCGTTTTTGCATCGCGGCATAGGCATTGGCGATGGTAAAATCGCTGGCGCAGATGAGATCCTCCGGATGCTCGGTCAAGCCAAAGTCGCGCAGCGCACGCTGATAGCCGAGGTAGCGCAGCTGGGAGATCGAGCTGTCGTCCGGATCGGCGGTCAGCACGGCGATGCGGCGGTGGCCGCTCTCGTAAAGCTCCTTCACCGCGCGGTAAGCCTCCTGCTCATCAGCGATGGAAACAGAGGAGTAGGAGTCCGGCGGCAGCGTACCGTAAGAGTTCGTGTAGGAACAGCAGATGTAGGGAACGCTGAGAAGCGCAACCTCCTCGGGGGAATAATCGCTGCGCCCGCCGAGGAAAATGATGCCGCGCAGGCGCTTTTCCTTTTCCATTACCGCGCCGCACTGAATCTCGTCGTCGCCGGACGGGATCTGGCGCATGACCATCGTGTAGCCCGAAGCGTCGAGCTTTTGCTCGATGGCGTGGATGATGTCGGTGTAGAAGGGGTTCTGCACGCCGCGCACCACAAGGCCGACCGCGTCAGAACGAATTTTGACGAGGTCGCGAGCGCTGTTGTTCGGCACATACCGGTGCGCCTCAATGACGGCGCGGACCCGTCTGCGGGAATCCTCGCTCACGTCAGGCCGGTCATTGAGCACACGGGAAACCGTACTGACGCTGACCCCTGCAAGTTTTGCGATATCCTTGATGGTCATGCTCCAGCGCCCCCTGCGACCGCTCCGGAAACCTTTCCGGTAACGTTTCCAATCTTCAATTACAGAATAGTCTCCGCCAAGGGCAAAGTCAAATAGAATTTACAATCGGTGAGAAAAATGGGGAAAACATACAAGAAAAACTGGGAAACATTGACAAAATGAACAACGGACGGAGCTATGACAGACGGTATGCGCTTGCTTTTCCGGCCTGTTGTGATAAAAAATCCCCGTTTTCCGCCAACAAAAGGCAGAAAACGGGGAAAGAGAGGAACCATGCAATTTTATTTTACCAGCAGCTCCGCAATCTGGATGGTGTTGGTAGCGGCGCCCTTGCGAACCTGGTCGCCGCAGCACCAGAGGTTCAGCCCGCGCTCGTCGGTCAGATCCTCACGGATGCGGCCAACATAGACGATGTCCTGGTCGGAGGTGTCGAGCGGCATGGGGTAGACCTTGTTCTTGAGGTCGTCCACGAGCTTGCAGCCGGGGGCGTTTGCAATGAGCTCACGCGCACGCTCGACGCTGATCTTCTCCTTCGTGCGCAGCACGACGGAGACGCTGTGGCTGCGCACGACGGGCACGCGCGCGCAGGTGCAGCTCACCTTCAGCTCCGGCAGGTGGAGGATCTTGCGCCCCTCATTCTGCATCTTCATCTCCTCGCTGGTGTAGCCCTCGAAGGCCTCGCCGCCGATCTGGGGGATGATGTTGTAGGCGATCTGATACTGGAAGACCTTGGGCTCAAGGTGCTTGCCCTCGGAAAGGGCCTTGACCTCATTGTTGAGTTCGTCGATGCCGCCCTTGCCCGCGCCGCTGACGGCCTGATAGGACGAGGCGATGATCGTCTCGATGGGGCTTTCCTTGGCGAGGGAGTTAATGGCCACGAGGGTCACGATGGTGGTGCAGTTGGGATTCGAGATGATGCCCTTGTGCCACTTCACGTCCTCGGGGTTGATCTCGGGGATGACGAGGGGAACATTGGGGTCGAGGCGGAAAGCGCTCGAGTTATCGACAAACACCGCGCCCGCCTTGACGATCGCGGGAGCGAAACGCTCGGCGATGTCGTTCTCGGCCGCGCCAAGGACGATGTCGAGCCCTTCAAAGGCATCGTCGGAGGCTTCGACGATGGTGCATTCCTGCCCGCGGAACGAGATCTTACTGCCCGCGCTTCTGGCGCTTGCGATGGGACGAAGGGACGCGACAGGGAAATTGCGCTCTTCGAGAATTTTGATCATTTCCTGACCGACGGCGCCCGTTGCGCCGAGAATACCGACATTGACCTGTTTCATACTACATTCTCCTTCACAAAACTATTGTACAGGACGCGGATGGCCTGTTCGAAATCCTTCTCCTCCACGCCCACGATGATGTTGAGTTCCTCCGGCCCCTGCGTGATCATGCGGATGTTCACGCCGTTTTCGCCGAGCTTGGCGAAGATCTTACCGGAAACGCCGGGCTGATAGGCCATCTTGCGGCCGACAGCGGCAACGATGGCGATGTGTTCCGTTACGGTTATCTTATTCGGCTGCACTTCCTTTTGCAGCTCGCCCAACATTTCATAGAGCGAGCGGGACACCTTGTCGGACGAGACAACAAGGGAAACATTGTCGATGCCGGAGGGCAGATATTCCACATTGACCTCGTGCTTGGCGAGCACGTTGAGGATCTTCAAAAGTGTGCCCGGCTCGCTCGACATGCCTGTTTTGGCAATGGTGATGATGGAAAAGCCCTTCTTGCCGGCGATGCCGGTGATGAAGCCGCCCTCTTTTTGCTCGTCTTCAATGGATTCCAGAATCATCGTGCCGGGGTGATCGGGGGCGTTGGTGTTGCGGATGTTGAGGGGAATGTTCTTCTCACGCACGGGGAAGATCGTACCCTCGTGCAGCACCTGCGCGCCGATATAGCTCAGCTCGCGCAGCTCGCTGTAAGTCACGCGGCGGATCGGCTCGGGATCGTCTACAATGCGCGGGTCTGCCATCAGAATGCCGGAGACGTCCGTCCAGTTTTCGTACACGTCCGCACCGAGCGCCGCCGCGGCGAGCGCGCCGGTGATGTCGCTGCCGCCACGGGAGAAGGTTTTGATGTGACCGTCCGGCATCACGCCGTAAAAGCCGGGAATGACGACCCTGCGTCCCTCTGCGGCGGCGTGCAGTGCCGTGTAGGAGGCATCCCGGTCGACGCTGCCATCAAACTTGAACTTGACCCACAGCGCCGCGTCTAAAAACTCGAAGCCGAGGAACTCGGACATGAGCCGCGCGGAGAAGTATTCGCCGCGCGAGGCAAGCTCGTCCTTGCTGATGCCGCTTTGCATCTTGCTCCACAGCTCGTCAAATTCCTTGTCGAGCGAGAGCTTTAAGCCGCACTCCGCAATGATCTCATTGTAGCGGTCGCGGATCATGGCGAAGATATCCTCGCAGGAAACGCCGTATTTGATGTGTGCGGCGCAGAGATAGAGAAGATCGGTGATTTTATGGTCGCCGGAGAAACGCTTGCCCGGCGCGGAAACGATGACCACGCGGCGGGCGGGGTCTGCGTCCACGATGGACTTCACCTTGGCGAACTGATGCGCGTCGGCAAGCGAGGAGCCGCCGAATTTCAAAACTTTGAGCATGGAGATCATTCCTCATCGACCGCATAGCGCGCAAGGAGCGCGTGCGGGTCGTTCTTTCGATAAGAATCGTAGGCATTGAATGCCTCGCGGGCGCTGCATTCACGGACAAACGTTTCGCCCATGCAGCGGAAGAGCCATTTGCCCTGCATACCGGAGAGATTCACGGAGCGGGGGACAAAGGAATCGGCATAGAAGCTGCGGCAGCCATCGGCAATGTCGAGACAGTCGCGCAGGACACTCGAGCCGGTCGGATAGCCGCCCGCGCCCGCGCCGGAAAAGCTCTGCCTGCCAAAGCGCGCGGCGTAGAGCGTGGCGAGGTTGCCTGTGCCATCGGTATGCGCCTCGGGCGCGGAGGAGGGGAAGAGCGTGGGGCAGACGAAGGCGGCCACTGCATTGCCGGACTTTTCCGCGCGGGCGATCAGCTTATAGGTGAGACCTTCTTCCTTCGCCCTTGCAATGTCTGCCGCGGTGATAGACGAAATGCCGACGCAGGGAATGTCCTCTTCCTTGATATTCACGCCGAAGGCAAGGTCGGCGGAGAGGACGAGCTTGCGCCGCGCGTCAAGTCCTTCCACATCCGCGGTGGGATCGGCCTCGGCATAGCCGAGTTCCTGCGCCTTTTGCAGGGCGGCGGCATAGTCCGCGCCGGAATTCGTCATGGCAGAGAGCATATAGTTCGTCGTGCCGTTGAGGATGCCCTCGACCGCGGTGATCTCATCGAGCTGAGATGCGCGGGAGAGGGAAGTGAGCCAGGGAATGCCGCCGCCTGCGGCGGCGGTGCAGCGCAGCGCCACGCCCATTTCTTTGGAAAGGGCAGTGAGCGCGTCAAAGCGGGCGCACATGAGCTGCTTGTTCGCTGTGACGATGTGCTTGCCCGCGCGCATGGCTGCGCAGAGGTAGCTGTATGCCGGTTCGATGCCGCCCATGACCTCTACCACAATATCAATAGAGGGATCGCGCACGATCTCATCGTAATCGGCGGTCACGGTGCAGGTGAGCTCCGGACGGGGGCGGCGGGAGAGAACGGCAGTGATCTGCAAATCGCTTCGCCCCTCGCACAACTTATAGAAATGGGAGCCAACAGTGCCGAAGCCCAAAAGTGCAATTTTCACGGGGAAATACCTTCTTTCTTTTTGGGGGATACTCCGTCAAGTGCGGACGAATTTGTAACTTGTGCCGAAAATGTCTCTGATAGAAAAACACTTGACTTTTAGATGGGAACAATATAACATAGCGTTTGTGAAAATACAATAGGGGAAGCAAAAAAACTTTCCCTGTGGGATACAGGAGGAAACGTCCATGCAATATCAGAGCACCCGCAATAAAAATCTGAAGGCCGGCAGCGCGCAGGCCATTCTGGACGGCCTTGCGCCCGACGGCGGCCTTTATACGATGCCGTCGTTCGACGAGGCCCGTTTCGACTACCGCGAGATTCTGAACCTCGACACCTTTTCCATGTCGGCCAGAATCCTTGCAAAGCTTCTGCCGGACTTTTCCGAGCAGGAGATGGCTTCTCTCGTGCGCGCGGGCTATGGCGGCAAGTTTGAGAGCGATCACCTCACGCCGAGCGTTCCCGTCGGAGAAGACTTTATTCTCGAGCTGTTCCGCGGGCCGACGAGCGCTTTTAAAGATGTGGCGCTCTCCATGCTGCCGCGATTGATGACCGCGGCGAAGGAAAAGTGCGGCGTAAGCGACGAGATCCTCATTCTGACCGCCACATCCGGCGACACCGGCAAGGCCGCGATGGAGGGCTTTTGCAATGTGCCGGGCACGAAGATCGTCGTTTTCTATCCCTACGGCGGCGTGAGCGCCGTGCAGCAGGCGCAGATGGCCACGCAGGAGGGCGACAATGTCTGTGTGTGCGCGGTGCGCGGCAACTTTGACGATGCGCAGACGGGCGTGAAGAAGATCTTCTCCGCCGTCAGCCGCGATGAGCTGCTTGCAGGCAAGGGCGTGCGCCTGTCGAGCGCCAACTCCATCAACATCGGCCGCCTTGCCCCGCAGGTCGTGTACTATTACAGGGCCTATGCCGACCTTGTGAAGATGGGACGCATTCACGAGGGCGACAAGGTCGACTTCGTCGTGCCGACGGGCAACTTCGGCGATATTCTGGCGGGCTACTTTGCCAAGGAGATGGGGCTTCCCGTCGGCAGGCTCGTGTGCGCGTCCAACGCCAACAACGTGCTCACCGAATTTTTGCGCACGGGCCGCTATGATCGCCGCCGCCCCTTCTATAAGACCGCATCGCCTTCGATGGACATTCTCGTTTCGAGCAATTTGGAGCGCCTTCTCTATCTGCTCTCCGGCGACGATGCGCTCGTTGCACAGCTGATGCAGCAGCTGAATGAGGAAGGAACCTACGAGGTACCGGAGGATCTTCTCGCAAAGCTGCGTGCGCTCTTCTGGGCGGGCTGCTGCGACGATGCGGGCGCAAAGGCCGCCATCGGCAGCGTCTGGCGCGAGCACCACTACCTCTGCGACACGCACACAGCGGTCGCCTGGGACGTGGCACAGCAGTATAAGAAGGAAAATGCCGACCACAACGAGGTCGTCGTGCTCTCTACGGCCTCTCCCTACAAGTTCCCCGCTGCCGTGCTCGAGGGGATCGGCGAGAGCGCGAAGGGCGACGAGTTTGACGTGATGGAGCAGCTGCACGACGTGACGGGCGTGCCCGTGCCGAAGAATCTTGCCGGTCTCCGCTCCCGCGAGGTGCGCCACCGTGACGTGATCGAGCAGGGCGATATGCTCGCCTACGTGCTGAAGAGAGCTGAAAAAGAAGACTGAAAAAAACTAAACACCATGACCAAAAATGGTGAAAGGCCGATGTGCAGCAAAGTGCACATCGGCCTTTTTGCCGAATTCAAGGCGATCGTGCGCGAAAGATGCAGGAATCAAAACACGAAATGCATACTGATACACCTTATTTTTGGTCATAATGACGATTGACATTTTCTTCTAAAAAAATATTATAATTGGGCGAAACGCAGGGAAATTCACCCTGCAAGGCAAACATTTGTGAAAAAAATAGGAGGAGAAAAATGTTTAGCTTTCTGATCTGCCTCGCATTGCTGATCGGCGGCTACTTCGTTTACGGTGGCATCGTCGAAAAGACTTTCGGCCCTGACGACCGTGAAACGCCGGCCGTGAAGATCAACGATGGCGTGGACTACATGGTTCTCCCGCAGTGGAAGCTCTTTATGATCCAGCTTCTGAATATTGCGGGTCTGGGTCCCATCTTCGGCGCTCTGAGCGGTGCTCTTTGGGGTCCTGTCGTCTTCCTGTGGATCACCTTCGGTACCATCTTTGCCGGTGCAGTCCATGACTACTTCTCCGGTATGATGAGCGAGCGTAATGAAGGTGCTTCCATCTCCGAGATCTCCGGTATCTACCTCGGCGGCGCAATGAAGAACGTCATGCGCGTGTTCAGCGTGGTGCTGCTCGTGATGGTCGGCACCGTGTTCGCTGTCGGCCCCGCCGGCCTTATCCAGCTGCTGTGCACCAAGGGCGGCAGCACCGGCATCTTTGCCAGCAAGCTCTTCTGGCTGGTTCTGATCCTGGTCTACTACTTCATCGCAACGTTCCTGTCCATCGACAAGATCATCGGTAAGATCTACCCCGTGTTCGGTATCTGCCTCATCATCATGGCGCTCGGCGTGGCGCTTGGTATCTTCACCAAGGGCTACGAGATCCCTGAGATCTGGAACAACTTCGCTAACCTCCACCCGCAGGGCACTCCGATCTGGAGCTTCATGTTCATCACCGTTGCCTGCGGCGCCATTTCCGGCTTCCATGCCACGCAGAGCCCCCTGATGGCTCGCTGCATGAAGAGCGAGAAGCAGGGCCACTTCGTCTTCTACGGCGCAATGGTCTCTGAAGGCATCATCGCCCTGATCTGGGCTGCTGCCGGCTGCGCGCTCTACACCGGCGAGGAGCTGCTGGCTCTCGGCGGCGGCGGTTCCACCGCTGTTTACGACGTCTGCTCCAAGACCATGGGCGGCGTGGGCATTGCGCTCGCCATGCTCGGCGTTATCGCCTGCCCCATCACCTCCGGCGATACCGCGTTCCGTTCCGCACGTCTTGTTCTGGCTGACTGGTTCCACATGGAGCAGAAGAGCTGGAAGAACCGTCTGATCCTCTGCGTGCCCGTTCTCGGCGTCGGCGCGATCCTCGGTATCGGCAACGCCCTTGGCAAGATCGACTACACCATCATCTGGCGTTACTTCAGCTGGACCAACCAGACCCTCGCCATGATCGTTCTGTGGGCTGCTTCCATGTACCTCTTCTATGATAAGAAGAACTACTGGATCACCGCTGTTCCCGCGACCTTCATGAGCGCTGTTTCCGTGACCTACTTCCTGCTGGGCAATGAGTGCCTCGGCCAGTTCCTCAACAGCAAGACTGCTGAGGGCGCGACCGTGTACAACACCGCTGTCGCTTACCCCATCGGCATCCTCGCTGCGGCTCTGTTCCTCGGCATCTTCCTCTACACCATCAAGAAGCGCCACACTGAGCCTCACTACGAGACCCTGCACAAGTAAACCATTCTTAGAGCGGTGGGAGAATGCTCTCCCACCGCTTTTTCAAACTTTGGAGGAGCCTTATGATTTTTGCACCTGTGCGCCTTGGCGAGACGAGCATTGCGGATGAAGTTCTCGCCGCGGACAAAAAGTCCTGCAAGCGCTTTGGCCCCTGCGGCGTGGGGGAAGAGGCGCTGTATCTGAATAATTTTCTGATCGACCGGCATTTCTATGTTGCGCTTTCGTCGGTGCGCCGCGTTTTCAAGCGCGTGGCGATGAGCCAGGGCGGCTTCTCTGGAAAGGGCGTCTTTGGCGCGATCCCGTACCTTGTGGTGCAGTATGACGACGGGCAGGAAAAGCAGTGCACCTTCAAGCGGGAGGAAGATGTGGACGAGATGCTTGCCTGCATCGCTGCCGCGCACCCCGAGATCCCGACGCTCAGCGAAGGCGGCGAGCGGCGCGTGCAGGCCAAGGCGGAAAAGGAAGCAAGACGCTACCTGGATACGCTCACGCCCGCGGCGCAGAGCGCCAAAGAAGAGCTGGAACAGGCGCAGAAATTCCTCTCCGGCTACCCTGAGCTGACGGCACAGCTCTCCGCGGCGGCCAAGGCCAAGCGCGTCAACGAGCACACGAATCCCGCCTACCGGTGGGTGGCGCTGGCGATCGTGATCGCAGGCGCTGCGGCACTGGTCTACGGCATCATTTCCTGGCGCAACGGCGGCGACTTCGGCGTTTACTTTGCGCTCTTCGGCTTTGCCGCGGTGTTCTTTTTCTCGGGCGCCCACGTGCTGCCCACGGCGAAGAACAACAAAAGGGCGGTCGCCCGTGCGTGGGAAGAGGCACAGGCCAACCTCGAAAATGTCCTGCCCGAGGATTTCCCCCTGCCGCCGCGCTATGCCCATCCCGTCGTGCTCACGCGCATGATCCGCATTCTGCGCGAAGGCCGTGCCCAGAGCGTGCAGGAAGCGCTTGAGGTACTCAAGAGTGACCTCAAGGCGCTCAATGCCGATGTGCAGGTCGAGCAGGAAGAATATGACGAGGTGGTCGCCATCAAGCCGATGTTCCTGCTGAGCGACTATCAGTAAGCGGCAGCGCGATCACACAGATCAAATAAAAAGGATCCCCGACCGACCGGTCGGGGATCCTTTTTATTTCTTTTTGCCTTTTGCTGCGGCTTTGGGCTTTGCCCAGCCGGACTTGCGCTTGAAAGGCTTTGCCTTTTCGGCTGTCTTCGCGCCCCTGCGCGCTTCCGCGTGCACAGAGGGCTTTTCTGCCGGTCTGCCACTCTTTTTCGTTCCCGCGGCGCTCTTTTTGCCGCCCTGCGGCGCGGGACGGCTGTCGCCGTAGGGACGCACAAGGCACTTCGGCCCGTAGCCGATGAGATCCTCGCGCCCCGCCTTTTGGAGTGCCTCGATGACGAGCTTTTTCTTGTCCGGGCGGAACCATTGCAGCAGCGCGCGCTGCAATTCCTTGCCGTGCGGCGTCGTCTCGGCAAAGACGGGCGTTATGTCGCGCGGGTCGATGCCGGTATAGTACATGCAGGTCGAGAGCGTGCCGGGCGTGGGGTAGAAGTCCTGCACTTGCTCGGGCTTATGCCCCGTGGAGTGCAGGAATTCCGCAAGCTGCACCGCGTCTTCCAGCGTGCAGCCGGGATGCGACGACATGAGGTAGGGAACAAGGTACTGCTCGCGGCCGTTTCTCTCGTTCACGGCGCGGTACTTGTCCCAGAACTTTTCAAACACGTCGAAGTGGGGCTTGCCCATGTAGTCCAGCACGCCCGCCACGCAGTGCTCGGGCGCGACCTTGAGTTGGCCGGAGATGTGATACTTGACAAGCTCGGACAAAAAGGGACTGCCCTTGTCCTCTAAGAGATAGTCGTAGCGGATGCCCGAGCGGACGAAGACCTTCTTCACGCCGGGGATCGCGCGAAGTCTTCGCAGCAGCTCGACGTATTCCGAGTGGTCGGGATCGAGATTTTTGCAGGGGTAGGGGGCGAGGCAGTTTTTGTTGCGGCACATGCCGCGCTTTAATTGATCCTTGCACGAGGGGTGGCGGAAGTTCGCGCTCGGGCCGCCGACATCGTGGACGTAGCCCTTGAACTTCGGATCGCGGGTAAAGCCCTCGACCTCGCGCACGCAGGATTCGATGGAGCGCGAGGTGATCATGCGTCCCTGATGGAACGCCAGCGAACAGAAGTTGCACCCGCCGAAGCACCCGCGGTTGTGCGCCACGGAGAAGCGCACCTCCTCGATGGCGGCAACGCCGCCGAGAGCGTCGTACATCGGGTGTACCTCGCGCATGTAGGGCAGCTCCGCGACTTCGTCAAGCTCTTCGCGCGAAAGCGGCATCGCGGGCGGGTTGACAACGAGCGTGTCGCGTCCGTGTGCCTGCCACAGCGCCTTGCCGCGGATGGGATCGTGCTCCTCGTATTCAAGCTTCGTCGCAAGTGCGTAGGCGCGCTTGTCCGCGCATACTTCTTCATACGACAGGCAATCGACGTGGTCAAAGGCGCAGACCTCGGGCGTGCGCGTCACGAACGCTGTGCCGCGAATATCCGTCAAGGATTCGACCTTTTCACCCTTTGCGAGTCTTCGTGCGATCGCGCGCGTGGCGTATTCGCCCATGCCGTAGACAAGAAGGTCTGCCTGCGCGTCGAAAATGAGCGCACGGCGCACCTTGTCGTCCCAGTAGTCGTAGTGGGCAAAGCGGCGCAGGCTCGCCTCCAGCCCGCCGACGACGATGGGAATGTCGCCCCAGGCTTCGCGGCAGCGGTTCGCATAGACAATGGTCGGGCGGTCGGGCCGCAGGCCCATCTTGCTGCCGGGAGAGTAGAGGTCACTCGTGCGGTGCTTTTTCGCCGCCGTGTAGTGTGCGACCATCGAGTCGATGTTGCCGCCGCCGATCATCACGCCATAGCGCGGGCGGCCCATCTCACGGAAGGCGTCCGCGCTGTGCCAGTCGGGCTGGGCGAGTACCGCCACGCGGTAGCCCTCGGCCTCCAGAACACGCGCAATGATCGCCGTGCCGAAGCTTGGGTGGTCAATATAGGCGTCCGCCGTGACAACGAGAAAGTCGTAATAGTACCAGCCGCGCTCGACCATTTCGTCCTTCGAAACCGGCAGAAAGGCCTTTTCAAACTTCTTTTTCTTCATTTTTCGATAACTTCCTGCAATCTGTTCCAGCAGGATTCCTCATCGTATTCGAAATTCTTCTTAAATGTGACGCTTTCCGCGTCCTCCCGAACGGGGTGAAAGCCCCACTTTTCCGCGCAGCGCAGCGCGACCGCGTTGCTCTTGGGAATGCGCCCGGTGGAGAGAATGGAGCAGCCGTGCGCGCGGGCATAGGACAGCGCCTGGCCGATGAGCTTTTCGCCGAGACCCTTTTTCTGCGCATCATTTTCAAGCCAGAATTCGCCGATCGTGCCCACACCGCCGCGGCAGGACTCGACGCTGACCGCGCCAATGATCTCCTCGCCGTGCATGACGTCGAAATGCCCCGCTTCGCCCGAGGCACGGTAGTAGATGCCGCCCTCGAAGCCGTTGGGGTCGTTGACCCACGGCTGCTTGCGCACGGTGGCGATGTTGTCGCCGAGGTGGGAGGCGTCGTCGCGGAAGGCAACGTTGAATGCGCCGTTTTCGTACTCGAGCTTTGCAACGGCGGTATTTTCTGCGTGGCCGGTCTTGTCGATTTCGTGCAGCGTCATGCCCTGAAGCGCGCCGACGATGATGCGCATGGCCATGCCGTGGGAAAAGACAGCGACCGTGCCGTTCGGGTGCGCCTCGGCGATCTCCGTGAGCGCCTTGCGCATCCGCTCGCGTACCTCGGCAAAGCTTTCGCAGCCGGGGACGTGCCAGTTCTGCGAATCGTTGCTGAAATTGGCGAGCTGCTCAGGGTCGATGCGCTCAAGCTCCGCCCAGGGGGTATCCTCCCAGTAGCCCACGTCGATCTCGCGCAGCGCGCGGACGGTGCGCAGCAGCAGGCCGTGTGTTTTATAGATGGAAAGCGCCGTGATCATCGTGCGGAAACGGTCGCTTGAATAAA
>ERZ779890.4047-NODE-4047-length-12490-cov-4.692561_pt1 | contig 12490 bp, 10 predicted proteins | sample MGYA00511553_ERZ779890 | MGnify/ENA primary metagenome ERZ779890 (study PRJEB29588, sample SAMEA2152064) | human gut metagenome | biome: human gut; feature: human-associated habitat; material: faeces | place: Denmark | collected 2008/2010 ...
CCGTTTTTCCTTCTTCCTGATCCCATCCTCTTCCACCAGTAACCATAAGGATCTGTCCACCTTTATGATGGATGTGATATGCATTGATGGTTCCAGGAGCGAAAGTAACGAGACCAACTGGTACTCTCTCTGTTGTAAGCATATTCAGATAGCACTCACCTGTAAAATATTTTGCAAATACTACATTTTCTTCACCGATTGGAAATACGTTACCTCCACCTAAGTCTTTTTTCATCTGTTCAATATCCATAAAAAATTCCTCCTTGCTCTTTTTCTTTTATGGTACAACCTGAAGTAAACTCCAGGTCAATAGACTTTGCAGCTTTTTACATAAAGTTCATAATTTTCCTGTGGCAGTTTGCTTTTCAGGTACGCTCTATTTCTTATCGGCTCCATCATACACCCATATTACTTTCTATGTCCAATACCCATTATCATGGGTTGCTTAATGCCTTTTAAGCATAATCTGTTTCTATATCACAATGCAAAACAGATCTGCTGTATTCTGGCAGACCTACTTTGCATTATGATATAGCTTAAATCTGTTTGATAAGATTCAACTCTTTCTTGGATAGTGCTTTTTTTAACTTCTGGTTTTCCTTTATTAGATTCTCATTTTCGCTTTTCAGTTTCTGTAGCTGTTGCCGGAGCAGATTCATTTCCGCTTCCATCGCCTGACTGATAATGTTTCTCCTTGGATCCACCATACCAGCCTGCTGTTCCATTGCTGCATCAATCTCACCTCTTACAATCGGATTCTTGTAAAAGAATCCTCTAGATAAACCAGTCTTTTGCATCAGTGCTGGTACGGACACCTTTTCTCTCTCCAACACCATTGTCCGTATTGTCAGGACTGCCCGTTCCACTTTTTCTTCGCTCTTTCTTTTATTCAATTCCAGCATCTTGTCGTATTTGCTCATATTCTTCTCCCCATCCGTCCAGACTTGCCAGTATAATCTGTGACATAAAATTTCTAACTTCTCTTGTTTCATCTGCCATCCGCTGATTGCTCATTTTTCGGTAATATTGGACACTTCGTACTCCCTTATGTCCCAGGAGCTTCGCTATCGTCCAGTCATCCACATGGAGTTCCGTTAATTTTACCCCATAGCAGTGCCGGAACATATGCGTTCCAAATCCGAATAAGTTTCCGCTGTCATCCCGGATATCTTTTTCATAGATCATTCGAAGCACTTTATCCTGCAAGGTTTGGTAACTGATTGGTCTCTCCGGTTTGTTCTCGTCCGCAAAGATATAAATGCTTTCAGGATAATGCTCATTTGCATAACTGACTGCCTTTCCAATCAGCTGTGCCAGCTCCCGGCTGATCGGTTTTTCATATCTTCTTGTTTTCGGCTGGTATATGATAATCATATCCTGACGGTCATGTTTATAAAGGCAGTCTTTCCGCAAGGTCAGCGTGTCGGAAATTCTGGTTCCAAGCATCTGGTGGATGATCATTGCCCTTGCTATCTGCTCTTCCATTTTTACAATCTGGGCATTCAGTCTTTTCAGCTCACTGTCCGAATAAGATTTGAATTCTGCTTTCCGTTCTGGCGGAAAATCAGATTTTAAAAACAGTTTTGTAAGATGTGGAAAATCATAAATTTTTCCGATTGTTTCCAGCACATTTCGAAGCTTTAGCAGGTCATCCCGGATGCCATTCCCTCCGTTTGATTCTACCTTGATGTTGATTAAAAATTGTTCTATGATCTCCCGGTCAATCTCTTCGCAGGTGCTGATCTTGGAATGCTTTTCATCCAAATACTTTGAAAATTTATTCATGGCGGACAGTTCACGTTTTATACTGCCAAGGGCTTCGGTTTTCAGATGATGGTAAATTGCTTTTTTTACTTCTTCCCGAATATCTGGTTGCCGGATTCCTCTGAAATTTAGTGTCTTATGGTTGACAATCGGATTTGTCCGCAGGATAAGCGGAAGCCTTTCCAGATGCCAGATATCCTTTGCCAGCTCATTGGTTTCTGATCGATCCAGTGTAAATTCCAGAAGGCTTTCAAAATACCGGATCAGGGCAGCTTTTTCCACCGATTCAGTCTGAATGTTCGTCACTTTATGCTTCGTCAAAGCCCTACCGTTTTGTATCATCCACATTTTCAACTGCTTTATCCAGAAGTCTTTTTCTCTGTCAAGCAGGCTGTTCTCCTGATGGGATGACTTCTGAAAAAATTCACATAAGCTGTTAAAATAATGCCTTTCCCTTTTTATGGTCAGGATGGATACCTGCGTTCCACGGTAGTAAATGTATTCGACAAATTCTGTCTGAAGCTGGTTTCCCGGCAGTTTATCCAGATCAAAATATTGTTCCTTATTCAGCTTTTCCTTTTGCTCATCGGTAGCCAGCTTATAACATTCCAGTTGTTGGAATTTCAGTTTATTATCCATGCTTCTCTCCTTTCTGCATACAGGCAAGCAGGCTGTTTTCCTCTTCCTCAAAGTATGCGTCATTTTCTTTAGCAATTTTTCTTGGCATATAATCTATATACTGCATGGTCATTTTCTCAAACGTATGTCCCAGATAGTCCCGGATGCTTTGGATTGATACGCCATGCTCATAAAAATTGGTTGCTACGGTATGTCGGTAATCATGAGACTTAAAAATATATTCTCCATTCTGTATGCCTATCTGGGAGCAGTATTTTTTCATCTGCCCCATGAAGGTGCTTTTGGAAAATGCTCCACCTTTCCGATTCCGAAAAATGTATGCTTCTTTTTCGGTAGGGTGCTTTTTCAGATAAACCTGCATCAGACGATACAATGTTACCGGAATGGGAACCCTTTTATAATTTTTCATTTTCACCTGGTAGACCTTCATCCAGCAGTCACCATTCTGGATATAATACGCATCCCCTTTTAAGGTGCAGACCTCACTGATCCGGAGTCCCACACACCAGAGATGTAAAAACATCATTCTCAGGTGTTCAGGAAACTGTGAGAGGTTTTGGATAATTTCCATATACACATCCTCTTCCACACTTCTGTCATGGTGGACTGGGATCTGTTTTTCCAAGTAATACGATGCATAAAACGGAACCTTTTTTATATACCCCTTTACTTCCAGAAATTTCATAAAAAACTGTATTCCCGAAACATTGGTATTAAATGTCTTTGCTCCCATAGCACCATTCTGCAAATTCTTTAAATATACATCAATCAGGCTGGCATCACACTTGGTAACTTCCAGTTCGCTGATCTCCTGCAAAAAATTTCGAATGGTTCGGAATCTTTCGTACACCGTACTGAGCGCCAGTTCTCCGATTCCAATTTCGTACTTCATATATTCCTGAAGCAGCAATCGATTCTTGGGCTGTAGAACTTCCTGAAATGATATTTTTTCTATACTGTCACTCTGGTTTATTCTTTCTTTGGCAATACGAAACCGCTCTAAATACCAGATGGTAGCATCCCATCTTGTTTCATCAGTTTCTATAAAAATCACTTTACGGGCAGTTTCCACAATGCTCTTCAGTCGTTTTCGCCGTTGCTCTTTCTCGACTTTCTGCTTCAGGTAGTCCTGAAATGCTGTTTCCTGTTCCAGCTCCAGAAGCTGGATATCTGTAATCTGCTCCCGGATGCAAAATTCGTAAAAAAGCTGTAGCCCGGTCAGTTTATATTCCCTCAGTCTGGAAATTTCATAATTCTCCAGAATATATTCCAGCACGGTAAAAATCTGACGTTTCAGTTTCTCACTGGCTGCCGCTTTAAAATTCCAGACCATGTTGCTCCGACACCGTACCGTTTCCACACTCTTTACGATTACAGGATCTGAGTGGTATGGAACAAAAAGTATTTCATTTTTATATTTCCATTCACATTCCCTCTGTCCAGCCGGAGTTTTCATCCGTTCCCGGATGTACGCCTGCCGTATCCGGTCGAACGTTCCGGTATATCGGTAAATGTAATTTCGCTTTATCAGCGGTGTTATGTATAATTCAAATTTCATTCGCAGTTCATAATCTATTTCCGAAAGATGTTCTACCATCTCATCTGCCAGAAACAGCAGAATCTGTTCTGTAATGGAACTTCCTGCTTCCTCTTTTGCAAACTCCCGGATTTCTTTTCGTAGCTGCTCAATCCGCCTGCTCCGTTCTTGTTCTGCCTCTATAAAAGACTGTAAAAACGCAGGCATAAAAACCACCTCCTATAGCAATTCCTCAATCCCATACAGGGAGGAGTGTTTCTCGTAGAATTCCTGGCTGGCATCCAGCAGTTCATCATCCACAATGTCCAGATAATTGATGGTTGTCTGGATGTGGCGGTGTCCATAGGCCAGCTGTATCAGTTCCAGCGACCATCCTGCTTTTCTCCGCTCATTTCCAAAGTAATGCCGGAGCATATGAGGCGTGATCTTAATCCCTGTTTTCTTATCCATTCTTTTTAGCATGGAGTATACTGCTTCCACGTTCATTGGTTTTCCGATATTATCCCCGGAAATATTCACAAACAGGCTTGTCTGGTGCTGAAGTAGTTTTCGGTACTCTGCAATATACAGATTTAAAAAGCCGAAGGTATCTTTGCTGATCTTCGCACTTCGGTATTCTGCATTCTTTGCTCTCGCTCCATTTTCATTGTCCTCACGGAAATATACCCGGATTATGTGGTTCTGATAATCAATGTCCTTACTGTAATCAATTCCTAAGATCTCACCGATTCGGTAGCCTGTCTCTGCCAGAAGCAGCATGAGAAGCCGATCTCTTATATTGGTACACGCTTTCAAGATTTCCACAATTTCATCTTTCTTTGCTGCTCTCGCCTTATGCTCTTCCTCTTTTAAATAGCCTTTGAAACTCTTTGATCGTATGCTTTTCTTTACGCCTACTGCATCCACGGCTACAAAATAATTATAGGACAGGACTTTCAGCTCCCCGAACTGCTGGTACTCTTCTTCTATAAAAAGATAGAACCTGAACACATCTCTTAAGTATGCGTTGCAGGTTCCATTGTTTGGAGATCTGTGATTTTTATCTCTGGTATGCTTCCCGGCTTTCAGCCAGTATAAAAATTCCACAAAGTGATTTGTCTGTTCAACATAAGGCATTTGATATACGTCTGTCAATTCCTTTTTCTTTTCATGGATGTATTCCAGATAGTACAGGATTGCAAGTGCGGAGCGCCGCACCGTATTCGGTGAACATTTACTCCGTATCTTGTGCATCAGATATTTGGTTGGAAGCAGGACGATATCCAGTGTTTCCACATCTCTGATAAAGAAATAAACGGTGGAACCCTCTCTTTCTTTTTCCAGTTCATATCGTCTCATTCCTGCTCACTTCCTTTCCTCTAACGCTATACACAGTATACCCAACTCATGCCGATAAAGCTATCACAAATACCACCAATTCGGTCAAAACCGCTCCTGAAATACCACTAAACTTTTTGTCTTATTTTCTGTCCAGATCTGGGCAGAACCAACAACACCACGGATGTTATCAGCTGTAGTAACGCTCCACTTTCCGGCTTCGGATAAAGTCCTCTACTTCATCGATTTTTTCTGCCATCTGGCACTTTGGCAGGGCGTCCAGAACATCTCCCCGGTACTTTCCTTTCTTTGCCGCTCGGTGGTCTAAAATGGACACTACACAGGTGTCCTGCTCCGTCCGGATCGCCCGTCCGAATCCCTGGCGCAGTTTCTTCTGCATATCTGGAACAACAACATTTTGAATGTAGGATTCCAGTGATCGGTATTGTTCCCTTTGTGCTTCATGGATGGGGTCCGGTACAGCAAACGGCAATTTTACAATGATCAGGGACGATACCATATCCCCCGGAAAATCCACACCTTCCCAACAGGAGCCGGCTGCAAACAGAACGGCATTTTCCATCTTCTTAAACCGTGCGATTTCTTCCTGTGAGTTTCTCCATACCTGCACCATCGGGAACGGGATCTGATCCCGCAGGAGCTGCTGCACATTTCCCATCAGGGTATAAGATGTAAACAGTACCAGTGTATGCCCAAAAGTAGAACACACCAGATCACGGATCTGGCCTGCAAGTTGCTCGACCTCTTCCCGGCTTCCCTTGAGCGTCGCTTTTAAATTCTCAGGAATATAGAGCAGATAGTTCTCTCTGTAACAAAATGGGGATTCTGCTACACACTCCCGGACTCTGCTTTTCTTTTCCAGCCCGGTCATCTGTCTGGTCCTTACAAACCCATTTCCGGCTTTTAAAGTTCCACTGGTGAGAATCGAGGGAAATCCCCTGTCCCATAAGGAATCATGGAGAAACCTTGGAATCTCTCTGCTAACAGCCATAAACACAGGATCTCCCCTGCCGTCTGGCTGAAGAAATAAAACGTATCTGGTATCCTTCTTCAGAAACCAGCCGAACAGCTCTTCCATCTCTTCCAGCCGCCGGAAGATCCAGTAAGGGACATTTCCAGCAAGTCTTTTAAGCATAAGACTGAGATTCCCCCTTACCTGCTCCAGAGAAGATCGGCACTTTGCCGGAAAATAGAAATTTTCTTTTCCAGCTATGTCATCTCCCATCCCGGCCTGATCCTTACGGATTTCCATTGAAAGTGTATTAAACCAATCCTGTAGTCTCTTACCTTCCGAACTTTTATGCTCCCTGTTTAAGAAATACGAGATTTCCTGCACATCCTCTCTTCCAATACTTCTCCCATCCATCTGGCTGGCAGCTTCTGGGAGCTTATGTGCTTCATCTACTACCAATGCTCTGTAATCCGCCAGCAGAGGCCGGTATTCATTCATCCGGTGCATGGCGTCTGCCAGAAGATAATTGTGATTGCATATCTGTATAAAAACTTCCTCTTTTTTGGAAACATCCAAATATTTCTGATAACGGCATCCTGCTTTCCCCGGACACTCCCTGGGGCAGAATTTCGGTACGCACACCAGCCTGCGGTCAAAACCGCTCAGGTTATGTACGGAATCTAAATCAAAGTTATGCCGGAGGGACTTCAATGCCTCCATCTGTGCCTGATTTTTATTCTTGTCCCGGACTGCCTCTAATCTCTGGGCCAGCCTGTAATCGCATACAAAATGTTCCTTTCCCTTGCGGACGACCGCTTTTAACTCTCCCTGAAGCAGATCTGCTTTTAACAGTACATCCGATAAAAAAGGAACATATTCCTCTATGATGGCTTTCTGTAAGGCGATACTGGAAGTGGATACCACTACAGACCGCCTGTCACATCCCGAATAACCGGAATGCAGTACACTATATTTCCGCATCAGGATGCAGGCTGTCAGATAGGCATAGGTCTTTCCGATGCCGACTCCTGCATCACAGAGCGTGATTTCGTTTTTCATAAGGGCATCCAGCATTTCATGGCAGAGACGGATCTGTTCTTCCCTTACATGAAGCCCGGCTTCCGGGAGAAGCTCCCGAAAGATCTGTTCCACTTCGCCATGTGCCCTTTTCTGATATTCATTTTTATAACACATTACTTCTCCTTGCCAGAAAGCTTATCTTACCGTACCCTTACGGACGGGTCTGGTCGCTTCCGGTGTATTCTGTCCCTGTTCCTGCATTTTCTTTATGGCAGCATTCCCTCTTGCCATCATCCTTCGGATATCCGTCCGGGAAACATTCCATGTCCTTACTTTCTGAGGAGCTTTCCTTACCTGCTCGGACAAATGGCATTCACAGAGTTTCGGATATACCACCATTGCTTCCGGTAATTCCAGCGGATACTCGATCATGGGATGGTACACAACATCCCGGATCACCTGCTCATAACATTCCATCTGCATTCTTGCCGTACTGTCCTGATAGATATTTTTCCCTTTCATGGCACTGTAGACCTGCGATGAGATGTATCCCAACGCTTCAAAACTACAGTACCCATACGGAGTCACGCCGGAAAGGGAATCCGGATCTTTTAAGGCATTCAGATAAACTTCTTTTCCCTGGGCGATCAGCCACATCCGAAAATCGGAAAAACTGTCATCACTGCACCCTGCTTCCATCATAATACCTGCCGCTGTCCATAAGCCGTACTTATAAGCCGCATCCCGGTAACTGTAAACAAGATTGTGGAATTGGAGGACATCCTCCGGTGTCATATAGAAGAGCTGCTGCTTGATCCACACTGCCGAAGCATCCAGATCGGTGCCGCACACTTCCTTTGCTTTTTCAATCAGATTCCAGAATTGATCCTTGCTCATTCCACTTCTTTTTGTTTCTTCCATCTTTCTCTCCCCTTGATGTGACGTTAATACCACAAGAATACGGCTGTAGTCTCCCACAGCCGCATGGTATCTGATATCAACGACACACTTCTTCATTGATTTCTTTTTTATCTTGCTGTTCCGCATTTGACCTCGCACCCCCGGAACTATCCCTGTATTTCTTCTGGGAAAGGGGACACTACAGGCGGGCGGCTGGCCTGCCGCCGCTCACAGATGTCCTAGGGGTCTTTCTGATTACAACCCGGAGTCCATCTTCCGCTCTCTGGCTGGTAACGTGTATCATTATCCCCCGTCCGTGATCCTGGCGAAAGGCTGCCACCGCCTTATTCACAGCTATGCTTTCTCGCTCCAAGTCTAAGAATCTTTACCCTATACTTAATCATGGCGCTCATACTGTCACGCTTCTACGGTTGGGAACGTACCTGTAGTGCCGATATTCACTTGCCAAAGAACAGCCGAGGGATGTCCCTCTGCTTACTAGCCGATGGCAGTGTATTTTTTTATTCACTTCACAGAAAAATTTTTTATCGTGCTTCCCCGGATCTGTTTTTCTTTTTCTCTTTTGCCGGATTCTTCTGCTGTGCATCCTTCTTCCGACTTTCCTTCTGCTCTTTTTGTTCCTGCGGTGGCATCTTCATCACATGAAGTTCCCCGTTAAACAGGGTGAAAACTTCCGGTGACTGATATTTTTCTTTAAACTTTTCAATCTGCTCCGGTGTCAGCGAAGTAAAATCATCTTCTGCCAGTCCTACCACAAGGAATGTTCCGGCAATGGCATCATAGACCTGTCCTCGGTCATCGTACAATGCCCGATTTAACGGCAACCCCTCAAATTTTCCATTGCCGTTTAAAAGAATTCCAACCTCATCCTCAAACGGATAAGTCATCTCAATGTCACCGCCTACTGCCTGCTGCAGATCTTCCAGCTCATTGGGGATGCTTTTGACATAGGGTGCCTTCATCGGCTCGGAATTACCATCTTTTCTGCCTGCACTCAGACAATTTTCTCTCATCATTTCTTCCTGCATTTCGGACACTTCTTTCTCATCCATCGTATCAATCCTCCTGTCTGTTCGTTCTGATAATCAGCCGATGAGTTCCTTTCGTTTTATTCAAATTTCATAGACTTTTTGATTTTCTCCCGTAACCTCCGCAGTCTTGTATAAACAGTCTGCTCCGGCAGTTCCATGTGATGACTGATCTCTTTTGGTGCATATCCCATCATCTTCAGGACAATCATCTGAAGAGTTTTCTTATCAGTTGATAACAGGATCTGAAGCAGTTCTTCGTTCTCCACGGTATCCAGCAGGGCTTCTACGCTCTCCGGCTGGGACTCTTTGGTTTCTTTTTCTTCCAGGAGCAGTTCCATACAGTCCAGAAGCGAGGTCTGGTGTTCCCGGAATCTCCGCTCTGCATTGAAATCGTCCCAGTCATACTCCCGAAGCTTCTGGATCGTCTCTTCATCCACGCCCTGTTCACGCAGGATCTTCTCTTCCTCTGCTTTCCACTGGTTCCATCTATATTCTTCTTTTGCTTTGTTATAAGCCACTTATCTTTTCCTCCGATCTGAATTTTTGTGAAATCAAATCGGAGTGTGGCGGTGATCTGGCTCGTTCTTCCTGTCCACAGGAATGTCCGGCATCTCTGCTGTCTCCCTGCAAACACGGATCTCCTTTGTAATCATATCTTTACAAAGGCACAGTGTATCGGATGCACCTGTCAGTTAACGGTCAGAAACCTGTCAATTGACGGTCAATTTTTATCACCTTCTTTCCAGCACAAATAAAATAAGACGAACAATCTTTTTACGGATTATTCGCCTTACTGCTGTTCGTTTTCATTATTCAATTCAAATTTGTAACCTATATCCCTGACACTGACGATGCAATTTCCGGCACCATCTTCAACAACATTCAGCTTTTTTCTCAATCGCTTTACCAGACACCAGATGATATTTTTAATATCACCAACAGAATAATCTTTCCATACAAGCTGGTAAATCTGTTCAAATGTGTATACTCTCATCGGTGTCGCCGCTAATAAGTATAAAAAATTATATTCTTGTCGTGTTAAATGTAACGCTACATCATTCCAAAATACTTTATGTTTCTTATGATCCATTACAAGTTTTCCCTTATTAATCATCGTTTCGGATTGCTTTTGAGTTATTTTTTGTTTATTATTTCGTCGTGCCAATGAAAAAATCTGCAGATCTACTTCTTCTATAGTGCTATTTATATCCATTACACAATCTGCACCAGCGTATATTAATTCTTTTTTCCATGACATACACAATAAAGAAGTTGCATCCGTCAAAATAATAATTGGTATCTGCGTTATCTTTCTAATAGCAGATATAATATTACTTATGTTCTCTTTATAAAGGATTACTCCTATTATAAGCACATCATAAGAAAATAAACTCAAATTATGCAGTAAAATTTGTAGATTTTCTGCATAATCTGAGTTTATCTCATTGAATAGTTTTCGATATGATTGATTGTCAAAATATGCTAATATCTTGTATTTTGTGTCTTTCATATTTAATCTATTTTAGCAAAGCAACATTTTCTACTTCTTCACAGGAAAATCATCAAATGTATTGTCAATTTTTTGTGAAGCAATCTCTCTCATCGCATGCTCTTTCAGTTTTTGAAAACTTTCATCACTGACTGCATGTTCCATGCGACAAGCATCAACTTCTGCAATTTGTGGATTAACTCCAACGGATATAAGTTGATGAGTAAAAAAACAATGGCGTTCGTAAATTTTTTCAGCCACATCCCGGCCAAGGTCGGTCAGGTGTATATAATGGTTTTCGTCTGTTGTCAAAAAGCCGCCCTCTCGTAAAGTTCCTACTGCGTAACAAACGCTGGGTTTTGAAACCTCCATGTACCGAGCAACATCCACGGAACGCACCATACCGAGCTTCTTTTGAAGTATAAGCACGGCCTCCAAATAATCCTCTCCGGCAGTATGAAGTTTCATAGGCAGCTCCTTTCGTCATTAAGCAAGACTCCAGCCAGCCGCACTCTTTCGGATATTGACAAAATCCTGATAGATACCAGGCTGTTTCAAAAGTTCCTCATGGGTTCCTTGCTGTGCAATCTGGCCGTTGTCTATAACTAAAATCTGATCGGCGTTCTGGATGGTATTTAGGCGGTGAGCGATTACAAGCAGGGTCTTTCCCTTCACCAATTCGGAAATAGCCTCCTGAATATAGCTTTCATTGTCCGTATCTACACTTGCGGTAGCTTCATCCAAAATGACAATAGGCGCGTCTTTCAGAATACAGCGGGCAATCGAAATACGCTGTTTTTCGCCGCCGGAAAGTGTTGCACCGCCCTCACCAACCACCGTTTGGAATCCGTCGGGCAAAGCCATAATGAAATCATAGCAGCGGGCTTTTCTGGCAGCCTCATAGACTTCTTCTTCCGTGGCATCCGGCTTTCCCATGATGATATTGTTGTAAATGGTGTCCTGAAACAGATACACGCGCTGGAATACCATGCTGATCTGATCCATCAATTCCGACAGAGGTACATTGCGAATATCCACGCCCCTTATCGTCACATTGCCGGATTTTACATCCCAAAGTCGCGCCAGCAAGTTTGCAATGGTGGACTTACCGCTACCGGACGGTCCAACCAGCGCTGTCATAGAATTTTTCTTCATGGCAAAACTGATATGATGCAGAACCTCTTTATCCTGATAAGCAAATGTAACATCGTTGAACAGGACTTCCGGCTGTCCCGGCTGTGCCTGAGCCGGAATATGCTGCTTGCCGTTGTCGGAAAGTTCCGGTTCATCCAATACCGCTTCAATACGATCAAGGGCAGCGTTCATAACGGTTAGTCTGGATGCTTCTCCATAGAGAGCCTTCAACGGGCCAAAAAGATCAAATACAAATAGCAGAACACTCAACACATAAGCCAAAGAAAGTGCACCGCTCTGTTCCAACACAATAGACAGGCCGAAAATTGCCGCAATACCAATACCGTAAAGGATATTCAGCCCCATTGTCCACGGGGTCATTTTTCGTTCAAAGTCAAGCGATGTATTTCTGGAACGCTTGAAATTGCCGGACAGTTCTTCGGATTTTTCTCCAAGCAGGCTATAGCTCTTAATAACACCAATGCCCTCCACAAAAGACAGCACCGCATCGGTCAGCCGTTCACTCTGCTCCTGACGGCCTGCTGCTTCTCGTAGGGAAACTTTGTTCATTCCCTTAGATACCAGCCATGCCAAAATAGTAACTATCGCAGCGATCAAGCCAAGCTGCCAATTCAGATAAAACATGAACGCCAGCAAAACCAGCG
>ERZ779890.4050-NODE-4050-length-12482-cov-1.985435_pt1 | contig 12482 bp, 11 predicted proteins | sample MGYA00511553_ERZ779890 | MGnify/ENA primary metagenome ERZ779890 (study PRJEB29588, sample SAMEA2152064) | human gut metagenome | biome: human gut; feature: human-associated habitat; material: faeces | place: Denmark | collected 2008/2010 ...
CGAAATGCCCACCGTACGCATAGGTGCGTGGGTGGAGGAGGCTCTTTCCGCGGCGGGCGCCGGTAAGAGACAGATATAACGGGGCCTGTATGCCATTTGAAAAGCAGGAGGATCACCCGGAGTTCCGGGACGATCCTCCTGCTTTTGCGTTGGAAGAAGTATTACTTTTGCAGTGCGGCTCAGCGGATGGGGAGCATTTTGCCGGTCTCAAAGGATTCCTTGCAGCGATAGGCCGCCTCGGATACAGCGGTGCCGTCGTAGACCGTCAGGTCCGCAGGGTGTGTGCCGGTACGGATGTGGTCCGTAAACGTCTGCATCTCAGCCAGAAAAGCGGTGTGCCAGCGGGACATGAAGTCCGGATAGTACTCCTGCCGCGCACCATGCTCATCCACGACCTGCAGCAGGTTCCGGGCGCCCACGGGGGCGATGCGCAGCGTGCCGTGGGTTCCGACGATTTCCGTCTCTACATTGCAGCCTGCTGCATGGGTGCGGTTGGCAAAGAGAAAGCCCATGGCGCCGTTTTCGCACTGGACCATGGCGGCGGCATTGTCTGTGTCATGCAGTTCCCGACAGAGGTCGAACTCAAAGACACCACCGATGGCCCAGACGTTACGGATGTTAGAGCCGGTGAACCAGCGGATCAGATCCAGATCGTGGACGCACATGTCCAGGAACTGGCCGCCAGAGTGGGGGAGGAATTTCAGTGTGGATTCAATGGTGCTGCGGGGATCCTGGGTGCAGGAGCGGACCAGCACCACTTTGCCGATTTCACCGGCGTCCACACGGCGCTTGGCCTCAGCATAGGAGGGGTCAAACCGGCGCATGAAGCCCAGTTGGAACACCAGTTCCGGATGGGCCTCAACAACCTTTTCAGCTTCCTTGCACTGAGCCACATTGGTGCCCAGAGGCTTTTCACAGAAAACGTGCTTGCCGTGCTCCATGGCAATTTTGATCTGCTCCACATGAAGAAAAGAGGGGGAGACGATGACGATGCCGTCCAACTCCGGATCGGCGCACATGGCGGCAAAATCGGTGTAAGTATGAGGAACGCCCAATTCCTCTGCCACCGCCCGGAGACGGGAGGTATCCACGTTACAGATGGCGTGGAGGACGCAGCCGGGGAGGTGCTTTCGTATTTCGTGTATCTGAACTGGCTGATCATGCCCGTAAGCGGATATGTCTTTGGCAAGCTTCTGAAGCGTATGAAGGACAAGGATCTGTTTTACCGGATGGCAGTACCGGTCTGCCTGCTTGTGGCGGTTCCTTATTATGTGCTTCGTATCAGAAACCGGATCGGTATGTTCGGACTGGGAGAGTCGTGCTATTATCATGTGACGACGCCGGATGTATTAATCTGTCTGGTGACTGCGATCGGAATGTACGGGATTTATTACTTTATCGGAAAGCATCTGCCACAGAAGGCAGTTGCAGCAGCTTACCGGATCGGTGCAGATATGACCGCCTTTTATTTTATCCATTGGCTGTTCGTTGCGGGCATCGTGTATTTGGGACTGTATCTCATCCGTGGGACACAGATTCTTCCGATGCCGGGGATTCTGGTTCTTGCGGTACTGGTAACGGTAGTTTCGCTTGTGCTTGCGGATCTGTGGATGCATAAGTGGAAGAAGGCAGTTTTCAGAAAGTAAGGAATTCCGGAAGCCGGATAATGATAAAAATATCAGATAGAGCAACACGATGCGGAAGAAACAGGAAATTAAAGGAAGAAAATTATGAAAAAACGGAAATTAGGAACCAAAGTAATCATATTGATGGTGGTATTTTCACTGCTTATTATTGTATCCACCTGTATTGCAGTCGTGGTGCGGTACCGGGAGGATGCGCTGGAGCGGTCACGCGGACAGGCGTTTGCCTATGCAAAGACGGCAGCAGCTTATATTGACGGAGACAGGATCGAAGGGTACTTAACGACCTTACAGAAGGATGAGTATTATGAGCAGGTGGAGAATTTTTTAAATGCCAGCCAGGACTATTCAGATCTTAAATATTATTATGTCTATGTGCCTTATGAAGATGACCTTGTTTATATCTGGGATGCAAATGAGGAGGAGGGAGCCTGTGAATTAGGTGACCACGAGGATTATATGAAGGGTGGTAAGGAGGTTTCCTTTGCGGCCTTCCAGAAGGAGCCGGAGGAGCGTGCACTGGTTTCCATGGATGAAACCTATGGCTTTATCACATCGGTGGTTGCCCCTGTTTATAACAGTAACGGTGATCCTGTGGCACTTGTCGGCGTGGATATTTCGATGCCCGGTGTCTGGCAGTCAATTGCAAAATTTATCTTTGCAGCGAGCATCAATATCGTGTTGGTGATTCTGGTTTTCAGCGCCGGACTCTTTGCTGTGGTAAGACAAAGGCTGATTCATCCGATCAGCCTGTTAAACAAGGCATCCGGAGAGATGGTAAGCAATCTGGCATCCGGAGAGGTATTCCGGATTGATGTACATACAGGGGATGAGATTGAAGAGCTTGCCCGATCCTTTGAGAAGATGTATGAGGAAGTCGGGGACTACATCCGCAGGCTTTCCGAGGTCACTGCCGAGAAGGAGAGAATCGGTGCAGAGCTTTCTGTAGCAACGAGAATTCAGGCGAATATGCTGCCAAGTATTTTCCCTCCATTCCCGGATCGGAAGGATGTGGACATTTATGCAACGATGCATCCGGCGAAGGAGGTTGGCGGGGACTTCTATGACTTCTTCCTGATCGATTCTTCACACCTTGGTGTCGTGATTGCCGATGTATCGGGCAAGGGCGTACCGGCGGCTCTCTTCATGGTAATTGCGAAGACCCTGATTAAGAACCGTGCCCTGATGGGAGGAACGCCGGCAGAGATTCTTGCTTTTGTAAATAATCAGTTATGTGAAAATAACGAAGAGGAAATGTTCGTAACCGTATGGCTTGGCATCCTGGATCTGACAACCGGCCTGATGACGGCTGCCAATGCAGGACACGAGGATCCCGTACTGAAACGTGCCGGAGGAGAATTCGAGCTGTTTAAGGATAAGCATGGATTCGTTCTGGCCGGAATGGAGGATTCCGGATACCGGGATTATGAAATCAGTTTCGCACCCGGAGATATGCTGTTTGTTTATACGGATGGAGTGCCGGAAGCAACGAACGCACAGAAGGAGCTTTACCGGACAGACCGGATGGTGGAGGCACTGAACCGGCATGCTTCGGAAGGGTGTGAAGGGCTTCTTCATGAAATGAAGGAAGAAATTCAGAACTTTGTACAGGAGGCTCCGCAGTTCGATGATATTACGATGCTGGCACTGACCTATTACGGACCGGAAGCAGCTAAGACCGGGGAATAATTGCTTTTTGTACGAGGAAGCCTCTTGCAGAAGGCGGTAGGATGTGCGATTATGGGTTTGTTGGAGATCAGGTGAAGAACCCGAAATAAAACGGGTAAGCTCAGGCGGTGCTTCGGCACCGCCTTTTTTAGAAGGTGGACAGACCATGAATTATACTTATATCGTTCAGTGCAGCGACGGAACGCTCTACACGGGCTGGACGAATGATCTGGATAAGCGCATAAAGGCACACAACGATGGAAAAGGTGCGAAATATACGAAGCCAAGGCTTCCGGTAGAGCTTGTTTATGCGAAAGGGCATGCAACGAAAGAGGAAGCCATGAAGGATGAGTACCGCATCAAGCAGCTTTCACGCAAGCGTAAACAGGAGCTGTGTAAGGAGTATGAGGAAGAGCAGAGAGAACTGCAGGAGGAGCATCTGGAGCAGGCTGTTTCGTCTGAGGAAAAAAGCCCCGGGGTCCTGAAAGATAAAGATATCCGGGAACCCTTATTTGAGTTTCTGGAGGAAACCTATGGAAAGGTCCGTATTCTGGAAGAAAAGACCATGGGACGGTCGCGGGCAGATCTTGTGATGGTGGCGCCGGAATGTCTTTATGGCATCGAGATTAAAAGCGATGCGGATACCTATGCAAGGCTCAAAAGGCAGGTAAAGGATTACGATCAATACTATGATTACAATATCGTGGTTGTGGGTTCCACGCATGCCATGCATATCGAAGAACACGTGCCGGATTACTGGGGCATTGTTACGGTGGAGCAGATGAATGGAAAAGCAGACTTTTATTTCCTGCGGCTTCCGAAGGAGAATCCGAAGCGGAAATGGGAGAGGAAGATGCAGATTCTGTGGCGTCCGGAGCTTGCCACAATTCAGGAGTGGTTAGCCATGCCGAAGTACAAGGAAAAGAGCAAGCGGTTTGTGGTGGACAAGATTCTGGAACGTGTCCCGGAAAGGATTCCGGAGGAGATATTAAGCAGACAAATCAGTGACATTTTGTTTGAACGGGATTATAATACGATAGCGAAGACTCTGACAGAGTACCGTAAGGCAGAACGGAAGAAGAAGGGAGGAGCATCATGTCGTTACAGAAAGCGGAAGCGTATTTAGAAAGTAAAGGATTTTGGGATCATGTCATTACGTTAGAGGAGTCCACGGCAACAGTGGCACTGGCCGCGCAGGCACTTGGTGTACAGCCCGGAATGATTGCAAAGACCATGTCCTTTTTACAGGGGGATCAGGTGGTTCTGATTCTGACCGAAGGGACGGCGAAGGTAGATAACCGGAAATATAAGGATACCTTCCATGTGAAAGCGAAGATGATCCCCTTTGAAGAGGTGGAAGAAAAGGTCGGCCATGCACCCGGCGGCGTCTGTCCGTTTGGCGTAAATGAGGGCGTTATCGTATACCTGGATGAAAGTCTTAAGAAGTTTGAAATGGTGTATCCGGCAGCAGGGGACGATCACAGCGCAGTAAGATTCACGATCCCGGAACTTGAAAAAGCTGCAGATGCACAGGGCTGGATCGATGTCTGCAAGGAAGAAGCATAGAAACAGAAGAAGCATAGAACTAGAAGAAGTATAGAAATAAAGAAGCACAGAAACAAGAAGTGCAGAAACAGTTGAAAAAAAGAAGGAAAATAGGTACAATATTGTTCTGACAGAAATATAACGAGGAAACAGGAAAACAATCCGATCAGAAAGTTGTGGGTACATATGGCGAAGTATACCAGACAGGCGATTATGCTCTGCCTGCTTAAATTACTGGAAGAAAAGTCCATCGATAAGATCACGGTCAAGGATATCTGTGAAAGATGTGAAATCAACCGGAATACCTTTTATTACTATTTCAGTGATATTTATGAGGTGCTCGATGCATTAATTGAATATGAAACAGAGCAGTCTTTGAAGGAAGAGGATGCAGAAGCCTCTTTTTATGAGGAGCTGCTGCATAAGTATCATCTGGTTTTGAATTACCGGAAAGCAATCGGGCATCTGTATGCTTCGAAGAACCGGGAGCTGATATCAAATTATTTTTATACGGTCACGGAAGCCTTTGTCATGAAGCATGTGCAGAAGGAAGCAGAAGGGATGGATGTGCCGGAAGAGGAGATCAAGTTTATTGTGGACTTTTACAGTAATTCGCTGATTGGAATGATGCTCCGGTGGATTAAGGAAAAAATGCCGGCAAAAAAGGACCATCTCATTGAACAATGGTCCATGTCCTATCAGGCTACCGTGAAGATCCTGTTGCAGGGGTGTCTTGCCGAGCAGCATCCGGGAGCTTCGGTGTTTAAGCGCCAAGCTCACGATCCTTTGCCATAAAGAATAATGCAATTGTATCGGGGCCGACATGGCTTCCGGTACAGTAATCATAAGAAGTGTTGATGAAGCCCCGCAGCTTCACACGCTTCTTTATTTCTTCCATCACATAAAGAGAATCCTCATACGCATCGGCATGGGCAATGCCGATGATCTGATTTTCAGGATCTACGATGTTATCACAGACTAAAGAAACCAGTGCATTTAAGGCAGCCTTACGTCCACGGCATTTCTTAAACTGTACAATGTAGCCGTCTTTATTTCCACGAAGAATCGGTTTGATGTTCAAAATGTTTCCAACAAAAGCTGCAGAACCGGAAAGACGGCCTGTTTTAGCAAGATATTTTAAATCACCTACGGTGAAAACGCCGTTCATTTTAGCCGGATAGGTTTTGAGTATGTCATAAACTTCGTCAATTTCCATTCCCTTGTCACGCATTTCGCTTGCATAGATGGCGAGAATTCCCTGTGCAAGAGAAGCATTTAAGGCATCGATAATCCGGATTTTGCGTCCCATCGGAGGATTCTCCATCAGCTCTTCCATGGCAATCCGGGCAGAGTTATAGGTGCCGCTGATATTCTTGCTTAAGGAAAAATATAACACATCCTCACCGTCTTCCATAACCTTACGGAAAGCGGCTTCAAAGTCTCCGGTACTGATGAGGCTTGTCTTGACATCGGCACCGTTACGCATGGCGTCATAATAGGTCTTACCCTTCTCACGTTCCTCTTCATAAGTCAGCTCTGGATCAAAGCATACCAGCTTTTCTCCATTCACATAATTAACAAAGGAAAGTACCTTAATATGATACTGCTTAACAAGTTCTGCGGGGATGTTTGCTGCGGAATCTACAATGATCTGAAACATATCTTCGTCCTACCTATAATTATTTTCTTCTCCATTTTATGTAGTAAGTGAAACTATGTCAAGTGATTTTGCAAAATCAGACATTTTTCAAGGAATGCCTGAAATTTAGGACGTAAGCGTTTCTTTGTCCATAGGATACCGGGAAGAAATAAGTTATTCTTTATTTGACAGTGAAGGAGGCGGATAGAAATGAAAAATTTGAAGATGATAAAAAATATATATCTGTTATTGATTGTGTGTTCCATTCTGGTAGGAGCGGTATTACTGATCTGGCCGCAGATGGGGGTCAGCGTGATGTGTAAGGTTTATGGCGCGTTCCTGCTGATCTATGGACTTGGCAAGCTTTCCGGATATTTTACCGGTGACCTGTTCCAGCTGGCATTTCAGTATGATTTCGGACTGGGTATTGTTTCCCTGATCCTTGGATTTGTTCTGTTATTAAGAACAGAGCACATTGTAGAATTCCTGGCCGTGTGCATCGGAATTTTCATGCTGGTGGATGCCGCCTTAAAGATCCAGACTGCAATTGATGCAAAGAAATTCGGGATCAGCAAATGGTGGCTGATTCTCATGATGGCTATTATGGTTGCTTTTGTGGGAGCATTGTTGCTGCTTGCTCCGTTTGAAACAGGAAGCATTCTGGTGCGTGTGCTTGGACTTAGTATCTGCATTGACGGTATCATGAATCTGATTGTGGTAATGAGTACGGTACGCAGCATCCGTCGCGGCAGGGAAGATGTGATTGATATAGAGCTGTAAGAGAACAGCCGGAGGAGAGAACCGGAATATCGGGAATCGTGCTCCGGGAAAGAATAAGAAACAGAAGCAATGATAGGAACAGAAAGAAGGAATAAGGATGATTTCAAAAATAACTCCTTTACTGATGATATTGGTAATTGCATCGATATTAGGTTATATGACGGAGAATATCTGGGTGGGACTCCGGTTCGGTTACTGGGATAACCGGGGCATGATGATGCCCGGACTTCTTGGATATGGCATGGCAATTGTGGGATTGTATCTGATTCTCGGACTGCCGCAGAAGCCGATGCTGTTTGGGCATGAGTTTTTCTTTGAAAATTCCCTGCAGGGCATTGTGTTCTACTATGTGGCAGCAGGGGTGCTTGTATCCGTAGCAGAGATTGTCTTAGGAAACTTTGTGGAAAAGCACTGTGAGATTGTCTGGTGGAATTATACGGGACTGCCGCTTCACATTGGCAAGTATACCTCCGTTCCGACCTCGATGGGCTTCGCAGCAATGATTACCCTATTTATGGGATGCGTTTTCCCGAGGTTATATGCCTGGGTGGTACAGATTGAGAATCCGTCCCTGTCAATTCTGACCTTTGCCCTTACAGGACTTCTTATTATGGATTTCGGCTATGCAGCCAGATATATGATCCGGAATAAGCGGGTAAACAGGCTGTGGCAGATCGAATGGAAGGGTGGCTTCGCTGTTCATAAGCTGCAGGAAGAAGAGAACTGGGAGAACGTTTCCAACGATCAGAAGTATCAGTTTTAATTGGCGGTTTATATGGAAGAAATACGAGGCTTTCAGAGGTTGCTCTGGGGGCCTTTTTTCTGCTTTCTGTCATTCATGTCGAAAAATCTGTAATTCATGTAATCTTCCCCACAAAAAGAAGAAAAAAGTGTATGATGCCTTATGAAAATAAAAAAGGAAATCCAAGGAGGAAAACAGGTTATGAAAAGAAAGTGTTTAGCAGTATTACTGGCAGCAACAATGGTATTAACGATGGTTGGATGCGGAAGTAAAGATAAGGAGGTTACCGGGGATTCCAGTACGGAAGTTACAGAGTCCGTGGCAGAAGATACAGAGGAAACAGAAGAGGAAGAAGCCACAGAAGATGTAGAAGACGTTCAAAGCAGTGAGGAAGACAACGAAGCACTGGCTGCAGAGGTCGGAGAATTCTTAAATGGCACCGTCTGGGCAGGAGCCAATACCGATTACACACTTGTCATGGCATTCTTACTGTCTGCAGACGAATACTATATCGGAATTACGGATGCAGAAGGGAATATCGAAGAGCATCAGGGCACATGGGATATTGATTATGACAATATCTATCTTTATGAAAATGATGCACTTATGGATACCTTAAGCTGGGATATGGCAGAGGATGGATCCGAATTCTATATTATGGTTGATTCTTCACAGACAACCTTTGGACTGATCCAGACTGATTCCAACAATCTTGAAGACAGCCTGGATGCAATCGCAGAAGAAGTATTTGGATCAAACTAAGTTAGGAACTGATGTGGGAAATTTTCGGGATTGCTATAAAGCCACGGCTTTAAGTTGCCATGCATATGAGAAAATGATCCAAAGAAGCTGCCAGTGGCAGGTTCGGTTGGTGGCAGTAAATATAGGAGAAATTAAATAAATGAAAAACACACACATGTATATATGGAAAATAGCAACAATAATATTGTCCTTTGTAATGATCGTAGGACTCTGGAGCGGAATAACACTGGATGCTAAAGCAGAAGAAACACAAAAGATTACCGAAGTAGAATTAATTGTTCGGGCACCAAAGGCAGGAGAGGATTTGGCTACTGTAGAGAATGGTGGTGTGAGTGTTAGTACACCAGGAGTTAAGGTGACTGATGTTAAATGGTGTAAAGGTGAGTCTTATAGTTCTTACCTAAAAGAGGAAAAGGGATTAGCAGAATATAGTACAAGATACGCGGTATGGGTTCAGCTGGAAGCAGAAGGAAATGCTGTGTTTGATTTAACCAAAAGACCAACGATAAATGGCAAAGATATAGGCTATGGATTGAATGATAATATTTTGACGATTACATATGGAAGTTTTCCGAGAACAGAAACAGACCCGGGAAAGATAATTTATTCAGTAGATATAACAGTTGATCAACCTGTGGTTGGACAAAATTTGGTTTATACATGTAGACTTTCTACATCTGGAGTTAGGTGGTCTGGAGTTAAATGGCTTTATACTGATAATAGAGGGTACGTATATGGACCGGCAAAATATAATACAGAGTATAAGGTACAAGTTGAGCTGGTTCCAGAGACTGATTATAAATTTGCTCCTATAAATAAAATAAAGGCAACGATAAATGGACAGGCCGACACAGAACTTCTGGAGGGAACCTATGGTAATATTTTTGTAAAGTATACATTTCCTGCAATCAGTCCAGAACCTTCCAGTGGGGACTATAAGATTATAGAAGGCAATGACAGCAATTATGTGCCGGGAAGTAATAAACCGTTAAGTTTTCGCGGGGATGGAGATTATGATAAATTTTCACGCGTTGATGTAGATAGAAGTCCGGTTACAAGAACAGACTATACAGTAAGCAGAGGCTCAACGATTATTACCTTTAAACCGAATTATTTGGCAACTCTTAGTAACGGTACACATACCATAGAAATGTTTTGGAATATCAATGGAGCAGAAAAGTTAGCAACAGCTTCTTTCCACATCGGAGAAAAGAGTGGAGAAGTTGTACCCGGGAATACCGGTACCACGCAGCTTGCAGACAATACAGAATCAAAGCCCGGGCACGTTTGCAGCTTCGAGTGGGTAATCACACTTGACCCGACAACCGGAGCAGATGGTCTGGAGGAATACAAGTGTACCGGCTGTGGAGTGGTGCAGGAATCACATCCGATTCCGGCAAGTGTTGCAGTGGTTAAGGACTTTTATGGAAAAGTAAAGGAGGCTCCGGAAAAGGGAAGCATCACCTATGATTCCGGTAAGCTTTATACCATCAGCGATTACATTTTGAAGAAAATGGCAGAGCGTAACGATGTGGCTGTAACGGTTAAGTTTGAGTATCAGAATAAAAAGTATCAGATTATCTTCCCGGCAGGTTTGGACTACAGTGCCGTATTGAATGATGAAGAATCCATGTATGGATACTTTGGCGCAGCGGCCAGGTTAGGCCTTAAAGTAACCGGGCAATAACCGGTCAATAATCGGACAACAACCGGGCAGCAACTGGGTAATAGCCGACAACAGGTGGATTATTAATTAAAGAAAAAGGTACTGAACAGTTACGATGCAAGAAAAGGACAGCAGGATTTTCCGTTGTATGTGAGGAATTTCCGGCTGCCCTTTTGAATTTGTAAGATAACAGAAAAACCCATTTTCGCGGAATGCTGTGCCAGGCATAAAGGGATGGTTCAGCTTAACATCCCGCCTAACATGCCTCCGCCGGCGCAGAGGGCAAGTACAGTAAGTGTATGCATGGTGGACAGGTCACCCGGGGATTTCATGATCATGGACAGAATCAACAGGAGGATAAAGTAAATGCTTCCTGCAAGCAGGCCCCAGAGAAATTTGCGGCTTCCTTCCCGTTTTCCGGTGATGAAGCCGGCAAAGAAGGTGGTAATGACATAGATTGCGGTGATACAGACCGTAACGATTCCCTCCGAAAACCGCAGCCGGTACATGAGAAATGCCAGAAGCAGCAGTAAGATACCGGTTAGGATGGCACAGAACAGAAGGCATTTGAAGAAAAACAACAGTCTTTCATTTACCTGAAGCTTTGTTTTCATAATATTTCGTTTCCTTATGTGTGTTTTATGTAATATTTATATGTAGGATCTTGACACAGAATACCCGTTATTGTATCATTTTTAGCAATAGACAGCCGAAAGGCATTAGAAAGAAGGAGTGATTTTAATTTTGGATACCGATGGTGTCATGCAGCTTATTGCACTTATTATTTTAGTTTTGTTATCTGCGTTCTTTTCTTCCGCAGAAACGTCACTGACAACAGTGAACAGGGTAAGACTTAAAACGCTTGCAGAGGAAGGAAACAGGAGGGCGAAGACCGCACTGGAGGTTTTGGATAAATATGGAAAGATGCTCAGTGCGATTCTGATCGGCAATAATATTGTCAACCTGTCGGCCTCCGCACTGGCAACGACACTTGCGATTCATATTCATTTTACAGTCGGAATTGCGACGGCCATCCTGACGGTGGTGATTCTGATTTTTGGCGAGATCGTACCGAAGAACATGGCAATGATTAATTCAGAAAAGATGGCTTTGCTGTATGCTTCCATGATTTCCGGGCTGATGAAGCTTCTGACACCGCTTATATTCGTGATTGATTCCCTGGCAAAGGGCATTATGAAGCTGTTCCGGGTGGATGCTGATAAGAAGACCGCCATGACGGAGAACGAGCTTCGGACCTATGTAGAAGTCGGACATGAGGATGGTGTCATTGAATCCGAAGAGCGTGAGATGATTTATAACGTGTTTGATTTCGGGGATGCCGTAGCCAAGGATGTCATGATTCCCAGAATCGATATGGTGACCGTGGATAAGGAAGCAACCTACGAAGAGGTTATGGAAGTGTTCAAGGACTGTATGTATACCAGAATCCCTGTTTTTGAAGAGGATAAGGATATTTTCGGCTCTGCTGTGGGACGTACTATTGAAAATGGAACAAGCTATGCAAAGGTTCGTTTTAAAAGTAATAATGACCGTTATTTTTGGTGTGACGTGCATTTTTCCGCAGTTTATGATGCAGGAGGAAGCGTGTGCTGCGTTATTGCAACTGCAAAGCCTTTTGATGAAATATCCGGCGGCAGTGCATCTGACGGCAAACTGAATGAGCAGTATGATAAGCTTACCGGACTGTATGACGGTGTGACATTTTGCCGTATGGTAAAAAATGCTGTTGCAGAGGATAATGAAAAAAAGTATGCACTGATTTTATTTGATATTGAAAAATTTAAAATAGTAAATGAACTTTATGGTTTTGATTTTGCAGATGAAGTTCTGGAATTTATTGCATTTAATATGCGGAATATTTTTAAGGAAACCGGCGCTGTTATCTGTCATTTTATGAGCTACTTTTTCGGAATATTTACCGAATATGATTCAGAAGAAGACCTGATTGAAATGGTAAAACAGATAAGCAGTAAAACTTCACTTTATAAAAATGTTCCTGTTTCGCTGTCCTTTGGA
>ERZ779890.4056-NODE-4056-length-12469-cov-2.923957_pt1 | contig 12469 bp, 9 predicted proteins | sample MGYA00511553_ERZ779890 | MGnify/ENA primary metagenome ERZ779890 (study PRJEB29588, sample SAMEA2152064) | human gut metagenome | biome: human gut; feature: human-associated habitat; material: faeces | place: Denmark | collected 2008/2010 ...
ATTGAAGTCGATCTCCGGCTTGGTGATGTGGAGCAATGACTTCTCACCGGCCATCTTCTTGGCTTCCACAGAGTTGAGCACATCATAAGGAGGTGCAGCCACCTCTGTCACAATATTTTTTGGCGGCCTGATCGCCGCAAACGGTTTCACTCTTACCATAATCGAATCTATTTGTTTACCTGGAAGCGGGTGCATCCTTCAGCAAAATAAGCTACTATCTGTCGTGCGGCAGCAAGGCCTGCATTCATATTGGCCTCAGCTGTCTGCGCTCCCATCTTCTTAGGTGTGGCAAATACTCTGAGTCCGAATTTCTCCTTGAGGACAGCGAGATTGTCCGGAGCCACGTCAGTCACATATTTGAGGTCCGGCCTGTCTTCCAATGCCTTCTCGAGACCTGCCTCGTCTATCACTTCCTTGCGGGCTGTATTGACCAGGACAGCGTCTTTCGGCATCGATGTGATCAGGTCATATCCGATGGAGCCGATGGTCTCAGGGGTAGCAGGGATATGTACGGAAACGAAATCGGATTCAGCATAAAGTTCCTTGACCGTAGCTACCGGTTTCGCGCCGGCCTCGGCGATTTTCTCAGCTGGCACGAACGGGTCCGTAGCCAATACCGTCATACCCAATGCCTCAGCTTTCTTGCCGACCAGACGGCCGACATTGCCGAATGCCTGGATACCGAGCCTCTTGCCTGAAAGCTCTGAACCTGCCGTCGGGGTAAACTGGTTACGGCTCATGTAAATCATCATGGCGATCGCCAGTTCAGCCACTGCATTCGAGTTCTGACCGGGAGTATTCTCGACGATGACGCCGCGTGCCTTGGACTCCGCAAGGTCAATGTTGTCGAATCCGGCTCCTGCACGAACCACGATTTTCAGATTTCCTGCAGCCGCAAGAACTTTAGGAGTAACCTTGTCAGAACGTACGATCATGGCATCAACATCAGAAACAGCTGCAATCAGTTCACCTTCGTCAGCATATTTCTCCAAAACCGTTACCGTATGACCGGCTTTAACGAGGATTTCCTCAATGCCTTTCACTGCCGCCGGAGCAAAAGGCTTCTGTGTAGCAACAAGTACTTTCATTGTATCAGGACGTTATTTTTTCATTGATTCGAATTCTTTCATGCAGGCTGTGAGTGCGAGCACATCTTCCTTCGTGCAGGCATTGTATATGGATGCCCTGAAGCCACCTACTGAACGATGGCCCTTGAGACCGACCATTCCCTGGCCTTTCGCGAATGAATGGAACTCGTCCTGGAGCGCCTCATATCCCGGAGCCATGACGAAGCATACGTTCATGATGGAACGGTCCTCGACAGCCGCTGTTCCGGTAAAGAGAGCATTTCTGTCAATCTCCTTGTACAGGATGTCCGCTTTCTCGACGTCCAGCTTGTGAATGGCTTCCACGCCGCCCATGTCCTTGACCCACTTGAGAGTCTCGTTCATCACGAAAATCGAGAACACAGGAGGTGTATTGAACATTGACTCCTTGTCGATATGGGTGCGGTAGTCGAGCATTGTCGGGATATATCTGCTGACTTTTCCGAGCGCGTCCTTGCGGATGATGGCGAACACTACGCCTGCAGGGCCGACGTTCTTCTGCGCACCGCCATAGATCATCGCATATTTGCTCACGTCCACCGGACGGCTCATGATGTCTGACGACATGTCCGCAATGAGAGGTACAGGACAGTCAATGTCCTCCTTTATCTCGGTACCGTAGATGGTATTGTTCGTGGTGATATGGAAATAGTCGATGTCCTCAGGTATCACATAGCCCTTAGGGATATAGGAGTAGTTCTTGTCTGAAGAGCAGGCCAATGCATAAGCATTTCCCAGGCCCTGCGCCTGCTGCAATGCCTTGTGGGCCCAAACGCCCGTGTCCAGGTAGGCCGCCTTGTTCTCAAGGAAGTTCATGGCCACATACAGGAACTGGAGGCTCGCGCCGCCGCCGAGGAACACTACCTCGTGGGTATCGGGGATGTGGAGAAGTTCTTTCCAGTTCGCGCGGACTTCATCCATCACCTCTCCCCACTCCTTGGATCTGTGAGAGACTGACAATACTGAAATACCGGTATTCTTGAAATTCTTCAGGGCTTCTATTGAATTGTCAATAGCCTGCTGGGGGAGGAGGCAGGGGCCTGCATTGAAAACGTGTACGTCTGACATAGTTTTGCGTGTTTTTTTAAAATATAACAACGATTCATATTTGAAATATAAATCGTTGTAAAGATAATGATTATTCAGAAAAAACAAAAGATTTGATAAAAATTATCAACTTTCTATTCTTTCTATCTGTAACCGAGAAGATAAGAAATCACGGCCATTCGTACATACATGCCGTTCCGTGCCTGCTCGAAATAATATGCGTAAGGCGTATCGTCCACATCCCGGGCGATTTCCGTAATACGTGGAAGCGGATGTAGAATCTTCATGTTCGGCTTGACATTGCCCAGCATTGACGCAGTCAGCTCATAGACATCCTTCACGCGGTCGTAATCCTCCTTGCTCGGAAAACGCTCCTGCTGGATTCGCGTCATATATAATATGTCACAATCGTCGAGATGTTTTTCGAGGGACTCGGTTTCCTCATACGGGATATGTTTCTCCTCCAGTTCCTTCAGATACTTGTGCGGCATCTTCAGCTCGTCTGGCGCCGTGAAAATGTAGCTTGGGGAAAAATCAGACATCGCCTCCGAGTGCACGGTACGTCCGTATTTCAAGTCGCCTACCATATTGATTGTCAAGCCGTCCAGCTTACCCTGAGTCTGCCGGATGGAATACATGTCCAGAAGTGTCTGGGTAGGATGCTGATTCGAGCCGTCGCCGGCATTGACCACAGGGACAGGGGAAACGCTTGCGGCAATGGCAGCGGCTCCTTCCACAGGATGGCGCATCACGATCATATCCACATAGTTGGAGACAATCCTGATGGTATCTTCAAGGGTTTCGCCCTTGGTAACGCTGGTGTTACGGGAATCCGGAAATCCGATGACACGGGCGCCAAGACGGTTCACAGCCGCCTCGAAAGAAAGCCTCGTCCTCGTGGACGGTTCGAAGAACAGACAGGCAATGACTTTTCCTGCAAGGAAATTCTGTTCATGGTTTTTCTCAAATTCCTTGGCCACATCCAGGATATGAAGGATCTCATCCTTCGAAAAATCCCTGATTGAAATCAGACTTTTAGGCATAATGCTCATTTTTATTTAATTAAGTATCGTTGTTTCTTCATGTTTCCGAAGTCGCCGGCCCCTCCTCCACTGCAGTGCAATCATCAATGTTGCCGACACGCTCCAGGAAATCCGATTCCGAGGAAAGGCGCACTTTCACCGTCATCGAGCAATCGGTGCCGAAATCCTGCCCGCTCTGTTCCAATGACATGTCCTTCACCATCTTCATGACGCTGTTCATCGCCAGGTAGCCAAAGCGGAGACGATACCGTTTCATCGCTACCTTCGTGATTATCACCGCATTGGAAATGGCATCCGCAGTAGACGTCTTATATGCACGGATCAGGCCGGGAATACCCAACTTGATTCCGCCGAAATAGCGGATCACGACGATCAGGATATCTGTCAACCCGTTCGAGTTGATCTGTCCCAGAATCGGTTTTCCGGCAGTAGAGGAAGGCTCGCCGTCATCGTTCGCACGAAAAGTTAGGCGTTCGGGACCTAACATATAGGCCCAGCAGACATGGCGGGCGTCATAATACTGTTTACGATATTTGTCCAGTTGCTCTTTCACCTCTTCCACCGTACGCACCGGAATCGCATACGAGATAAAGCGGCTGCGCTTCTCCGTATAGTACCCTTCAGCTATCTGCTTAATGGTCTTGTAACTGTCGTACGCCATCTTTTAATCCGGTATATGGGTTTCCTGTTCTTCCCGGAAAGCCCGGAAATCTTTCATTATCTCTCCTATCTCCTCAATAAAATAAGGGTCTTTCACGTGCTTCTTCACCTCCTCATAATAGGTTTCGATGGCCTTCAATGCACACAAATCCTGTCCGCGCAGCAGAAAGTAAGGTTCTTCCTTCTCCACGCATTGTTTAATCATCTGAATAGGATTCTTCATTTCTTATCGCTTTTTAATTCGTCTTTCAAAAATGGAGCCGTATAGCTCTTCGTTTTCGCTTTTACCATTTCTTCGGGAGTTCCGGTGAAAAGGACCTGCCCGCCGTTACGTCCGCCTTCGGGACCCATATCGATCAGATAGTCGGCACATTTGATGACATCGAGGTTATGCTCGATGACGATGATCGTATTACCCTTATCCACCAATTTGTTCAGGACGCCCAACAAAACCCGTATATCTTCGAAATGAAGACCGGTCGTCGGCTCGTCCAATACGTAAAGCGTCTTGCCCGTATCTTTCTTGGCCAGTTCGGTCGCCAGTTTGACACGCTGGCTCTCACCGCCGGAGAGAGTCGTGGAAGGTTGCCCCAACTTGATATAACCCAGGCCTACATCCTGCAAAACCTTCACTTTCGACAAGATCGAGGGAATATTCTCGAAAAACTCCACCGCCATATTGATCGTCATATCCAGAATATCCGCAATGGATTTCCCGCGAAAGCGGACTTCCAACGTTTCCCGGTTGTATCGCTTGCCATGACATTCTTCACAGGGAACCAGCACATCCGGCAGGAAATTCATCTCGATCGTCTTGTAACCGTTCCCTTTGCACGTCTCGCAACGTCCGCCGGAGACATTGAACGAGAAACGTCCGGGTTTGTAGCCACGCACTTTCGATTCAGGCAGATCCACAAACAGATTGCGGATATCCGAAAAGACGCCGGTATAAGTAGCCGGATTACTTCTCGGCGAACGTCCGATCGGTGACTGGTCCACATTGACTATCTTATCCACATTGTCTATCCCTTCGATTGATTTGTAAGGCAACGGATCTTCCAGGGAACGATAGAAATGCTGGCTGAGAATCGGCTGCAAGGTCCGGTTGATCAAAGAAGACTTTCCGCTACCGGACACGCCCGTGACACAGATCAGCGTACCCAACGGGAACGTGACATCCACATTCCGCAGATTATTCCCGCTCGCCCCTTTTATCGTGATAAACTGTCCGTTTCCTTTCCGCCGCTCTTCCGGAACGGCAATCTCCGTCTTCCCGTTCAGGTAGGCCGAAGTAAGCGTGTCAGCTTTCAACATTTCTCCGGGAGTTCCGGCAAAAACAACTTCTCCTCCTAGACGACCAGCCTTCGGTCCCATATCGACCACATAGTCCGCATTCAACATCATGTCTTTGTCATGCTCGACCACGACAACAGAGTTGCCCGTATCGCGCAACTCTTTCAACGAGTTGATCAAACGAACGTTATCCCGCTGGTGCAACCCTATACTCGGTTCATCCAAGATATAAAGTACATTGACCAGCTGGCTACCGATCTGGGTCGCCAAACGGATGCGTTGACTCTCGCCCCCCGATAACGTCGCCGAAGCACGGTTCAACGCGAGATAGTCCAATCCGACATCTAACAGGAATTTCAGACGTGAACGGATCTCCTTCAAGATTTCGACAGCAATCTGCCTCTGCTTAGGATTCAACTGCTCCTCGACACCCTCCAACCACTCATACAATTCAGAGATATCCATTGCCGAAAGTTCGGCAATATTCTTTCCGGCTATCTTATAATGCAGCGCTTCCTTGTTCAACCGCTGCCCGTTACATTCCGGACAGGTAGCCATCCGTATAAACTGTCCCGCCCATTTCTGCGCGGAAGCGGAAGCCTCGCTCTCCTGCTGCATCAGGATATATTTGGCAACTCCTTCATACGACAGGAAATAATTGGAAGTACCCAGCGAATCGTTTTTTATTTGCAGGCGTTCGTCCGTCCCGTTCATGATCTCATCGATCGCTTCTTCCGGGATGTCTTTGATCGGGGTTTTCAGTGTTACGCCATATTTCTCGCAAATAGCTTCGATCTGCCAGAATATCAGTGAATTCTTATATTTTCCCAACGCCACGATACCGCCACTGTAGATACTGAGCGACGCATCGGGCACGATCTTGTTCATGTCCAACAAATTGACCTGTCCCAGTCCTTTACATTTCGGGCAAGCACCCTGCGGAGAGTTGAACGAAAAATTATGGGGAGCTGGTTCACTGTAAGACAAACCCGTCACGGGGTCCATCAACCGGCGGCTGAAATGGCGCACTTCGTTTGTCTCGGCATCCAGCACGAGTACCAAGCCGTCACCCTGCTTCATAGCGACACGCAGGCTTTCTTTCAAACGACGTTCGTCCGATTCCGAAACGATCAGTTTATCGACCACAACCTCGATACTATGCATCTTATACCGGTCAAGCTTCATGCCATGAAAGATCTCTTTCATCTCACCATCTACCCGGACATTCAGATAGCCTTTTTTCCGCATCTGTTCGAAAAGTTCCTTATAATGTCCCTTACGATTACGGACAAGCGGAGCGAGCAGGTAGGTCTTCTTCCCCTTATACTGGTTCATAATCAGTTCCAGCGTCTGCTCCTCGGTGTATTTCACCATCTTCTCGCCACTCAAATACGAATAAGCCTCTCCCGCCCTTGCATAAAGCAGACGGAAAAAGTCATAAACCTCGGTAGTCGTCCCCACTGTGGATCTCGGATTCTTGTTTGTTGTTTTCTGCTCGATTGAGATAACAGGGCTCAGACCAGTGATCTTATCCACATCCGGCCGTTCCATATTTCCCAAGAAGTTACGCGCATAAGCGGAGAACGTCTCCACATAACGGCGTTGCCCTTCCGCAAAAATCGTATCAAAAGCCAAAGACGATTTACCACTACCGCTCATACCGGTAATTACGGAGAGCTTGTTACGAGGTATGTCGACATCTATATTCTTCAAATTATGGACACGCGCGCCTAAAACGGAAATACGGCCGCCTTCCAATGCATTCTTATCCTTCATCATTTTTCAGTTTTCTTATTTCACCACCCAGGCCGGATTATGCACATAGGTGTTAGGCGTTTTATAATACATATCAGATTCTTTCGGGATCCGGATCGTATATGTTTTTCCTGCTGTCAGCAATTTACGATCTCGCAACCAGGGATTGAAACGTTTCAAATCGGCATAGGTGACACCATTCTTCTTGGCGAAATCAGACAAATCCTGAATATCCGTCGAGACGGCAACACTCTCGCATACGATCGGTTTATACAAATCCTGTGCCCTTAGCACGAACCCATATTTATAAGGAGCTTCGAATATCTGCTTGATAGCCATGATACGATAGACATAGCGGGTAGTCTCTTCCACCAGCCAGAGATCGAACGAACTATCCGCATCCTGCTTGACAAGCTCTCCCGATATGCGTCCCATACCGGCGTTATAGGAAGATGCGACCATCGCCCAGTCTCCATATTTTTCATAGGCAGCTTTCAGATAACGGCAGGCAGCTTCGGTAGCCTTTGCCACGTCGCAACGTTCATCGACCGTAGGCGTTATCGTCAACCCGTACTGACGGGCCGTACCTTCCAACAATTGCCAAGTCCCCACTGCCCGTGCAGGCGATGAGACCCGTGGATCGAGATGGCTCTCGATCACCGCCAGATACTTGAAGTCGTCCGGAATGCCATTGGCTTTCAGGATCGGTTCGATTATCGGGAAATAGCGGTTTGCCCGCTTGATCAGCAACATGGTAGTAGAATGGAAATAGGTAAAACTACTCAATTCCCGGTCAAAACCTTCATGCATATTATAACGCGTCAAATCGATATCTTTTCCGCAAAAAGAGACGGAAGAAGGAATATCAGGCGACATGGTCACCGATGAAACGACCGGACGTTGGTCTTTCACTTTTTCCGAATCACTCGAACCAATGGAGAGGCAGGCGGTCAGGCACACAGCACTACCCACCACAAAACCGACTATACTATTACTGTTCAATAATTTCATCATCAATCTTCTTGGGTCTAAGAATATTTATAGAACCTTTTTTATTATATTTAATACCATCCGATCCCACTGCATCTATCACATAAAAATAGACGCCGGGAGCGACATATTTCCCACCTTTTTTGCCATCCCACCCTTCAGCCGGATTAGTAGAATGGAACATCTGTACTCCCCATCGATTAAATATCCAACACTTATAGGTCACAAGTGATTTGTAGGCGACACGAAATTCATCATTAATACCGGGCGTCGTACCTGGCGAGAAAGCGTTCGGGATCTGCAATTCCGATTCTGCAATCTTGATTTCAATAGAATTGGAAACCGCCTCGCATTCTCCTGTCGCGTTGCTGACAGTCGCAACCGCCGTATAATCACCTTTCTCCGTAAACGTATAGTCGATCTCCTCATCCCTATATTCCACCAGCGGATTCTCGATCCCGTTTTCCTGATCGCTCCTATATATTTTCCAAGTATACAGTGTCGCTACCGGATCATTGGCATACGCCCGAAAAGTGACCGTTGCCGGAGCGGAAATATATTCCCCATCTCCAGCTGTCATATTCTCCGCATTATCCATTATAAACGTCGTATCGACATGCACTTCGACGGCCACCGCCTGATAGGTATCCGAAGTGATTGATTTCTCTATTCCGAAATGTTTTGCAAACTGATCACCGGAAAGTGTGACTTCCGTATCGCACAACGGAATTGTTTCGTTATCGTTTATCTTTGTCGAATAAGGCCCTTCCGTCAGTGATCTTTGCACATTCTTGGGCGAAAAATAGTTGTTGTCTTCAGACCACTCCAATGTCTGATAAGCGACATTAAACTCCCGCTTCACCGTTATCCGATTTCCCGTCGGGGTATAATAATACATAACTGGGACAGTCGGAGAACCTTCCAGCCAAAAGCCGTCACAATTTCCTTTGACTGTAATGCTTTCGACATTAAAAGCGTATTTACTATAATCAATGATCCATACATACCAACCATTCAAACCGGAAGCCGGATCTTCCACATAATACCCGGCATCCTCCTCTATATTCCGAACAACGGATGTCTCCCCATTCTGTTCACACGGAACAGGTTCCCGGTCCAATGCCTTTTGCTTATATCGATACCATTGATGATTAGTAGACGAAGATGTATAGCTAATCTCCACATTATCCATTCCATACACCAAATAAACTCGTATACGATTCCCTGGATTCTCCAACAAATAAGGAACCCCATTTCCTCCTGTAACCGTATATTGCTGTGCCTGGATGGCCAACATCACAAACAAGAAACAAATCAATCCTCCCAGTTTCCTAATTTCCGTTCTTAGCATATACATAACCTAATTAGTTTACAAAATTACTATTTTATACGGATTTATACGGAGATAAATGCCTTTTTATTGTATTATCCAGACCTCAATCCTTTAAAAACCGTGGCTTTTTGTTCCATAAAAATACAAGGTTTTCCCTAAAAGTATCTATCTGTTTGAAAAGAAATTCTTCGTTTGAAAGGAAAATATCTGCCAATTTGGACAGCGACTGGCATTTAAAAAACATATCTGTTTCGAAAATACAAAAAAAGAGGAGATGCAATCAAGCATAACCTCTTTTCTTTTTTATCTTGATGAAAGATTATTTACACATATCGCGAATGATCTGAATCAGCTCGTCACCAATCTCTTCCGCTTCCTGCATCGTGTGAGCTTCGGAATAAATACGGATAATCGGTTCCGTATTGCTCTTACGCAGATGCACCCATTTTTCAGGGAAGTCGATCTTCACACCATCGATATCGGTGATATCATACTGGGCAAATTTCTCTTTTACTTTTGCCAAGATAGCATCTACATCGATATCTGGAGTCAGTTCTACTTTCTTCTTGGAAATGAAGTACGGAGGATAGGAAGCACGCAGTTCGCTTGTCTTCATCTGCTTCTTTGCCAGATGAGTCAGGAACAAGGCGATACCCACCAAAGCATCACGACCGTAATGGCTGGCCGGATAGATCACACCTCCATTGCCTTCGCCACCGATAATAGCATTAGTCGCTTTCATCTTCGTTACGACATTCACTTCGCCCACTGCTGCCGCATTGTACTCGCAACCATGAGCACGGGTAACGTCACGTAGAGCACGGCTTGAGCTCAGGTTGCTGACCGTATTGCCCGGTGTATGACTCAAAACGTAGTCGCTGACAGCCACCAGTGTATATTCTTCTCCAAACATCTCCCCGTCTTCGCTGATAATAGCCAGACGATCTACGTCCGGATCAACAACAAAACCGACATCGGCTTTGGCATGCTTCATCAGGTCGGAGATCTCCGTCAGGTTTTCAGGGATCGGTTCCGGATTATGTGCAAAGTTACCGTGAGGAGCACAATGTAACTTGAAAATTTCCTTTACCCCCAAAGCTGAAAGCAATTCAGGAATAACAACACCGCCTACCGAGTTTACACAGTCGATAGCGACACGGAAATTAGCAGCTCTGATAGCCTCGACATCCACCAAATCCAGCTTCAACACACTCTCGATGTGCTTTTGATTGTAAGTATTATTAACATAGACTTTTCCTAAATTGTCGACATCAGCAAATACGAAACTTTCTTCAGCAGCAATCTTCAGCACCTCGGCACCTTCGGCAGCATTCAAGAATTCCCCCCGTTCGTTCAATAACTTCAGGGCATTCCATTGTTTCGGATTGTGGCTGGCAGTCAAAATGATACCGCCACAAGCTTCTTCCCAGGCAACAGCTAACTCGGTAGTCGGAGTAGTAGCCAGATCGATATCTACCACGTCAAAGCCCATTCCCGTAAGCGCACCGAGAACGACTTGTTTAACCATCGGACCAGAGATACGTGCATCACGACCTACCACGATCTTGTTTGTTGTCACCTTCGTGTTTTTCTTAATGAATGTAGCATAAGCAGCCACAAACTTAACAATAGCCAACGGATTGAGCCCGTCTTCCGGGTTCCCGCCTATTGTTCCACGGATACCAGAAATAGATTTAATCAGTGTCATTTAGTTAGATTTATTTTATAAAAGTATACTTCACTTTCTCAAAAAACACAGGTGTCCCTGAGCTTTGAAAATCACTGCTCATCAGTTTAAACGGAACGATCAGTTTGACAACCGCGCTGTCTCCCACGTAAGGAAGTCCGGCACCTAAACCTTCACAAATAAACATATCCCATGTATAAGAGTAATCAGGATTCAAAGAAGTATAATAACCATATCTGAACTCTACCGGATGTGTACCGTTTGAATTAGGACCGAGCAGGTCGACGGTACCGGTTCCCATGCTACTGTTTTCCATAAACATCCGGGCGATGAAACGGGAACGGATCGCCGTTTGTCCCAGTACCGCACGTTCACTGTTTCCTTTATTGACGATATTCAGATAAACACCATTATCCAACTCAACAAATTCATTTTCCTTAAAAATGCTGTCAGTCGGAAATTCTTCCAGAAAAACCAATCCACTATCCGCACGCAAACGATCAATAGCTTTCTCCTGGGCCTTCAACATATCAGTGTATGACTTTGTCTTGTCACACATTACTTCGAGATATCCGGTCATGGATGTGTTAAAAACGATCTCACTAATGACTTCTCTTGTTGAACCAATACTGGTTCCTTTGAACACATGGCCATCTTCTAATATCAGAAATGCTTTCATATAATCTCCCTTTCTGTTTTTATCTAAATCTTCTGTTTTATTAGGATTAAATTCCTCCAGGCCTTTTTCAAATACGGCAACAGCATCGGCCAATGAGCCATAAAATTCTCCACCCGAAGCATTTTTATGTCCGCCGCCATTGAAATAGCGGCTTGCAAACTGGTTGCAGGGGAAATCACCGACAGACCGAAGCGAAATCTTCACATAATCCTTATCTTCGCGAATAAAGACACTGAAAGCCACATTTTCGATGCTCAACGGCAGATTGACAAATCCCTCCGTATCACCCGTCACATAATGGAAACGGTTCATCTCTTCCAGCGAAAGCGTGATCAGAGCGGCATGTTGCTCCGGATAAACTTTCATTTTTTCATACAGAACGTATCCCATCATCCGTAAACGGCTTTCCGAATATACCTGGTTCACTTTCCGGTAGATCAAATCCTTATCGATACCTTTCTTGATCAGTTCGCTTATGATCGTATAAATTTCCGGCTTATTCGAATTGTAGGTAAACGAACCGGTATCCGTCATCATACCCGTATAAATACAAGCGGCACAATCTTTATTGATCAGGTCGAACATCCCCATACGACAGATGAAACGGAAAACCATTTCGCTCGTAGACGACATTTCAGGATATGACATCGTAACCCGGCAAAAATCAGCCGGATTCAGATGATGGTCGATCATCACTTTGCGCGCGGGAGAAGCAGCAACAGCATCTGCCATGGCATCAATACGCGACAGGGCATTGAAATCCAAACAGCAAATAACATCCGCCTCAGCTATCAACTTATCGGCAAACTCTTTATATTTGTCGTAACGGATGATATCTTTCGCCCCGGGCATCCAACGTAAAAAATCGGGGAAAGC
>ERZ779890.4058-NODE-4058-length-12468-cov-2.753645_pt1 | contig 12468 bp, 11 predicted proteins | sample MGYA00511553_ERZ779890 | MGnify/ENA primary metagenome ERZ779890 (study PRJEB29588, sample SAMEA2152064) | human gut metagenome | biome: human gut; feature: human-associated habitat; material: faeces | place: Denmark | collected 2008/2010 ...
GGCGGGTTTACAGCGGATTATTTGATGATAAAAAACGGACAAGCCGATTTGTCAGTGTGTGATTCGTTGGAAAATGGGGTTATCACCCTCTACAACCGTATCCGTTCCAAAGTCAATGCGGACTTTGACATGCTGCTGGATGAATCAGACATTGACGCCATTCTCAAAGATAAACAGCACGATTATGAGAAAAGCATTGTCTCCATTGTGCAGGAGCAGGCACAGCTGTTTGTGGATGACCTGTTTGGAAAACTGCGTGAGCGAATGATTGATTTGCGTTCCGGCAAAACGGTGTTTGTGGGCGGCGGTTCCATTTTGCTGAGAAAACAAATCGAAAATTCGGGGAAAATCGGTTCTGCAATCTATGTAGATGAAATTTCTGCAAACACTAAGGGATACGAGCTGCTGTATCAAGCATCTTCTGTCAGGAGATGATGAATATGGCAGACAAAAAAGAACGGTACCGGTTCACCATACAGTTTAACAGCGCCGATCCGTCCCATGAGCAGGTTGTAAACTTGCTCAACTCTCAAGGCAGACGAAAGGCGCAGTTCCTTGTCAATGCGGTACTGCATTACATTCACTGCTCGGAAACGCCGGATATTCCGCAGCCTGCACCGCTGGATACGGCGGTCATTGAAACCGTTGTCCGGAAAATCCTCATGGAGCAAAATTGTGAAAAACCGAAAGCAGTAGTTGCGCCGGCTCAGAAATCACAAAAAGAGTCGGAAAAAATCCATTTTGACGAAGCAGCCGATATGCTCGGTGCAGACGGACTTGCAGCAATCACAAATACAATGGCGATGTTTCGCAGAGAATAGAATACAAAGAAAAAGGGATGCTGTCTTTTACAGACGGCATCCCTTTTCCGCATTTAGCGGTGCTGATTTTATGTGTCAGCCAGTTTTCATTGATAACTGTTCAAGTGCATCATCCATAGACAGCACCGGCAGCCGTTGAGCTTCAAATTGTGAGAACATAATCGCATCGCCATTCTCATCACAAGCAAAAGAATGCTCGGATTCAACGGCTGCATCCAAATCCTTCAGATAGATGTAAACATTGCTGTCCCGGTCTATCAGGTAAGCGGATTCGGGTATAACCTCGCAACCATTGATAATCAGCCGTGCCGTATCAGGCAGGTTCATCAGCATTTTATGCTTTGCATCTCTATTCTCCCCGAAATCAAAAAATGATTGCCGGCTGTCGAATAGAGAGAACTGTTTGAAACTGCTCCTTCTCTGCATATACGGAAAATGTGAAACCGCTGTCTGCGTCATTTGCTGAATGCGCCGAATATTACATTCCATCGCTTCCAAATCAATAAATTCGTACAGGCGATGTTCGTTATAATACCCTGCGCTGATATTTACTGCTGCTGTTTTCAAATAGGGTGCAATTACGGATATGTCGCTGAACGAGCCCATTGCTGCGATAAAATCGAAGCTCTCAACAAATTCGGTGAACTCCGGATTATCACAGCCATAAAAAACAGCATCGTTATTTCCTCGGCGGTCCATTTCAACGATAAAGTTTACTTCGGGACGGATTTTGCTTTGAGCAAACGCTCTCGCTCCGTTTCCGCCGGTTTCTTCATCCTCGCAGAACAGAACATGACACTTTGCGGACTGTATAATCTGCAAAATCATATAGACGCCGCACCGATCATCACCGCCGATTCCCTGGGGAGACATCATATACCGACCATCCTCTGAAATACAGATGATTTCCGGTTTTTCCTGATGCACCGTATCTAAATGGGCAACGAGCAGTACAGGGATGCTGCCCCCCGCATATAAAAAGCCTTTTTGCGAAGTGGTAGTATAGTTGGAGTCTTTCAAGTGTTGCGCAAGGTAGTGCTTCAATTCTTTTTGACTCATTCGGAGAATACGCTGAAACCCGGATAAGTCGCAGTTAAAAGCTGCCATTTGTTCATCTCCTTTCACGCTGCCTGAGTGATTGCTGTTTTCGGACAAAGCGAATTGCCGAGAATACGGCATGCATTCTGCACACTACAGCCGGCGCAAGGAGCCAAAGCAGCATTATAGCAATCAAAACAGACTTCAACCGCATTGCCGTGCCTGTCAAACGCCGGGTACATTGTTTCACGAATATTTCTTCCGCAGACCGGACAGATATGCAGACAGGCTTTGCAATGAAAAGCATTGTCTATATATCTTGCGTTGCTTCGGCTTACCGTTTGTCCGCAGTCCTGACAGACTACCTGGTCTGCGCAGCTGCATTTCAGTGAGCCACGCAGAAAGTTATTCTTCCTGCCGCAGCAAACGCAAATTGGCTTTTGCCCGATGACTATGGTTTCTAAATCAGTTGAGCCTTTCAGAACGGACAGATTTCCGTGATAATCATAGTCGGGATATTGCATACTTCCTTCTCCTGATTTACAGAACTCGGACAAATCATCCCTCTTTGTTTTCAGTGTCCAAAGATTCGGAACGCCGAGACAGGTCGAAATAATTTTCTGAACAATACTGCGGCTCTGTTCCATCGGCTCAGCCGAATCACTCGGATACAGCCGGGACTGATACAGCATATCCCCGTTAAAAAAGAACATCTGACGGGTACGCCTCGGTACTCTGTAAAAATGGTCTTTCACACCCGGATCAACTGTAAAGAAAATCATACTGACATCATCTATCATGTAGGAAAGCGCTCCCGCCTGATAGCTGCCGTCCGCAAGGTTGTGGCAGGAGGTCCAGGTGTTGCTCTTGCTCGACATTTCAAGGAAATCACACGGATGCAGCGATAATACCGCTGTTTTTTGAATCTGCAAGGGATTCAGTGCATCGGATAACTGTGCAAACACCACATTGTATCTGCTGTGTGTATCCACATGAAAATTCCGGCAAAGTCTGCCGATAATACGGCTAGTCTTTTGCCCTGTCGTACACTTGATGTTTCCGTTGGTGCGGATTGTTTCAAGCGTCTGTTCCGACAGCGTGCTGCTGTATTCCGAAACAGCGGCATTGAAAGCGATATGGAACGCATTGCGCTGTTCATCGGCAACAACCTCGTCCGCAAGCGCCAGCATAGTAAACGCAATCTCATCGATGACATCATGCTCAATGTCCCGTCCCTCATTAAATTCAATGACAACCGCCTTTGCTTCCTCGTTCCAGCTAGGATGCCGGCGCAGAAGTCCTAAAAGCGGTGCCTTGTTAGAAGCCCAGGCATGCAGGTTTTCCACTACACCTTGCTTGCTGAATGATTTCTCGTATTTATACATAACCTCATAAAAGGCATTTTTTAATTTTTCCATTTGTTTCAATCCTTTCTATCTGTTAATGCCATTTAATCTGCCGCATATAAGGTAACGCCTTCTTATACAACAGAATTTGCGCATAAGTACAGGTTCCGGGTTTTGCATTCCTGTGACGCTCTATATAATGCTCCATCTCTTCAATCGTTTTTGGACCGTACCCGATAGCGTCAAGAATAATCTGTGCACCCTCGATCTTAATGGCTTTCAGCGTATCAGTTTCTATGTTTCTGCCTCCCGGAAAGGGCTGATATGCTGAAATTCGGCAAAGAGGAAGATAGCTATCCGGCATATGATTGCCTATGTTCCAGATTTCGTAACCGAACGGTACAAAATCTATTAGTTCAAAGGTATGGTTTCCAACCATTATAAACTCCCTACATTTTTTCATTTATTATTCCTCCAATAACTGATAGACGGAGAAGGCATACACCCTCTCCGTCCACACTGACATACTTTATCGCACAGCCTATTCCTTGCAGGGAGCAACCTTACGGTATCCTGCATCATAAATAGCCGCTGCAACCTCAGCAGCATATGGAAGATATCGCTCTCCAACACCGCCTTTATGCGTATTGAAGTCACAAATAAGATTAGCGATTTCTAAAATTTCTTTCTGTTCCTGTTGACTGTATTCCATATCAATATCCCCTTTTATTCTCCAGCCATACGGAAAAAATCCGCAGGAGAGAGAACAGTTACGCCCAAAGACTGTGCCTTTGCAAGCTTGCTTCCGGCATTCTCACCGCAAATCAGATAATTGGTGTTTTTAGAAACCGAACTGCCAGCATGTGCGCCGAGAGATTCAATCTTTGCGTTGATTTCGCTTCGGGTATAGGGTTCCACCTTGCCGGTTACTACAATGGTGAGACCGGCAAAAGGATTATCCTGCGCCGAAACTGTATTCATTTCTTTCTTTTCAATGTTTACCATAGTCTTTAATTCCTCCCATAAAATTAAGTTTTCTTCCATCCTAAACCAAGCGTGAATGTTGTTATGCAGAGTTTCACCAAAATCGGTTAGTTGCGTAAAGTCGTAATCGGAAAAGACCGCTTTTTCCATTGCAGGTAAGCTGCCATCAAAAACTCGGTTCAGTTCACGGCTTGCAGCGTTTCCGATCATCGGAATATCCATTGCAATCACAAATCGCTCAAAGGTCGTATTGCGGCTTTTTTCAATAGCCTCCAGGAGTCGCTGACAGGACTTTTCTCCAAATCCGGGCATACGGATAATTTCATTCTTATGCTCATACAGACGAAAGATATCTGTAAAATCGTGCAGCCATCCACAACCGATAAACTGTTCCAATGTTGCTTCTGACAGTCCTTCAATATCCATTGCCTTTTTGCTGACAAAATGAACGAACTTGCGTAAATTCTGCGATGCACAATACGGATTATGGCAGAACAAAGTCTTAGTCAGCTTCTGTTCACCGTCCACTCGTTTCTGTGTGGTATGTATCTGTGTCTGATACCCACAGCACGGGCAAAGGGAAGGGATCAAATCCTCCATAGAAAATTCTCCACGGTCAAGGTTTTCTTCAACCTGCGGAATGATCATATTCCTTTTACTCACCAAAATACGGTTGCCCGGCATCAGCTCCAATCCCTCAATGAAAGAGAGGTTATGCAGCGTAGCACGGGAAACATCGCATCCGTCAATCTCTACCGTGTCAAATACAGCCACAGGAGAGATCTCACCGGAACGTGTCGGCGTCCATTCTATGTGGTCGAGCCTTGTTTCAAAGAGCTCATCTTCAAACTTAAAGGCAAGCCCGTCCTTAAAATGGTGTCCGGTTCGTCCGCAGGTGCGTGAGTAGGAAATGGAATCATAAGAGAGAACAAGACCATCGATAGGAAGGTCGTCCTCAACCGCTTTGTCTCGGAGCACCTTGATGTGCAGTTTCATCAGATCCATATCGGCGGCGTCAAATTGAATTGTTCGCACCTTGCCAAACCCAAACTCGGTGATTTTCAGAAGCTTTGCCCGTTTACTGTCTGTTTCAGTCTCAATGTCGGTTAGTCCTTCAATTACCCCGAAAGGCAGGAAATGGACACAGCGCTGGGCACAAACAGAAGAATTATAGGCCCGGACCGAACCTGCAGCAAGGTTACGGCTGTTTTTGTAGGGTTTACCCGTACTGTCAACCAACACCTTACGCAATCGTTCAAAATCACTATTGCGGATAAAGCTTTCGCCAACCACAACAAGCCTTTCCTTATATGGAATCTGCATCGGAATACCCTCAATCGCAGATGCGTTGTGGGTAATATCATCACCGATATCGCCATCACCTCGGGTGGAAAGCCTTTGCAGGATACCACCCTCGTAGATGATCTCTGTAGTAAGTCCGTCCAATTTCAGTGACAGATTAACTCTGTGACCGTCATGGAACGCAAGAAGCTCATCCACCGTTTTCGTCTTATCCAAAGATAAAAGAGGAATCTCGTGCTTTGCTTCCGGCAGACCGGATACCACAGGATAACCAACGGTCTGTGTTGGTGAGTTCGTCATAATGACGCCCGTTTGTTCCTCCAATCCAACCAGTTCATCAAAGAGCCGGTCATATACAGCGTCCGAAACTGACGGATCATTTTTGTTGTAATACTCATCACGGTACACATTAAGCCGTGCCGTCAGCTCACGCTGCCTTGTCAATAACTCTTTCATTCTGTATCATCCTTTCTTTTCCGGCGTACTTGCCGTAATTCAATTCCTTTACGATGCCAGATATGGCTTCGTCATCATCCCATTTGGCAGACATGGAAGCCCGATCCGGTCCGTCTCCTACATGAACACAGGCATAACCATCAAAAACCTGCAGAAGAATATCCGGACGCTTGGCACACACAATAGCCAGATTTCCTAATTGTTTCATAAGCACCATCCTTTCTATGCAGCCTGTTGCATCGCCAAAGCAGGAAGCAGTTTCATTCGTTCCCAAGTTTCCATATAACGCTGAACATTCGGTGGCGGGTCGCAGTTATTCTCACCGCGAATCTGTACCACTCTTCCGTCCTTTACCTCAATGGTATAAAACGGTGTGTCTGGTTTTTTGGCATCACGAAGAAACAAAATCACACATTCCTTGTTAGCAACTCTGGAAACATATCCTCCAACACAATGATGCAAGGCATGACCTTCATTCACAATCTCAGAAGCCGTTTTCGGCGGCAACACCGTAAACCCATACTTCGTCAACTGATACTGTTCAACCCAATTTGCATACTCAGCAGCAATCTTCTTGTTATAAATTTCCACCTTATGCTTGTTAAACATTTCAGAAGCTCTATCGTGAGCATCCTTTAGATGTCTTGGAAACAGGATGAAATCATCTGTCAGGTCATACTCCAAATCTTCACAGAAACGGATATAGTCTTTGTACTCGTCAAATGCTCTCCTTGTGGGTGTATCACTTGAATACAGACGGGGTGCAAAAGCACAATCCTCACTTTGTTCCTGTAAATAACGCATCAGCTTATATGACGAGGTGTATTTGAAACATCTCTCCAGTTCATCAATGTCGTCAATTTCGTTCTCCTGGCTCCACTTTAAAAAACGGGCATCAACAGGTATTGAACGCTCCAGCATCTTTTTCATCATTCCGAAAGTACCTTTATCAACATCGACCTCCTGCATAAGCGGAAGATATTGTCTGTCGATACCAAGGACTTCTTTGATGTTCTTCCCATCCATATTCAGCGGATTATTGCTAAGCGAATATCTATTGTCGCCGTATACTGCAAATGTAGCAAGATTAAACAACCGTAGCTTTATCAAGTATTCCAGAGCAGGATGCCTCAGATACTCACGCAGATACGGCGTAACAGCCATTGTTTCCTTGTGACTCAAATAATACTCTTTGAGCTGGCAATACTGCCACGGAGTTCCTTTCAGCACCTTGTCCAGATTCTGCGTATAAATATGTCCGCAGGTATCTGCCTCAAAGTAATACACCCAGAGGTTAAAGCAAGGACGCTTGCCTTTTGTCCAAGGCATCAGTTTTTCCTCTGCATAAGAGTAGTAATAGGTCTCGCTGTCGAGACCGCTACCGTTTGCCTTGATAAAAAATCGGGCGTTCTCCCATACAAAAACCTTTGGTTTGTGTGGGTCAAGATAGGACACGCTTGACTTACATACCCGAATGAGAAGCTCATCACCGTGGTTTTGCAAATACAAGGCAGTTGTCTTGTCATACACATAGGATTTTCTCCCAAGTGCGTGTGCAGTAGCCTTCCATCCGCAAAACGGGCAAATGATCTCCCTGCCGTGTCGCGGAGAAAACACCTGTATCTCTTTATGACAATGAGTGCAATATCCGCTTTGTGTTTTTGTGCCTTTCTTGTAGTCGTAAAAGATGTGAGCAGGAAACACTTCCTTTTGTAACCACGCCTGAATGGATCTCTTCGGTAGTGGTTTCACACCCTTCATTCGTTCCTTGATCTTTGCTTCTCTCGCTCTTTTCCTGCTTTGCTCACGCTTATTCATGAGGGTTAATTGTAGGTATTCAAGTGCTTTGAAGCCTTTATCCTGCTGCTTATTGTTACAAAAGCGGATTACTATCAGTTCTTCGTTGTGATTGTAAAAAGCACAATCAGCAAAAAACGAATGATATTCCTGTCCTAACGCACTTGTTCTTGCTTGTCGCCACTTGCCTTTACCATCCTCACAGTATTCCAGGGTTACAAACTCGTCTCTGGCTTGAAATACAACGAATTTCGGTGTGAGCTTGCCATCACGCATATCCTCAACTGCACAAAAATACAGAATAAGAATGCGTTTTCCGGCAATATTTCTCACATTTGCACGAACGATGTATTTGACTGTTTTCAGATAGAGCAGACCGTGATTCGCATTGATAGGAAAAGACTTAGCTGCAGCTTTTCGGCACGCTTTTTTGTTTATCCTCATGCGCTCACCCCGAACAACGTCAACTGGTTAGCGGGATCTTCCGCCGACTGTTCCTTTGGTGGTTCCTTCTTCGGTGCGGACTTTTTCTTTTCGGTCTTCTTTTTGGATTTCGGAGCAGGTTTTCCGATATAAGGCTTCGGAACGAATTTCTCTTCCTTTTCCTTATCTTCTTCCGCATCCATATCCATAAAATATTCCTCAGCCCACAGATAACACAGATCGTCAGGCACGTCACAGCCGTAACCGCCGGCAATCGGCTTTTCATCATTATCTTCCATTTCCTGCTTGACAAACTCTTTTGCCTTGCGGGTAATATAGCGAAAACAACGAATCATGGTCTTTCTCGGGTGCATAACCTGACGGGCAAAAGCTGCATCCTCCAAACAGCGTGTCTGGATAACCTCAGTAACACACTGCTTCATATTGCGGCGGGTGATGCGTTCGGCATCATCGCCGGAACGCTTGACCGCAGCAGCCACAACAGCTTCGTCATCCATTGCCACAGCATTTTCCCAAGCCATCTGCTCCGCTTCTTCTTTCGCTTTTTGTTTAGCCTCCCATTCTGCCTTGCGTTTAGCTTCGGCTTCCTCATGAGCCCGACGCTTTTCCGTCTCACTATCTTTTTCTGAGGGCGTATCCGTACAAGATTTGCTTTCCTCATTCATCTTTGCCAATGCAGCCTGAGCTGCATCGGATTCTGCTTGCTGGCGTTCATCATCACGCTGTTCCGCCATAGCAATTCTTGTTTCTTCCTCAGTAAAATGGTCTTCGGTTTCTTCCTCGACCATATTGTTGTTAATATCCAATTCAGAGAAAACTCCCATATTGAAAACTCCTTTTCTAAAAAATGAAAAAGGGATACAAAGCGAAAAATACGCCTTGTATCCCTTTTGACCTGATGCTCCTGTTATGCAGAAGCGCTATTTCATTATTTTCTTTGCCAGCATAGGCGAAAATCTCACCGGACAGAATGTATCTTTGTCACAGTAAAAATATCGCCTTTCGTTTTCGTCATACAGCTCGATCACATCGGACGGTGCAATGCTTCTGCCGGGATAGCCATCGGGCAGCGTGTCATTATACCGATTGAAAATCAGTTCCAGGCAATCGTTGTCCGAATCGTTGCAATGACAGAGCAGTGTATCCTCACAAACCAAGCAATATTCCGAGGCCGGCGGCTGTTCATAGCCTGCCTTTTGAAGTGCTTTCATCCCTTCAAAAGCAAAGGCTTTTGTCTTTTGGTGGGAAAAATCCAACTGATAAATACGGTAGCGCTGCGTTTTTCGCTGCGATAGCAAATACTGTAAAAAACTCTCTTCATCTCCCTGCAAAAAGAACGAATACTCATCAGCAGTAAACCCAAGGTGCTCTTCCAGCGTATCGCTATGCTCGGATGATTCATGCCAGACGGCGATTTCATCGTCGATTGCATCAAAGTCGCATTGACCGTAAATAAACCGTTTCTTAAAATTCATTCGTGAATCCTCCTTTTCGGATTGTTTTCTCTTGAGGGCAAGCTGCCAGTCATCCACTCCCTTGTAGTTAGGATTCCATGTCAGCCGACAAAATTCCAGTCCGCATTTTTTTGCAAGCAGATAAATCTGGGAGGCACCCTTGTCAACATTCTCGTTGCGGTACTTATCCATATCTTCCGCTTCCACAATCATTTGCGTACCGTTTTGTTTGAGCAGCTGAAACAACATCTCCAACTGAGCGGTATTGTTTGCTCCAGCGGTAGCGGCAAAGGTGCGGTTCATCAGGCAATGAGCAACATCCGCTTTTAAGAAGCCCTCTGTGATATAAACTGCTCTCGCCATCGGATCACCGACAAAATGCACCGGCGAACCGGAAGACACGCCCATCGGTTTACCCGCAGAGGACAGCCAGATATACTTACTGCCCTCCTTGTCCGGCGGATCGTCTTCGTTCTTTATCGGAACATCAAGCCGAATCTGCATTCCTCGGATTAAACCGTCTATTCCACGGACGGGAATTAAAATCCCCGCCGCTTTGGAATAGAACTTTGCCGTCCAGTGATTGTCCTTCATATAAAATCCGGGGACGCCTTTAACGGTGCATCCCTTTTCAATCAGTCGCTCCGTCAGCTTTCTGCAAAGATAGAACGGCGGCGTACTTTTATATCCCAGCTCGTCAATCTGCCCGTCTGTTAAACCCCGCTTTGTCAGCAAATGCTCTCGATGCTCTTTGGTAAGCGTGAGCATATCTAAAAGCATCGAAAAGGTCTGATGTACCGTGCGGACATCTGCAAGCTGTGATTGCTCCGGCAGGTTATTCTCCGGCTTTTGTGCCGAAGTATTCACCTGATAGTCCGGTGCGAATTCGCCGTTTTGCAATGCCTCGCAGATTTCCCGATAGGCTTCTGAATTGCTGATATTATAGACTCTGCCGTATAATGACAGCATTCCTCCGTGTTCACCGCAATAGTTGCAGCGCCAAGAATCCAGATCTGTGCTGAGACTCATTTTTCCACGCTTATCTCCGCAGATGGGACAGTCTGCATAAACACCTTTGGAATGCGGACGCCTTATCCGCAGCCGCAGGAGTTCCGCCACATCCATAATGCCGAACGGGAAATCGTGCGATTTCCCCATACAAATCCCTCCTTTCCGAATAGATACTCAGAAAAGAAGTTTTAGCTGGCTTTCTGGGCGTCAATAACTGTCTGCATAATTTTTGCACCCGCTCGGAGAATGTTGTCATCGCCGTTATATCCGGTGAGATACCATTTCAGAGAAACCGGGCGCCTGTCTGCGACCTGTGAAAGTGTCCAGCCCTTGCAGGTGCCGGAAGTTACGATCAGATTTCCGGCTTCCTCAACGGTCATACGGGCGCAGATTTCATCTACCGACATATCGTTGGTATAACCGCCGGTTGCTTCTTCAGCCTCAACGGTTTCGGTCACTTCTTCCGGTTCACTCTCCACAATTTCTGAAATCTGGGCGGGAGCAGAAACTACTTCGGTCGCCGCTTCTTCCTGTGCTTGTGCAGCTGTTGTAATTTCTTCAACCGGTTGCTCTGGAACAATCGGCTCTGCGGCAATCGGCTTTTCGATAATCTGCTCGGTCACAATCGCTTGCGGCGGCGTTTCCTCGACAGCTTTTACCCTTTCCTGCATATCCGCTTTCGGATGCTCGACCAGCTCCGATTTCGGAGCAGCAACATTCTGGATTGGAATAGAGGTCCCTTTGTTTGCAGGGATGAACTGAATACCAAAACCTGCTGCAGAGAGAGCCTCATCAACGGCACTATGCTGCGCCGATTCGATATACAGTCCGCCGGGGGTTGTCTTGTTCTCTCGCTGTGCAGTAAAGCTTGCCACCGGCTGTGTATCATTCTTATCGAAGTAAACACGAGCCTCAATAATGGCAAGCTGGTCGGTGATTTTCAGTGCCGATAATCTAATCCTGCCGGACGGATATTTGAGACGGAACCAGAGCTTTTTGATTTTTACATCAAGCTTCATCCCATCTTTCGTTTTACGCAGAAATTTCAGGGGATCAAATCCCGGAACTCTGTTCAGCTCGGATACTACCGGTACTAATTCATACATAGATACGGTTTCATTTGCATTCATTTGTTAAATCTCCTCTCAATAATAAATAGGAGATACCCGTGCGTTTTTTCTGCACTTGTATCTCATCTTTAACTGACTTTTTTGAATTGTTCCTGCTGCTCTGCGGCAAAGGCATTCAGATATTTGCCGATCCTCGCGCCGAGCAGGGTGTTTCTTTGTCCTGTACCGTTTTTGTGAATCGCCATAAACAGCATCCCTTTCTGTCCTACCAAAACCGCTTTGTGCTTAGCACGGGTAATGGCGGTATAGACAAGGTTACGGTTGAGCATAATCGCATGGCTGCGGATAACCGGCATAATCACAATGTCATATTCGGAGCCCATCGCTTTGTGGATGGTGGTGGCATAGGCAAGCTCAATGTTTACCATATCCTCCATACCGTATTCCGCGATACGACCGTTTCCGAAATCTATTGTGACCTGCAGCTCATTTTTGTCGTTGCGTCCGATTTTACGGATAAATCCGATATCACCGTTTGACGCCTTGCCGTTATTCTTGGTCTGCATCACCTTGTCGTTCTCCCGAAAGAAGCGGCTGCCGATTTTCAAATCCGGAAGGTCATCCTGAATAGGATTTACTATTTCCCGGATGGTTCGGTTTAACTGTTCCACTGCCGTCAGTCCGTCGGAACGGAAAGGTGACAGAATCTGCACATGTTCAATCCCGTTTTTCTCGACCTGCTCGC
>ERZ779890.4062-NODE-4062-length-12459-cov-4.976782_pt1 | contig 12459 bp, 2 predicted proteins | sample MGYA00511553_ERZ779890 | MGnify/ENA primary metagenome ERZ779890 (study PRJEB29588, sample SAMEA2152064) | human gut metagenome | biome: human gut; feature: human-associated habitat; material: faeces | place: Denmark | collected 2008/2010 ...
TATATTGTCGAAAATTGCAATATAAATTTTAATTTTAATTTTAAAAGGACTGGAATTTCCAGTCCTGATATCTTATCATGTATTATTTTAGAATTTTCTTTTTGATAAATACTATACCTGTGCCTAATATTACAAAGAATGATATTGCAACTATTGTAATTAAAATATAGTTTTTGTTTTCTCCTGTAGGTGTTGTAATTGTTACAGTTTCGCCTCTATCATATAAAGATGTATATTTTGGTGTTACTTTTCTTCCCGTTTTTGCAGTTCTAGTTACTTCAGTTATTTCTACATCATTATTTAATTCAATTTCATCTGTATTTGTTAAAATCTTGGAAGCCGTTAAGCTTGCCATATTAAATTCACCTGGTGCTATTTCTCCCTCAAGATTAGCATTATGTAGAATTGTTTTATCTGCTAATCTCTTTTTTCTTGCTGTTATAATATTTTCTATTCTCCAATTTCCTATCGCTTCACTATATTGCTCTTCAAATTTTTCATACCCTATTCTTATTTCTGTATTTCCAGAAGCATCTGTTGAAGATGATTGGTATTTATGCAAGTACTCTTCTATTACAGTTGGTTTGCTAACTTTTTCATTATAATCTTTTATTGTCTCCCACTCTGTATTTTCATCATTTGCAATCATTGTATTATCTAAATAATCATAAACTCCACTAGCCTTAATTTTAACAATTTCTACGTCCTTTTCTCCATAGCAGTAATATTTCTCTGAATCATAATCTATTTCACTATTATTTTGTACCTTAATTTCATATTCTATTTCTACTTTCGAGCCTTGAATTAATTCATTATCAATTTCTGCTTTTATTTGTCCATTTTTAGGGTTATTTTTATCTGAAGGCTCTGTATATATTACACCTTTTACTTGTTGTTCTAGTTGTAATTTTCCATCTTTTTCTACTATTTTTGCATCTGCAATTACTTGTCCATTAGCCAATGTCATTTTCATTGATTTTGCTCTCTTAGTTACATCTATTGATTGTCTTGGTCTCTCTATAACACCAAAATCTATATTTTCTATGCTGAATGTAACTTTATCAATTCCACTGGTCTCTCTATTATAGATATCATCTTTTAATTCAACTCCAAATGTCATAGAATTTGTCATTGAGTCCATTGAGTCCTTTTTATCTATACTTGTGTCTCCGCCATCAATTTTTAATCTTGTAGCATAATTGTCTTTTGCATCTGAATATCTTGTATTTGTATTTACCCTATACCAAGTTTTTTTATTTTTTTCTTTCTCATCTTTATTAGCAGATGTCCAAATTGTAGATTTGTAATCCTCTACTGTATACTTATCATCTCCCCAGGTGTATACAATTCTATATTCTCCTGGTACAAAGTCTTTTATCGTAAATGTTCCATCTTTTCCTGTTGAATCCTTATTATCTCCTTCATAAGTAGTCGTTCCAACAGGTTGAACTCCTGATCTTAATTTCTCTCCATTTTCAAAATCAGCTTCTTTATATAAACCTACTTGCACTCCAGATATCGTTTTTTCTCCATCATCAAATTTTCCATTTCCTAATCTTTCTCTATTTGTTCCTCCTTCTGTTGGATCTACTGCATTATCCTCAAATACTGTACCTGTTATCTCTCTTGAATTTGCAACTTCTAGTATTAATCCTGGTGCATAATCCGTATCATCTTCATATGTATCTTTATTTCCTGGAATTGTACTACCTGGATTAGAATCGCTATCTATTCCTGCATAACTCTTTGTAAAATCTTTATCACTATATGTTGAATATGAATTAATTTCAACAATATTTTCTAGTCCTTCTATATTTGTTTTTTCGTCCCAATTTTCATCAAATAAAATATCTTTTACACTATCTCTTGTTAATGTATACTCTACATAAATGTTTCTATTGCTTTCGTTTGGGTTTATTTTTGTATTGCAATCTATAATCAACTTTCTATATTTAGCATCTTGATAAGATTTATCTAATTTGTAATTAATTTCATCCTTAATCTCACCATTTTCATAACCTGTGCCAATTGAGCCTTTTTCTTCTATTGTATATCGTGCGTCAAAATAATCTACTAAACTATTTATCTTAGAATATAATACTCCTGATTCATTTTTTAGCGTTATTTTATACACTACTTTTACTGAAAAATCTTTATCTTGTGTTTCTTTTACGTCTGATGGGTAAATTGCTCTTGTAAATGATTTTTCCCCATATTTTTGATTAAATTTAACTCTAACATTTGTTTCAGTTTTTTCCTCATTATTTTCAGGATTAAATTCGTCTATTTTTTTGTTTTCCCCTGTATTTTTATTAAATCTATCTTCATAATTATATGTATGCTCATATCCATTCACTGTAACTTTTGCACTATATATATTTTTTATAAGTGCTAAGTCTGGTTGTGCTCTTTCTTTTACTCCCAAATTAATATTTTTAATTGTATCTTTTCCTTCTTTGCAAATTTCTTCAATTGTTTTATTTTGTCCAAAGAATTTTTTAGATGCCGAATTTTCATCTACATTTGTTTCTGTTCTTGCAGTTATATTAAAAATATTATTGTTAGTATTATCTTTTACAATAATAGGATATTTCTGTTCATTATAACCAGTAATTCCACCTGGATATGATAAACTGCTTGCATAATTATTATGATTATAATCTAACGTATCAACATTGCCATCACTGTCTATTTTTTTATTATTTTCTATTACAGCCCAACTTTTATTGAAACTTGTTCTATTATCTAAATATGTTCCATCAATAGACTTATCAACTAGATTTTGAGAATTTGAACTTATTTCAGCTACTTTGTTTGTATTTTCTTCTTTCACGTTAACACTAACAGTCTCATAATTTAATCCATTATATGTAAACTCTATATACCCAGCTTTTTTTGTCTCTGAATTATATATATCTTCTATTTTTACATCTATCAATTCTTCATTTAAAGATATGATATTTTGAAGTTTTTCTATATCAGCTTTGTCAATCTTTCCATCATTATTAATATCCATTAATCCATTGGTATATTTATTTGTTTCTCCCGAACTTATAACTCGCGTAATTTCAGTTACATCCACTATAGATATTATACCATCTCCATTTATATCAGCCATCGACTTTGTTCCAAATACATAATTACCTTTTTCGTCTGTAATAGTCTGACCAAGAAGTTTTCCTTCCCAACTATATAACTTAACTAGTACATTTGCTAATCTTTTATCCTCTTCTTTATTACTTTCTGTATTTTCTTCTACATCACATTTTTCATTTCCTGCCTTATTGTCTTTACCACCAACTCTTTTGTCTTCCCAAGCATATCCACTCAATTTTATATATTTTCTTTTATTTTTAAATACTAATATTTCATTTCTATTTTCCTCTCTAGGCGGTTCTGTTGTATTATAAGATGCTCTAGCAACCACTTCTACAGTAGCAATATGACCTTTTCCACTTCCGGTATTATCCTTATTCGCCGTTGATGTGTAACTCCAAGTTATATAATCATCATCTACTTCATATCCAAAATATATATCTCCAACTGAAACTTCTTCTACGTAATATGTTCCTTTTAAAATGTTTCGTACTTCTATAATTCCATCACTGTTAGTCGTAAATATTGTTGCTTCGTTTTCTGTATCTACAGTTTGCATATCATCTACATGTACTATTCCTGTAATATCTTTTTTCCAACCATCACCTGTTTTAACCTGTATGTATTTGTTTTCGTCTTTTTTCTTTATTTTAAAACTTACTCCCTCTAAATTTTTTTCAGAATCTGCATCTTGTTTTATTATTTTAAGGTTTCCTGTTTGTTTCTGGTTTCCCAAAGTACATGTATTTTTCATTCCACCTTTTACTTTTACACTACCAGTAGCCATAACGGTATAACCATAATGTGGATTTGACAATTCTGTGATTGTATATGTTCCCTGTTTTAAATTTTTTAACGTTATCTTTCCGTCTTCTCCTGTTTTAAAAGTTTTATCATAATTTACTGCATCACATTGTACTCTTACTTCTACATCTTTAAGTTTAACATTTGAGTCATTTTTGTCTTGTTTTATTATTTCAAGATCACCATTTTTAATTGTCCAAGATACATAATGTGATTTATCTGTAGACTTTTTTTCACCACCTTCTGTCCATTTATATCTATTATATGTCAATACATCTTGATAAGGATAATTATAATAGCCTGACGTAATTGGCCAATTTGTATGTGTGTGTCCCATTTCACATCTCCAAGTTGTAGTACCCGTCCCTGCATCAGAATATGGAATGTAATAAGCAAATGCAGCTTTATAATACTTCTTACTTATTGTCGTTACTGTTTTATAACCTGTTACTCTTACATTACTTATACTATCTTCTGTATAGTTTATCTTCAAGTAAAATGTCGTCACTCCATTATTAGTCGTTTCATCAGTAACTTCTGGATTATAGTTTGTTTTATTTTTTCCTGTTTCATCTTTTCCTGTTATTGTATATTTATAACTTGTAGCATTTCCTTTAATTTTAAATGGTCCTATCTTAAGCTTATTACCATCATTAACAACATACACATCTTCATCATTATTTACTTTTTTCAAAAAAATATCTTCATCACTTTTTGCATCTTCTGTATCATATGTTATAGTATTATATCTTCCATTTCCATCTAAATGCCTTTTTAATCCATCTCCTGTAGCACTATTAAATGTCTCCATTGCACAATATCCGGTAATACCATATCCACTAGCCGTGAACGCTGAATATCCATTTCCATTTACGGTATGTACTCCAGTTTCCTTCCAACTAGCACTTTCAGGAAGACTGCTCCACGGTTTATAATTTGCTGCAAATGTATCTTGTACATTAATAAATATAGTCAATACAGTTATCATCACAAACATTGAAATTTTAGTTATTCTTTTAATTCCGTATTTCACATTTAAATAAACAACGATAGCAATAATTAAAATTATTCCTAATATAATAGATATATATAGTACCGCACCTGTACTAATAGAAATAATTAAATCTGCTTTTGAATAATCATCTTCTGATTCTACTTTATTTCCTGGTGTTGAATCTATATCTTTTATATCATCTGAATTACTCATTTGTCCTATTTCTGCAATATTAGTAAACGTACCCGTAGAATTAGATGTCATTGTCTTTGTAGCTACTAACGTCAATTCTATACTCTTACCTGGATCAATTTTTTGATTTGAAAAACTTGTATTTGTAAATTCTCCACTTTTTGTCGTTGTCCAACTCTTATTTAACTCAGATGAAAACTCTAAACCATCTGGCAAATAATCAATTACTTTATTTACACTTGTTGGTATTTCTCCTTCATTTGTTATTACTATTTTATATTCAACAACAATAATTGCTCCTTGGATTTCTTTTGACTTAATCTCTACTTTTGCAAGCTGTGTATTGTTATACGACTGTTCTTTTGTTCCACTGTTCGTTTTTACTGTTACTTTAGAAATATATTTATCTAATTTTAAGTCACAAATCTTATTCTTTATTAAACCAATATCTATATTTTGAATGGAAGCACCTAAATCTATAATATCAGTTACTCCTGCTTTAGTCTGTGTTCCTAATAATGTTATTTCTTTTGTGGTAGCATCTGAATTTAAGCTGCTTGATACCCCACTCTTCTGATATTCTGTTACTGAATAAGTATCTGTATCATAATTAAAGATTATAATATATTTTCCTTTTTCTAATTCTGAAAATTTATAACTTCCATTAGCATCTGTTACTTGTTTTGCTTTTATTGCACTTGAATTATCAGTATTTACTAACATTACTGTTATACCATCTAAAAGCTTTTCATTTGTTTGCCTTTTACCATCTTCATTCTCATCCAACCAAGCTATCCCTGATATACTATATTTCTCATTTTTATCATCTGGCTTGTCTGGACTATCCGGGCCATCTGGATTATCTGGATTATCTGGATTATCTGGATCTTGATTATCTTCATAATCATATGGAAGAATCGTATGCGTAATGGTATTGGTCGTTTTAGAAAGAATATAATCCCCAGAGACAGTAGCATTATTTTCAATTTTAGTTTTTTCTTCTACCAATCCTGCTTTACATTTTATTATCACAGTTGAACTTTCATAAAAAGGTATAAACAAATCTATATCAATATCAGGCAATTGATTTCCTTTTTCATCAGTTGTTCTTCCATTTATCTCTTTTGTTCTTTCAACTTTTTTATATCCATCATTTATTGTATATGTCTCTGCCTCTTCATTTTCAGTAATATTATCTATTTCCCAATTTTGATAAGTAACACTAACAGGAATAACATCTTCTGGTAAGTAATCTTTCAAATTTACTGTTGTTACATTGTTATCCTCACTATAGCTATCTTTTTGGCCTATGCTCTTTACCTCAATCTTATATTCTATTTCATCTTCATATTTAATTTCTTCTCCTTCATTATCAGACGTCATAGATACTGATACATTTTCATAATTGTATTCTATTCTATTTTCATTAGATGAATATACTGCATTATTTACAAAAACTTTAGCAATAGCATTTAAGTATAATTTAGACTCTTCCGTTTGATTTTCTGCTTTTAAACTATCTATATTTCCAACAATTATATACTCTTTTTCTTTTGTAGTTAAATTTATTTTTGTAGTTATTAGATTGTCATCTGAAACTTGCATTTCATATACTTTAGAATTCTCATCACCATAACTATCGGCGTTAGTTATTCCTCTTAATACAAATTCTTTTGGTAATTGCAATTTTAAATCTGCTACTTCTTCAATATTACTTTTAACTTTAAGAACATATGTCCACATTCCTTCTGTGATATTTTTTCTTGCAGCTAAAAATACTTGTACATCCGCTGATTTTACTATATTTTTAATTTGATAATTCGTTATTTCAGCATCTCCTACATAAACTTTTATATTACTTAGAATTTCTTTTTCTTCTTCTCCATCACCTAAGTCATTTATTTTCACTTCATAGAAGTTCGTACTAATTTCTCCCGCTCCCAATGAACCAATTTGTATTGTTTTTTCTTTTATATTTTCATCAAAACTATATTCATATTTTCCAAAAGCATTTTCATATTCCGCTTCCAATTCACCATAAACAGTACCTTCTGGAATAGTTCCAACAACCTTAACATTATCAATCTGTTTATCAGAAGTATTTGTCACTTTAATATTATATTTAATAAACTCTCCTTCATAAACAGTATCTCCATCTTTTAAAGTTGTATCACCTCTTACTGGCACAACTTCTACTTTCAATCCATCCACATTTTCTGATGTAGTATTCAATGTATCTCCAACATTAGAAGCTATAATTTGTTCACTTTGGTTTGATACTTCTTCTTTATAATTTTCTATTTTTATTTGTTTACTTTTTTCTTCAACTTGTGTGCTTCCATCTAAAGTATATTGGTTTGCATATATTAAATTTACATTTTCTATTGCTCCCTCAATATCCTTTTTCAATATTACTGTAGCAGATATTTTTACATCTGTTATTAACCCCAATGAATTATCATTGTAACTAGTTTGCTCTCCTATTAAATTAGCTACAATCACTATATTTCCATTTTTATTTGTTTCCAAATATGGATCTTGCAATTCTAATCCATTTGCATAAACAACAGAACTATTTCCTAATATAACCTTTTCAACTTGACTTGGAAGCTCTATTTTTATTTTTGGATTTTTTAACATATTATCATTTATAGTATTTGCATTTGTATATACATCAAATGTGATTTCATTTTGTTGCTTATTTGTCCATTGATCATTATTTACTTCTAATGTTACATTTGTTTTTGAATCTTTTATATCAATCTTGTTTTCATATTCTTTACTATATACTTCTATTTCTTGCTCAGTTTCATTTATTGTCTCACTTCTTACCCCTATTAAACTTCCTACTGTCTTTATTTTAGAATTATTAATCTCTAACATGCTACTCTTAATTACTTTTGTATTTTCAATATTTAAAATACCCTCATTTTGAATATTACTTGTTTTTATTATTATAGCTTGTGGTTCATTTTCATAGTTAATTGTAACAGTTCCATCTTGTTCAAATTCTGTATCTTTATTAATTGTTGCAATTAAATTTTGATTATTATCTAATATACTAATTTCTCCATCTAATCCCAAAACTCTTGTTACATCGCTTTTTCTTATTTTTGTACTTTTATAAACTAAATCTCCCTTATTTTCTACATCAATTTCTGTTTCACTATTATTGTTATTTACTTTTACAAAATTATTATTTTCTAATATTTTTATTTTTTCTTGTGATTCCTTTTTACTAATTAATACACTTTGTTTTTCTGTATATACTGTATCATAATTTGTTCCATTAATTATATTTGATTTTATATATCCATTAGCTATATCCGGTGTATTATATGATATATTAGTTAATTCTCCAATATTTTCTTTAACTTTACCTGTAAGCTCATCTTCTGCACTTGCCAATCTATCATCTTCAAATAATGATGCTTTTACTGAAATTTTAATGTCTAATTCTCTTTCAATCGGTTGTTCAATATATGTATCATAATAACAAATTACTAAATACTCATCTTTAGCATCTTTGCTAGGTTCTGAACTACTAATTGGCTCTCCATTTTCATTTTCATTGCTAGCTTTAATTACAACTGTTCCTGTTGTGTTATCGTATTGATAGTTTTCTTGTATCTCTTCTGTTTTTCCATTTGTAGCTTCTGTACTTTTTGCAACCACCTTAACATCATATGGATATTTTCCATCAATTTGATTAAGTCCAATATTCAATTCACTTTCTCTAGTTGGAATGTATTCTCTTAACTCTTCTTCGTTATTTCCCACTTTTACATCGTATTGTATTAAAGTTCCTTTATCTTGATCTGATATATTAAAGTTAATATATTTATCTAAATTAACTTCTAATTTCATTCTAGAGTTATCTGCACCAACACTAACATTTCTTATGAATTGCATAAAAAACAGTATGCTTAAACAAACTACTGCTAATAAAGTTGTACATAACACTATTTTCTGATAAATCTTATTTTTCATCTAGCTCCTCCTCTGCCCCTTTAAATACATCTAAAAATGGACTTATATATTTAAAATATTTATACTTTTCCTTACTATATATAGTACTTATTTTCGTTTTCAAAATCAATATAAGTTTTTTCCTGCTTAACCAAATATTACATTTTCCATCTGTAATACCTTTAGGGACATTCATTTAGCCATGTTTTAATACACTTTCTTTAAATTTTATTTACAATTTAATTACAAATTTCTCTTTTATATTACAAAAAACTCTCCAATTAGTTATTTGCGTAAAGAAAAAAGGATTAAATCTTTTCAGATTTAATCCTTTTTGGTTTTATATTATAAAGTCTTCTTTTTTATTATTACTACTCCAGCTCCTAAAATTACTAATGCTATTACTCCTATCATTATTGGTACAATAAATTCTAGATTAGCACCCGTACTTGGTGTTACGATTACTGTTTCTGCTATGCTTTCGTCTGACTCTTTAGTTTCTTCTTGTCCTGGAATATAATTTCCTGGTGTTGAAATTAGTTTTGAACCTCCGTCCTTTGTCAATTCTGTAATTTCTGATTCATTGTCTAATGAAATCTCATCTGAATTTGATAGTACTTTAGAAACATTTAAATTTACTGTTGCTGATTCAGTAGGTTTTAATTTTTGTCCTTTTAGACTTTCTGTGTAAAGAATTGTCTTGTCAGCTATAGTTGAATCTTCATTCTCGTATACTTCTTTTGCAACAATGTTTTTAATTTCATCTAAGCTCTTTACAGTCCATTCTTTATTTTTCTCAGCTTCAAATCCCCAATTTTTATCTAAGTAATCTATAATTGATGTTGGTGTTATAGTAACTTCATTGCCTGATTTAATTCCATATTTATAAAAGTCCTCTGATACATAATCTAATTCACTATTATTAGTTACTTTTATTTCATATTCTACTTCAACTGTTGCTCCTTGAATTAACTCATTGTCTAGTTCTAATTTAACAAGTCCATTTTTTGGTGTATTAGTACTTGATGGTCCCATATATGTTACATGATTTCTTTCTCCTGTAATATTTCCTTTTTCATCTATTGTCATATCTGCGATTACTTGACCATTTGCTAATGTAACTTTAAATGTATTTACTCTTTTTCTTAAAGCTAAATCTTGTCTTGCTCTCTCTACAATACCAAAGTCTATATTTTCAATCTTAAAGTCTGGACTTTTAAATTTATCAGTTGTTGGTTCTATTGTAGTTGTTGTTGTGTATTCTACACTAATTCCCATTGTTGGTGTTGTTGAATCCATTTTATCAATTGTAGTAGCTGTTTTATTTGTAACTTCTGCAATTTCATTATCAATTTTTTCCCTTGTATTATAATTATCAATTGCATCAGTATATCTAGTATCTACATCTGTTTTATACCATTCTTTATTTGTAACATTTGCATCATATCTATTTTTGTCATAAACTGTTCCTTTGTAATTTTGAACTATATATTCTTTATCTCCCCAAGTATAAGTTAATGTGTAATCACCTGGTATATACCCTGAAATATAGAAGTCACCATTTTCATCTGTTGTTGCTTCATATACTTTTCCTCTTTCTATATTCTCTTTAAGTGTAACTTTTACATCTTTAATTCCCTTTTCTCCGTCTGTATACATTCCATCACCTTGTCTTACTTCTCCTGTCTTTAATTCATTTGAAGTAGAATCTAAGAATACCTTACCTGTCATCTCTCTTGCCTTATCTGAAACTACTAATTTTAAACCTGGTGCTGAATCTGTATCATCTTCATATGTTGTTGTATCTCCTGGTACTGCATTTCCTGGGTTTGAATCTGTATCTATTCCTGCATATACTTTTCCATCTGTATCAAATACAGAATAAGAATTGATTTCTACAACATTATCTAAGTTTTCTTTATCGTTCAAGATTTTAAGTACAGCATCTCTATTTAATTCGAATTGTACATAGACATCTGCTGATTTATTATGCTCTATCTTTGAATTTGTATTAATAATTACTTTTTGATATTTATCATTATAACTTTGACTACCACTGTTTGAAATATCTCCTGTTACATTTCCTTTTTCGTCAATTCCTGTTCCTGTTTTTATTAATGTATAATTTGAATCATAGTAATCTACTATGTTATTTACTTGTACTTGTAAATTAGAAGATTCATTTTTCATTGATATTTTATAGGTTACATATACTTTTAATTCTTTGCTCTTATCTGAACTTGTATATTCTTTATCAGCTTCATAAATCGCTCTTGTATATGACATGTTTCCATATTTATTTCCAAATTTAACTCCTACATTAAATCCGTCTCCATATTCTCCTTGATTATTAAATCTGTTTGCATACTCATATATATGGTTATATCCATTTATTGCAACATTTACATTATATAAATCTTTTACTAATGCAATGTCTGGTTGCTCTCTTTCATATAAACCTAAATTTATATACTTAATTTCTTCTTGTCCTGGAGTAAAGTGGTCTTTTATAACATACCCTGTTTCATTTGTATTAGCTTTTATTGGATATAATCCTGTATTGTTAAGCGTTGATGTATGTTTATTTTTGTCAATGTTATAATTTAAATCATATTTTGGATTTCCAGCACTATCTTTTGTAATACCTTTATTACTTTCTGTACTTCCTTCTATTACTGAGAATCCTTTATTAAATTCATCTCTTACACTACTATTTTCAGCAACTTTTGAACCATTATCTTTATCAATATGAGGTATTACATTTGTATAAGTTAATCCATCATATTCAAATTCTATATAATAATTTCCTAGTTCATCTACTAAAACATCTGTAAATAAGTATTTTCCTCCATCAGCTGTCTTAGCTTCTTTCACTACTTTACCTGTTGTTTTATCAATTAATCTCACAGTAATTCCATCTAATAATATATCATTTGAATCATAATCATTATCTTTATATAAATCATTTCTAGAAGCTTGTTTTGAAAAAACTTTATCTACCCATACATATCCAGAAAGCTTAATGTATTTTTGCTTATTTGGAATTTGAAGTTCTGCTGTTTTATCTACAGTAATTGACTTTTCTTGTCCTTCTTTTATGATTTCATAACCATAATTTGGGTTTTTAGTTTCATAAGCTACATATGTACCTACAACTAAATTTTTAATTGTAATTTCACCATTTTTATCTGTTATAAACTCTGTTGCATCTTCTTTTTTATCTGTATAAGATACTGTGTCATTTTCTACTTTTACCCATTTTTTAGTATCTTTATTTTGTACATAAAATCCTACACCTTGTAATTTTATTTTTATATTATCTTTGTTAACTTTTATAACTTTTAAATTTCCTAATATTTTTATATTATAATCAAAATATGTTAAATACACCAAAAATATAGGAG
>ERZ779890.4068-NODE-4068-length-12450-cov-20.337233_pt1 | contig 12450 bp, 12 predicted proteins | sample MGYA00511553_ERZ779890 | MGnify/ENA primary metagenome ERZ779890 (study PRJEB29588, sample SAMEA2152064) | human gut metagenome | biome: human gut; feature: human-associated habitat; material: faeces | place: Denmark | collected 2008/2010 ...
CCTCATATACACGGTTATTCAGAGTTACCTTATATTTCATCTTCCTTGACCTCCTTGATGGATATGAAGCGCAGCTCGTTGAGCGGTTTGCCGAGGGTGTCGGCGACTATCGCCATGACCATGGCGGCGTCGCGCGGGTCGGTGTCATAAAGCTTCAGCTCGCCAGCGGTGCCTGGAGCGGGCTTGGCGCTGACCGGTGCGCTCTGCGCGGCAGGAGCAGGCTCGGCCGCGGCCTTTGCGGCGGCCTTTTTATTCTGCGCAACCATGATCTTGCCCATCAGCATGACGACCAGCATCAGCAAAATCAGCCCGACGAACACGACGAGATATCCAAGGATAGCGGTTATTCCGGCATTTGCGACGGAAATGTTTACCATATCTGTCATAAAAGCGCCTCCTTACAGCTCCGTTATGGAATAGCTGACGACGCGCTCCTCGCGCTCGCGGCGCTTGGCAAAGAAGTCCTCCGCGACCTGCGGGAACACGATGTAGCTCAGCACATCCTCCTCGCAGCGCGCGGTGTCTCCCAGCGCCTTCTCCGCCTTTTCATAGGTGTCGGCGGGCAGCGTCGCGGCATAGCGTCCCTCGACCGGCTTCTCGCCGCCGAGTATCTTCGCGCGGATCTCCGGATCGATCGGCGCGGGCGTACGGCCGTATTCGCCGCGGCAGTAGGCGCGCATCTCCGCACCGATGTTCTTGTACCGCTCCCCTGCCAGCACATTCTGCACGGCCTGCGTGCCGATGAGCTGGCTCGTCGGGGTGACAAGCGGAGGATAGCCCATGTCCTTGCGGACGCGCGGCGTCTCGAGCAGCGCCTCGTCGAACTTGTCCAGCGCGTTCATCATCTTGAGCTGGCTGAGAAGGTTCGAGAGCATGCCTCCCGGTATCTGATAGTTGAGACACTGTGTGTCGGTGCCCATCGAGATGGGGTTGAGCGTGCCGTCAGCGATATACTCGGCGCGGATAGGCTTGAAGTAGTCGGCGATCTCGTACAGGAGCTTCTCGTTGAGGTCAACGCCGTAACCCAGTTCCTTGAGTGCGCAGTAAAGCGTCTCGGTCGCGGGCTGGGACGTGCCGCCGGAGAAGGGAGAGATGGCCGTGTCGATAACGTCGGCTCCGGCCTCGATGCCTTTCAGATAGGCCATGAACGCCATGCCCGTAGTGCTGTGCGTGTGCATGACGACCGGCAGGTCGACCGCGTCCTTCAGCGCAGCTACGAGGTCATATGCGGCCTTGGGCGTCAGAATACCGGCCATATCCTTGATGCATATGGAGCCGACGCCCATCTGCGCCATCTCCTTGGCAAGCTTCACATAGCTGTCGAGCGTGTGGACTGGGCTTGTGGTGTATGAAATAGTACCGGACGCCATCGCCCCCGCTTCAACCGTCGCCTCGATGGCGACGCGCAGGTTATCGATGTCGTTGAGCGCGTCAAAAATGCGGATTATATCTATGCCGTTGCGGACGGACGTGCGCACGAAGCGGCGGACTATATCGTCCGGATAATGCTTGTAGCCGAGAATATTCTGCCCGCGGAGCAGCATCTGGAGCTTTGTGTTCGGCATCTTCGCACGGATCTTGCGCAGACGCTCCCACGGGTCTTCGTTGAGGTAGCGCAGGCAAACGTCGAATGTCGCGCCGCCCCAGCACTCGGCGGAATAGAAGCCTGCCTTGTCCATCGTCTCAAGGATTGGCTCAAATTTTTCATAAGGAAGTCGTGTGGCAATGAGGGATTGGTTCGCGTCGCGCAGCACGGTTTCTGTGAATTGTACGTTCATGGCTCCTCCTGTTTTATTTATATGGAAATACGTACAGTATCCCCGAATTCTGTTCAATGTATTATAACATTTGTTTTCCCGCAAGGCCAGACCAAAGCTCAAAATCAGGCTTTTAGATAAAAACCGTTAAATTTTTGATGAAGATCCGTTGGTTTTTTATGCAAGTTTGCCCATCAGTTGGTTAAATGCTTGACGTTTTTGCCCGATACGTGCTGTGCCCGAGTCACGACCGGCACGAAGCGGTCGGGCGTGCCGCAGCTGAGCTAGGGTGCTTCTTTAGGGTATGCTGCCTCCCGCTGCGGGGACAAGTCCGGAACATTCCCAACGCGGCGCTGGCTGCATATAATGGGCTTAGGCGGCGTATGACGCTGTCTAAGCCCATTATCGGGAGGAAATTATGGACGAAAAAGAATATTACGGCATGAAAATATACGCCAATTCCGTCTGCGGCGGCAGCGGAAACGGCTGCGGATGCTGCTCCTGCACCGGCCCTGCCGGGCCGATGGGGCCGCAAGGACCTGCTGAGGCACACCATTTAGGGAACGGTCAGCCTCAATAAAAGCAACGGTTTAATCCGTTGTTTTGGTGCTGTTCAGCTCGATATACTCCTGTATTATGCGGAATTCGTCGGCAAATCTGAACTTTATGCTTACGCGCCCGCCTTCGTAGACATATATCGTATCAATGAACTCGATGAGAATATCTCTTGTGAGCCGGTCTATATTCCCGTATTGCCTGAATGCTGCAAGGCAAGGATTTTCGGTATCAATGCCAGTCTCCAGCTCCTGTTCTTCCCTGCGCAGCTTCTCAAGAACAGTGTTGATACTTTCAATCTGACGTTCATAATCAACTTTCATACCGTGGTACTCGCTTTGACTGATTTCACCGTCTTTCCAATCCTGATAGATTGCCTGTTTATAGCGGGATATTTTTGTAAGCTCTTTTTCCTTCTGCTCTATAGCGTCCAACAGCCTCTTGGACTGTGTCTTTGCTGCCGGTGCGCGGTTGATATCGTCAACAAGCTTCGTATAATCTACGGCGAGGTATATCTGCTGCCGAATGGCATACAGAACTGCTTCTTCCAATTTGTCTTGCCGTATGGAATGAACCGTGCAGGCTTTCTTGGACAGGTCACGATATGTCTTGCATATATAATAGATTATATTGCCTGAACTGCCTGAAACTTTGCGGCTCATAGCTCTTCCGCAGTCAGCGCAGCGCAGAAATCCGCTGAAGAGATACAGGTCTACTTCTTTTGGAGAACGGCGCGTGTCACGGTTTAATGCGTTTTGAACCTTGTCAAACTTTTCCCTGCTCATCACAGCCGGAATAGCGTCTTCCGCAATGAACCATTCTTCTTCCGGAACACGCTCCTGAATATGCACCTTGTAGCTTTTTATCCGGTAACGTCCCTGAATCAAATCTCCGCAGAGCATACGGTCTGTCAGAATGCGGCGTATGCTTGATCCCGACCACAATGGCTTTATGCCTTTATCAAGCTGTGGATTGCAATACTTTAGGCCGAGAGCCTGACGTTTATAGACTGCCGGGCATGGAATATCATGGTCGTTAAGATGCTCCGCAATTTTGTTCAGGCTCATTCCATTGAGCACCATATCGGCCATGTTGTTTATGACCTCCGCGGCGACTTCATCAAGTATAAGAGCGTTCTTGTCATGCGGATCCTTCAGCCAGCCATAAGCGGCGAACGAGCCTATGTGCTCGCCGTTGCGCCGCTTCATGTCAAACACTTCCCGAATCTTCTCTGAGGTCTCGGCGCAGTGATTTTCATTCAGAACGCCTTGAATCGGTACAGCGATGCTTCGCATGAGCTTCGGCTCTTTATAACTGTCCAGTGGCTGGTGATAAAGAGATATGAAACGAACGTTATAACGCGGGAACCAGTCGTCAAGGTAATAGCCTTGATCACTGTAGTTCCTGAAAGAGCGCGCAAGGTCTTTTACTATGACGCAGTTTACTCTGCCGTGTCGTATATCTTTGAGCATCCGCTGAAAATCTTCTCGCTCGTCGTCTGTTGTGCCTGAAATCCCGTCATCGACATATTCGTCAACTATGCGGTATTCGTCTCCGTCATCCATTGAAGCGATATAATCCTCTATGATAGAGCGCTGGTTGGTAACGCTTTCTGATTCATCGAGATGCCGTGCGTCTTCTTTAGATAGACGTATATACACCCCAATCAACCATGTTCTTGTTCTTCTTCCGCTTACTGCGGTACGGCTATTTACAGCCATTTTTCCTCCTTCCATCACACTACACTATTATTATAGTACAAGCGTAAATGTGAGTCAAATTTCTGCAAAGCCGTTACAGGCCATTTTTCTTTCTAACAAAAAAGTCTGTCAAGCTATCTTGCAGGTCTGATGCATCGTTGTCAAATTCAAGTTTTACCGCTATGCTGCCGACCTTGAAACAGTATGGATTCCCTAATTGTCTGACCAAATACTGCAAACGACTTTCCAGCGGTATATTTGTATCCAAGCTCATATCTCCTGCATCAATCAAACTGTCTGTATCTATATTGCGAATATCAGCCGAGGCATGCTTTTTAATTGCATCAATGTACATATTCACCCCTCCCCGTCATACATACAGTTTATTTCAGTACTGTTGATATAATGAGCCAATGCCAAAAGCAAGCGTTCAGCCGACCTTTGGCATTGGCTCAAAAATAGTTCTCACCATGAGAAGTATTTCTCGACATCACACAACAAAATCCGCACAGTACCATGTGCGGATTTTTTATAGATCACGTTATTTATCAAAGGCAAACAGACGGCGGTGAGCAAGCCGCTCCATAGGATTTTCGTGCCTCCCTCCATTCTTTATGTATGCCGCTATCATATCTATGAATTCTGCGTTGCTTGGGGCGTGGGTGAGCACCCTGCCCGCAATCTCGTTCAGCGCGTCCCTGTCTCCATGTGCCCAGCAGGTGCCGATCAGCGTGCGCAGGGCATATTCTACCGAGTGCGGTTTTACGCCGAAGTGCTTTGCCGTTTCTGGGTATAACCGTTTCGTTATCAGCTGGATACTTTCGCCGGAGTTTACGACCTGCTCTATCATGTATATTGCATAGTCGAAACCGGTGTATCGACCGGACGCCCCAAGACTTCTGAGGATTCGGTCAGCGGTGATTGGAATCTCCTTTTTATCTATGATACCGAAAAGCCAGAAAAGGAGGAGAACGGCAGCGCGAAAACAGGTCGTGAGGCTTGCGCAGAGTTATTGCTCGGCTTCTAAGTAAGAGCACATAAATGTTCTCTGACCCCTTTAATGTGATTAAATTATACTATAAATATGGGCAGTTTTGTTCAATAGTGCATCGCATAGTATCGTCACGTTTTATGTGATAGATGTCGAGAACCATAACAATAAAAACCCCTGCAACGTACATTGCAGGGGAGTGGAGGCCGTTATTCTGTTGATATAAGGAATGAGAAGTTTGTTTTGGCTCCCCTGCATGAGATATGCCGGAACCCAAAAATAAATATGAGGTTGTGTTATGATGAGGTTGTGTCATGCGGATTAAGAGCTTTAATTATAAAGTCAGGTGGCGCTGCATTTTCTGGTAAATAGACAGGGAAGTTGCAGCAGTGCTGTGATAATGATACCGGCTCCGACGGGAACGGAAAACCGCCACTGCTTCACGCATGTCAGGATTACATATACGGCCAAGAACACGATAACCATTACTCTTGCCACTGTCCTGAACGTGACCGTTTCCTTTTCGCTGAGCTTCCGGGCTTCATTATCAATCGGGCTGCATAAGAAAATCTGTATTGCGGCAAGCACCACGCCGCCCGTAAACAGAGGAATCTGTGCACTTATCGTAACGAATTTGATTATGAATATGAAGAGCGAAAGAAGCGCCGTCGAGGACACGAAACACACAGCCGACGAATTGAGATGGAACCCGCCGCTGAACTTTCTGATAAGCATGAACGGGATGACCATCAGAATCCCCTCGATAACCATGTTGACAGCACACCCGATGATTATTACAAGGCAAAGCGGCAGTAAACTGAACAGAAAGCTGTATGCTGCATATTCGTACAGTTCTTTGTCATCCTCGGAAATGGCTCCTGTGTTCAGGAGCCATTTTGAGATCGCTATTGATGCTTTCCTTATCATTTTACCCGACTGAAGCGCTCAAGAGCCTTCGGAGCCTCCGGCTGATAAACCATCCAGCAGGAGTTCGTATTTGCGCAAACGAACAGAATTGCATTCAGTACGATCGCCGCAAAAGCCGCAACAGAATAATACATGGATCTGATTTTAGTCATATATTTGACCTCCTTTTAAAATCTCTCCTCGTGGGATAAGCTAATTATAAATTCATGTTCTTTAGATTTCTACGGCTTCGGCGCAAAATGCAATTTTCTGGGCAAAAACGGTGTTATAGAGGCAAAAATCGTCGAAATTGTCATATATGGCAAAATTGTTTTGAAATATATTGCGGCATATTCAGCTGATTTAGGCAGAATATAATTTACTTCCTCTTTCCCCATTTCCGCGATTTGTTTTACCTTGTCCAATGTCTCGTTTGCAAAAAGGCGAAAGCTACGCAGTTTTGGGCAGAGAGATATATTTTGCATTAAGTCAAAGCGTATATAGAACAAGGCCGCAGGAAAACCCTGCGGCCTTGTTCTGTGGAATTAAATATCAGCTGTACTCTATTTCAAAACTGACCTTTTTACGCGAATACTCCTCTATGATTTCCTTATATTTGCCCGTATCACAGTAGATGTTTTTCACGAGGAACGGATGTCTCCACTTGGGGTGAATATGCCACCAGCGGAGTTCTCTAAAGCCTTCCTCGTATTTTTGGCAGGGTTTTAGAACTATGACGAACATTTCGCCAAGTAATACATGACCGGACGACCTATATACGTGAACAATGCCAATTTGAGCTACATCATACCAGTAGACCTCCACTGGTATCAGCCCAAGAATATAATATTTCAGCTTGCGTGAGTCAACAGATACTCGCCGAAAAAGGCAAACATAAACGGGTATACAGCAAACAAGAAAACTAAATGCAATGAAATATTGTTTTTTCTGGAGAATATTCCAACGCCCAATAGTAAGAATGACTATACTGACTAGAAAAACACTAGAAACCAGCACTACATCGAAAATTTTTGGATGTATACGGGCTGTCGGTCTATCTGCGTCTTGCTTATAGTTTTCTGTCATCGTGTTGCCATCCTCCAAGTTCCACCGCCATAGTGCATTACCTGCAACGGTTCAATATACGCAAGATTTCCTACCGGCTGATTGGAGTTTTTGTCTCCATGTGAAGGTTCAGTCATATAGAGGTTTTCAGCAACGTTGGTTGAAATTTGCGAAGCAGTAAGATTCACAGCAAAGCCAACTGATAAATCAAAAGCTGCCTTACCCAATTCATCCCATATACCTTTTCCGAAAAAGCCTTTTTTGAATAGAGCTCCAGAAACGAAGGACGCGGCGAACTCACTTGCAAATACAATTATGCATCCTTCTATGGATACGCCCTTCTTGTAGCACTTATTCTTTTGAATCAGCTTATCATATTTCGGCGCCACGCTTCAATCTCCTCATCTCCAAGTATTGAAAATGGCCGTGTTAGCTTAGGGAATTGATCGTTTGACCTATTATAATGTCTACGATTCCGTATGTAGGCATGCAACATTCGGTCACAACAGCTCAAATCGCCATCAAGAACATTGACCCCCAACATCACAGCCTGAAGATTATGAAGTTCATTAATAAAAGAAACCGAAGGTATACTGCCTGTTCCAAGAATTGACAGTCTCCGCAAACTTTTCAACGTACTTAAGGCCGAATAATCTTTAATATTACTGCAACTTTCAATTACAAGTCCCTGCAAGTTCTCCCCCGCGTCTGCAAGCGCATCAATATTGTTTAGCTTTGTGCATGTGCTAAGCCGCAATACTTTTAGAGATTTCGATCTTTCAAGCCCTTTTAGGCTTTGAACCCCAGAACGAAGCAGAAACATACTGTCCATTTGTGGAGACCCAACAGCTTCGGTTAAATCTTCTGCTTTGTAGTATGAAAGATACAAGGATTTTAGTCCCGTCAGTGCCGCCACGTTTTTCACGCCTTTTTTGCAGCAACCAGAAAAGTATTCCATGCTGGTTGCGGATTTCATTTTCGCGCAGTCAAATTCCGTCCAACACTTGTCATACGAATATACCGTTTGCGGCTGTACCATACGTAGATGTTCCATCCCATACACCGGCTCATATGAAACATGATTTTCCGCCTGCAACGATGGATAAAGGCACAGCATTTCGAGATCGGGGCACTTTTTTAGAAACGAAAAATCGTCCATCAAGACATTAGCACATTTAATTTTTCTCTGATTAATGAAATCCACATACATTTCTTCCGGATATTCGCTCGTTCTAAATACCGGGTACTCAACCGTTGAACGTCCCGGCATTTTTATGATTAGGAAAAACTTGTCATAATCCGTGGATAACGTTTTCTTTTCAAACTGGAACCCAAAACGATCATAGATGAATGCCATATATTCAACCTCTTAAAACAATTCTCTAATGAAATTTCTTCCCGGTGACCAGATTTTATTATACGTCCAAGCACCCACATCCGAGCCGAGCACGCCATGAACCATTTGAACAAGATATTCTTGCTCAAATGCCATTTTATTATTTAGAGCTGGCTTCCACATCATTGCTACGACATAATCCTCTGCTTCCTCAACAATTCTTCTTGCTGATTGAATCATTCTACCGAATCCACCTTTACCAGCATAATTTTTCCCTGTTGCAAAAATTATATCATAGGTTCCTACTGCATTTTTAATATCATCTGCCAAATCGCCGGCTTTTTTAGCCGTTTTTGCCGTATCTAATACATCATCTACATATTTTACCGTGGTGCCTATCGCTCTTGCTGTCTCGCCAACTCCAGTAACAAACGGTATTAAATCTACTACATCTCCAGCAACGCACACCCATGCCCACGGATTCGTAGGATCCAAAATAACGTCTTTTATGCTCATGCATAAAGACACAACGTCAAATACCGTCTCAAGTGCGTACCCTGTATGATCGGCAAAATTGACTGGGTTATTTAAGCAGTATGTGAACGTGTTAGCTTGGAGAATCCCTCTCCCGGTGCTTGCAAATGCGTCAGGATTTATGAACCTGCCAACCTCCGGATCATAATATCTGCTTTGGAGGTAGTACAACCCGGCCTCAGTATCATAGAAGTAGCCGCGGTAGCGAAGCGGGTTTACATCTGCCATATCACCCGTCGAAGTAAGCAGCTTGCCCCATGCGTCGTAAGTGTATGTGGCCGCTTCAGTGCCGGTTGCGGTTATGACTTTGAGAATGTCGCCCTGAAGGTTCTTGACGTAGAAATATTCTGTGTCAGTGCCGTTCGCGGTTCTGGTGAAGCCCATGACCTCTCCGGAGGAATCATAGTGGAAGTAAAGGGCGTACGCGTCGGTAATGTCTGCGGCAAGCTTTGAACCCTGCCAGACGTAGCTATGGGATACGCCGTTAACAGTCTTGCTTGTGCGCAGGCCGGACTCGTTATAGGCAAAGCTCAGTGTGTCGCTGCCTTTGGTCATGGAGACCAGCTGTCTGCCGCTCTGCCAGTTCATCGCCCAGCCGCGATAGCTCAAGGGATTGCCTATGCCGTCGTATGTTATCTCCTCGCCGTCATATGCTGTGAGCAGGTCGCCCCACTCAGCGTCGCCATAGGTGTAGAGCGTTTCCTCCTGAACCGTCACACGGTCAGAGCTGTTGACGGCAGCGTCGCTGTCATCAAGGCTCATCACCGACGGCGTCGGAGTAACCGGCGGGTTGATGGGGATAGGCTCGCGGGAAGGTTTCGGAGTAGGTTCGGGAGTCGGCGTGGGAGTAGGAGTCGGGTCTGGTTCCGGTTCAGGCTCAGGAACAGGCGTCGGTTCAGGTTCGGGTTCGGGCGTCGGTTCGGGTTCCGGAGCCTCGGTGGTGTACTCGCGGACTTTCTTAATGAGATTGCCGCCGTTATCGTAGGTGTAGTTCCACGCTTTTCCCGCCGCCGCATTCTTTTCCCATACTAGCTGGCCGAGATCGTCATACTCATATGTTACGGTCTGAGCACCGGAGACGGAGAGTATATTTCCGTTGGCGTCGTAGGTGTAGTTGAAGTTAGCAGTTTTGCCGCCGTAGGAGTTCGTGACAGACTTGACCTGCGTGGTGGTATATGTGCTGTCAACGTCGCGGTAGGCGTAGCCGGTGCCGAGGACGGTGCGGCTGCCGTTCTTGACCGTCGTCCCGGAGCTGCGGCCATGACCGTCATAGGTTATCTGCTTGGTGACGTCACCGTAGCCGAAGGAGGTCGGACGGCTGTCATCGTCATAGGCGTAGGTATAGCTGAAGCTCTTGCCGCCTATGCTCTCGGTCAGCGCCGTGACATTGTCCTTCGCATCATATGTCCAGCTGAAATCATGGAGAACAACATTGTCGCCGTCAGTCTCGACCACGCGGATGAGCCGGTCGGAGCCGTCATACAGATAGTTCTCGGAGGAGAGCAGCGTCCCGCCGGTGACTGCGCCGTCTGCTATTGTGACGGACTTCATCTCAATACGGACAAGGTTTCCCTTGCCGTTGTAGGTGTAGTAGAAGCCTATGCCCTCGTTGTCAGAGCAGTTTGTGAACCGGCTGGTGAGGGTGTCCATGTTGTCTTAATTGTCATTTGAACTTCACTATTGCGGTTGCGGCTGTCATTCCGTGAATATTGTACAAATCTGGGAAAGGGGCGAAAATGAAAGAAATCACTGCGGCTACAAGCATTATAATTGCATATATTCGTACTACCTTCCAAAACCATCCTGCGGTATGCTTTTTCTTGTGCCATATTAACGCCACAACTCCATACACCGTAAAAGCTACACCACACATACACATTGCCAGCACTTTGTTGCCCGCACTGTATTTCACAATTAAATCTTTTGCAGTTCCAAAAAACAGCTGTGAAACTAAGCAAAAGCCAATAAACTTTAAGGCTTGGTTCTTCATCACTTATCCTACTCCTTAATATCTTTTGTTGCGTTGCTTTCTTAAAGTTACGAGGTTATCCACAAAGTCAGGAACTGAAAAAGTTATGCCAGCATTTCCACCTAAATATCCCAAATATAAAGCAACTCCTATACCGAATTCAAATGAAGAAGCCACAGCAGAATCCTCATACACAGTATTGTTATTGTAGTCTATCAGTTTTTGACCAGTGGGGCCGACCCCCCACAACACTATATTTATGTGTAATCCTGTTGATTCACTCTGCGATAGGCGAAAAATTCCATCATGCAGGGAAAGATGTATGTAATCATGGTACCATCCTAGGCTAACGTTGAAATCATCGATGATTTCAGCATCCGCATATATTCCCATCCCAATACCAGCGTCTACGTCCACAGAGTTCCACGCTGCGACTCCGATATCTTTTGCCCATCCACCAATATTATGTATAGTATATCTGAAGTGCAATTCTAACAATGAATATCCGCCGCCGCTGTCAGTGAGGGTTAATGCCCATGCTGATAACGTACCAGACCCATCTGAAAGCATGATTGAGTTGTTATTGCAGTATACAAACATATTGGTACCAAGAATGCCCAGCCCGGTGCTTGCAAACGCATCCGCATTTATGAACCGGCAGGTTTCTGGGTCATAATATCTGCTCTGGAGGTAGTACAGCCCGGTTTCGGTGTCGTAATAATAACCACGGTAGCGGATGGGATTCATTTCTGCCATGTCGCCCGTCGAAGTGAGCAGCTTGCCCCATGCATCATAGGTGTAGGCCGCGGCTTCAGTGCCGGTTGCGGTTATGACTTTGAGAATATCACCCTGAAGGTTCTTGACGTAGAAATATTCTGTGTCAGTGCCGTTTGCAGTTCGGGTGAAGCCTATGACCTCTCCGGAGGAATCATAATGGAAGTAAAGGGCATATGCGTCAGTGATGTCCGCGGCTAATTTGCTGCCTTGCCAGACGTAGCTATGCGCCACGCCGTTGACCGTCTTGCTTGTGCGCAGGCCGGATTCGTTATAGGCAAAGTTCAGCGTGTCGCTGCCTTTGGCCATGGAGGACAGTTGCCTGCCGCCCTGCCAACCCATAGTCCATCCCCGGTAGCTCAAGGGGTTGCCTATGCCGTCATAGGTTATTTCTTCCCCGTCATACGCCGTCAGCAGGTCGCCCCATTCAGCGTCACCGTAGGTGTAGAGCGTTTCCTCCTGAACCGTCACGCGGTCAGAGCTGTTGACGGCAGCGTCGCTGTCATCAAGGCTCATCACCGACGGCGTCGGAGTAACCGGCGGGTTGATGGGGATAGGCTCGCGGGAAGGTTTCGGAGTAGGTTCGGGAGTCGGCGTGGGAGTAGGAGTCGGGTCTGGTTCCGGTTCAGGCTCAGGAACAGGCGTCGGTTCAGGTTCGGGTTCGGGCGTCGGTTCGGGTTCCGGAGCCTCGGTGGTGTACTCGCGGACTTTCTTGATGAGATTGCCGCCGTTATCGTAGGTGTAGCGGATTATTACCTGATCGTCGCCGGTGCCTATCGTCTCAGTTATGAGCTGGCCGAGATCGTCGTACTCATATGTTACGGTCTGGTCGCCGGAGACGGAGAGTATATTCCCGTTGGCGT
>ERZ779890.4072-NODE-4072-length-12441-cov-6.181980_pt1 | contig 12441 bp, 11 predicted proteins | sample MGYA00511553_ERZ779890 | MGnify/ENA primary metagenome ERZ779890 (study PRJEB29588, sample SAMEA2152064) | human gut metagenome | biome: human gut; feature: human-associated habitat; material: faeces | place: Denmark | collected 2008/2010 ...
CGCACACCGACTTCGCCGAGGGTGTCAGGCAGACGATCGACTGGTACATGGCCAACGAGTCCTGGTGGCGTCCGGCCAAGGAGGCCACTGAGTCCCGCTACCGCGCACAGGGGCGGTAGGGGGCGTGATGCCGGGCTTTTGACGTTGTTAATGCGTGCCCGTCGGATGCGCACGGCAATGGGTTGCTTGGGTTTTGGTACCCCGTGCGATGGCATTGATATGCTTTCGCATGTGGCTTTTGCATGTGACCAAAGAGTTACCGTTCCGACTTATATGCCGTCGGCCTAAGGAAGTTCTCCAAATCGATCAAGCTGCTTTATCGGCTTCGGGCCATTTATTCGCCGTGGTTCTTTTGCTTTTAGCGGCGATATCCTGATTCTTGCCAGTATTGTTTTTGCATACCTGTTCGTATTTTCTAATCTGGTCTTTGTATTCCTTAATGAGGACCTCTAAGGATTCATCGAGAAACAGCAGCATTTCGCTCCCGTCATATCCATCTGCTGTATCGTCAATGAATCTGCATCCCGAGAGCGGGATATCGCAGGAGCATTTGCCGATCAGATTTTCCAGTATTTCTAGTCGACGGAGCAGTACTCCTGCATCGTCTAGGATATCGAGCCAATTTCGTACCTCTTTGCAAAACAGCATGTTGATTCCTTTCACTTTATGGCTCTGCGTAACGTAGGGAATCTAATGATTCGTGCGGACACAAATGCGCCTGTCAAAATCTGGTCTAGATGCCGGCTATATCTAAATGTAAGAATGGGGATAATCCTTTAAGTATTTTGCCTGCTATCTATTAGTGGCTTCATTTACTTTTAGGGTGTGATTTTAATGCCGGTTACTTCGCGAAGGACACTAGTTGCCTATAAATTAACTTGTCATGAATCACGAAAGCCTGATAAGCTTCTAGATCTCGACTCAATTTATAAGTCTGATTTTAAGCGAGCTTTTATCGAGTTCTGCGCTTCGGATCAGAGTGCTATTCAACAGGAAAAGCTCGGCAAGTACTGTCATCTTGGCAAGCCAGTTGACTATGATGAGGGCGTCTTGCTTGAATTGCAGTCAGGATCAAACGGTGAAGAGTTTGCCATCCTTGATCCCGGGTCGGATGCCATTGTTGGCGAATTTGACAGTGAGAAAGCACCGATGGTTCGCTCAAGAGTTTATCTGAGAAAACCAGTGGGAAAATATGCGATTCTTTGCGTTGAGCATGTTGTTGGGTCTGCGGGCGACACGTTTCTTAAGGCCCCATTTAAAAACTGGCTAAAAGCTGCTGCTCCAGGATGTCTTTTGGACTGGGAGCCCATTGCCGAGGAAGAATCTTTCGATGCCTTTAAAAGCATCGAGGATTTTGAAGTTCGGAAATATCTCAGGTCAAGTGATATAGCGGATCCCCTGATAACAGGAGCTAATTATATTTCATATAAATTGGCTCATAAAAGAAGGCGGCCTTTCTCAATTGCGTTGTTTAGGGAAGCTGTTTCTGATTTTGAAAAGGCAAAGACAATGTTTGGTCTTGTTCCGCCCGATTTAAAGGATGACAAGGTTGAAGTTTATGTTCGAGCGAACAGCAAAGACGGTCGAACTGTTCAGTTCGATATTTCTTCGCCTTTTGACATGAAAGTTAGAGAGATACTTAACGACCGAGGTGATGCCGTCCTAAATGACGAGTCTTTCATTAAGAGATGCAATGACAAGTGCAAAATCATTGAGCATCGTTTTGGGCGAGGCTAGTCATTGAATGGTGGTTTCGCATGGGAAAGATTTCTCTTAAGGGTCTATTTGATCGATATCTGAAGACCCTGCATTCAGTTGACGATGACTCTCTCTATGCTCCAGATATTTTCGTTCATATTGGAATCCCTGTCGTGCTATTTATCCTAGCGATTATTAAGCCTGATGTTGCCGTTGGAGCTCGTCCTTACTTTGCGAACGCCATGACTGCGATATCGGTAATTTCTGGCTTTATGTGCGGTTTGGCCTTGATGATATTTGAGCTTAGGATTAATTTGAACGAGAGTAAGGGGAAACTAGGAGAAAGCTCTCAAGAGCTCGAACTTATAGACGAGTTATTTTCAGACGTAATGTGGTCTGTCGTTGTGGGTTTTCTAACGGTAGGCGCTATGGCGATTTCTGGCAACGTGTCTGATGATTCATTTGCGAATACACTCTCCACCGCGCTCGCTTTTGCTTCGTGTGCCAATTTCATCATTGTTACTCTAATGTGCATTAAACGAATCGATGTTTGTTATCAATTTGTTTCTAGGTACTGGGGACGAAAATAGGTCATTCGTGCGTCATCACTCCTTTGTTTTTAGCTTAATTGAGACGATGCCTCCTTGCCTGGATAGGTCGCTTATTCTGCGTTGGGCCCCAGCCTCTTTCGAAAGTATCCGTATTGCGCATTGACATCGTCGTCCACCCGGCTGAATATTTTTGCTCGGCATCGCTTCAAAACTTTCGCGTCACCCGTTGTGTTTGGGCTGCCACTGGTCCTGCCTTCAGGGTATCGGGTTCTTACATTTATCCGTGCATGTACGGATAAATACGGGAGATGTTCGGATGAAGTTGATATTCAAGGATATTGATTCGACCTTGTCTAATTTCTATAAATCCCAAGATTAGTTTTTCTTTCTTGGGTATACTTAAAATAGATATTGGTCGTAGGGCGCGACCAACGGAATCAAAAGAAAGCCCACTAAGAAGATTTTGGTCGTAGGGCGCGACCAACGGAATCAAAAGAAAGCCCACTGAGAAGATGCCTTCAATCTCTTTGGGTTGGAGGCATTTTCTTTTTATCGGAGGATCTATATGAATTCTAAAATTGTCTTTTTGACGAACTCGTTTTATCAAGATCATCCGAACCCGCCGTTCAAAGAGATGGAGCAAAAGCAAAATCGTCCCTATATTGTCTTTTTGGTCGAGATCGAGGGACATACATGGGCTCTGCCTTTTCGCTCTCATATTCGCCATAGGTATGCATTTTTTACCGATGCTGTAAATAAATGTGGAATTGATTATTCGAAGGCCGTTGTAGTAGACAAGACTGAATATATTGACCACCAGGTGCGTCCCTACTTGCGCCAAAATGAATTTGAAGCACTTCGCGGAAATGAATTTGCCGTTCAAAAAGGATTTGAGAACTATATCAAGCTTTACAAGCGGGCTGTTAAATCCGGACACCCACGCTATCGTTCGCTTATCAAGTATTCAACTCTACAGAATTACGAGTTGTAATTAATGGGCTGACGTTTGAGCTTGATCTAGCACATGTCTGCTCCTTAATGCAGCGGGGCATGAGAACTGCAGTTTTGATAACCGATGCCAAAAGTATGCGGCAAATTGCCGGTATTCCCGGCCAGCCGTGGGGCTCCTTGGGCACTAACCATCGCTCTCACCGTCCACCGATTGCAAAAACGATTTACGCCGAATTGTTCGCTTGTCCCGCCGTACTTCGATTTGCCACGGACTCAACCTCGATACACTAATAGATGCTGCTACCAGCGTATTTCTGGTGCGCCTCTATTGGCTTTCCGTAGGGATCGGAGCGGTCATGTCAGCCGTTTTGTCCAACCGTCATCGTCGTCAGATTCTGTTTGTTGCTATGGCCTGCCTATACGTTTTGCTGGGCGGGCCTTCTTATGCCGCGGGTGCGGATAGCCTTACCATCGCGGGTCAGACCTACGACGAGCCGGGCGTCTCGGGCACCGGCTGGGCCTGGACCGATGCCGACCATCTGCAGCTTAATGGCTACGCTGGCGAGGCCATTGGCGCGGAGGGCGATCTGGTGGTAACGCTGGTGGGCCAAAACGTTGTGGACGAGGCGCAGGCCGAGGATGCGGACATGTGTACGAGCGGCCTTGAGATGTGGGGCAACCTTACGCTTTGCGGCGCGTGCTCGCTGCGCGCGACGGGTTCGCAGTGCGGCGTCTTTGCGCTGGGTGCGCTGGTGATCGATGACTGTTCGGTCGAAGGCCGGGCAGACGGCAAGGGCATGAACGATGCCTCGGTGGCCGGCGTACGCGGGACCACCGTTACCGTGCGGGGCGGCGCGCACGTTGTTGCCGCCGGCAGCGGATCAGGCGATGATTGCCGCTTCTTTGGCGTGTACGCCTCCGATGGCCAGTTTGCCGTGGATGCCTCCTGGGTTGATGCGACCGGCGCCAACGCCGGGGTTGCCTGCGGGAGCGGCTCACTTACGTCCGCGCTGTTTGTGACGCCGATGGGCGGGGCTTTTGGTACTGCCAGTGTGATGGACGCCCGCGGGGCCGTAGCGCAGCATGTGGTAATTGAGCCCACGGGCGTCCAGGCGCCGGCGGGGGAGACCCAGCCCGGTACCGATGAGCCCGCCGGCGGCGATGCCGCGGGGGATACAAGGCCCGGCAGCGAAGAAAAGCCCGGTGACGAGACCAAGCCCAGCGAGGATCCCGCGCTTACGCCTGGTCCGTCGCCCAAGCCGGACGCCAAGCCCACACCCGCGTCCACCAAGAAGCCTGCGACCAAGACTGCCAAGAAGACGAAGCCCGCACCGACGCCGGCCGCCGCCCTCCCCAAAACCGGTGACGGCGATTGGACGGTTGCATGCCTTGCCTTCGCCTCCCTAGGCATGCTGCTGCTTTGTTTAGCTTTGCTGACTGCGAAGTGATTATCACTAGACATGCTCAAGTAGCTCATTGGTTTCCACGTGTATCTCTATCATGTAATCGCTACGTCATGCGGCCGCTCGCACGGGTATCATGGTGAAAGCGATTTCAATGACAGGGGTGGCGCGCGTGGTAAAGATGAAGGATGTCGCCGAGCTGGCGGGCGTTTCGAGCGCCGCGGTCTCGCGCTATCTTAACGGAGGATATATCTCGGCCGATAAGGCCGATCGCATTAAGCAGGCGATCGAGCTGACCGGTTACGTGCGGTCCAACCAGGCCCGCGCGCTGCGCACCGGTTCTACCAAGCTCATTGGCGTTATCGTGCCTAAAATCAACTCCGAATCGGTAAGCCGCATTACCGCGGGCATTGGACAGGTGCTCGATCGACGCGGTTATCAGATGCTGCTGGCGAACACCGACAACACGCCGGCGCGCGAGCTTGAGTATCTGGACCTGTTTCAGAATCACCCGGTCGACGGCATTGTGCTGGTCGCGACCATGATTACCAAAGAGCATCGCGCGGCTATTGCGTCTTGCCGCGTGCCCGTTGTGCTGATCGGTCAACAGGTCGACGGCGTGGCGTGCGTCTATCACGACGACTACGAGGCCTCCTTTGAGCTGGGCCATGCGCTCGCGGATCGTGTGGATGGCAAGATCGCCTACATTGGCGTTACGGAAGAGGACCGCGCCGCCGGTTACGATCGCCGTCGGGGCTTTGAGGCGGGCTTGCGCGCTGCGGGTAGCCCGCTCGATGCCGCTTTAATTCGCCTGGGCTCGTTTACGCTCGACTCGGGCTATGGCGCGGCGCGTGAGTTGCTTTCCGTCGCTCCCGATGTTTCGTTTATCGCCTGTGCGACCGACACCATGGCGGCAGGCGCTCTGCGTGCCATCGATGAGGTTCGCGGCTTGGGCGAGGGCGTGCGTCGCGTGAGCGGCTTCGGCGACAACGCATTTTTGCGCGCGCTGACGGGCGGCATTCCCACCGTGCATTACGGCTACCTGACCAGCGGCGTCGAGGCGACCAATATGTTGCTCAACGCGCTCGATGGCGAGGAGGGGGAGAGCGGTCTAAAGACGCTCAAACTCGGCCATCAGCTTATGAATGTCTAGATTTTGGGCACGTCTGCCCGCCTCTGAGCCCTTATGTTTGTCTCAAAACTACCATTCGCCGGCTATTTCCTACCGTTCACCCTACTATGAAAACGATTACAGACATATGAAACTGAAAACGATTACAGTGTAAGTGTCAAAGATGGCCGGGTGCAGATGCTCCCGTTGGAGGAAAGGGAAGTCATGGACTACCGCAAATCAGCCCAAGAGGTGCTCGACAACATCGGTGGCGCCGACAACGTTGTTTCGGCCGCACACTGCGCCACGCGTCTGCGTCTGGTGATTGCCGACAACGCGAAGGTCGACAAGGAGGCCCTCGAGAATATCGACGGCGCCAAGGGCGTCTTTGAGGCCCAGGGCCAGCTCCAGATTATTTTTGGCACCGGCACCGTCAACAAGGTCTATGAAGAGTTCATTGCGCTCAGCGGCGTCGAGGCTGCCACCAAGGCCGAGGTCAAGGAGGCCGCGGCACAGCAGCAGAACATCTTTATGCGTGCCATTAAGGTGCTCGGCGACGTCTTTGTCCCCATCATCCCCGCTATCGTGGCTTCGGGTCTGCTGCTGGGCATTATGAGCGCCCTCAACTTTATGGCCTCCAACGGCTTTATCGCGCTCGACACTAATAACTTTATTTACAAGATTGCCGACCTGGTCTCGGGCACGTCCTTTGGCATTCTGCAGATCCTGATCGGCTACTCCGCCGCCAAGGCCTTTGGCGCCAACCCGTATCTGGGTGCCGTCGTCGGCGGTGCGTTCATTAACTCCTCGCTGCAGAGCGCCTACACGGTTGCCTCCGAGGGCGTGCAGACCATGGTTACCGTCATTCCCGGTGTGTACAGCTTTGAGTGGGTCGGCTATCAGGGCCATGTGATCCCCATCGTTATCGCCTGTGCCATTCTGGCCTTCCTCGAGAAACGCCTGCACAAGATCGTTCCCGAGATGTTCGACCTCTTTGTGACTCCGCTCGTCTCCGTGTTCGTGACCGTGCTCGTGACGCTCGTCGCCGTCGGCCCCATCTTTGTCTGGGCCGAGAACGCCATCCTCGGTCTGATCCAGGCCCTGCTGACCCTGCCCTTCGGCATCGGTTCCTTTATCGTCGGCCTGTTCTATGCCCCCACGGTCGTTACCGGTATCCACCAGATGTACACCGCCATCGACCTGGGCCAGCTTGCCCAGTACGGCGTGACCTACTGGCTGCCCATCGCCAGTGCTGCCAACATCGCCCAGGGTGGCGCCGCACTCGCCGTTGCCTTTAAGACCCGCGATGCCAAGATCAAGGGTCTGGCGCTTCCTTCGGCCCTGTCCGCCTTCATGGGCATTACCGAGCCTGCCATCTTTGGCGTGAACCTGCGCTTCTTTAAGCCCTTCATCGCCGGCTGCATCGGCGGAGGTTGCGGTGCCTTGGTCTGCGCACTCACTTCGCTGGCTGCCTCCGGCACGGGCGTTACCGGTATCTTCGGTATTCTGCTGTGCCTGGCCCAGCCCGTGCAGTACGCGATCATGTTTGCGGTCGCCGCGGTCGTGTCCTTTGCCGTCTCGTTTGTCCTGTACAAGGACGAGCCCAAGGCTTCCGAGTAGGCCTAAGAGCTTTTGATTAAGGGAATGCCCGCGGGCTGTATGCTCGCGGGTGTTCCCTGCATCTGGCGCCGATCTCTGGTGCCTTGTAACTTTCGATCCGTTAGGACTTTGATATGTCTAATGCACTTGGTCGCGATCTTGCAAAGCTGGTTGCCGCTGTTGACGCCGCCGCCACTGAGTGCGGTCATGGCGCGTATGGCCAGCGCTTCCATATTATGCCGCCGGCGGGTTGGCTCAATGACCCCAACGGTCTCTGCCAGGTGGGTGGCGTGTTTCACGCGTACTTCCAGTATGCCCCGTTTGATGTGAACGGCGGCGTTAAGGCCTGGGGTCATGCGACGAGCCGCGACCTTATGACGTGGGACTACGTTGGCGCTCCGCTGCTGCCCGACGAGCCGTTCGATTGCCACGGCGTGTATTCGGGCTCCGCGCTTGCCGAGGACGGCCGCATTCGCGTACTGTACACAGGCAACGTTAAACTCTCCGATGCAGACGGCACGTACGACTACGTCAATACCGGCCGCCGCGCCGATACTGTTTATGTCGAGAGCGTTGATGGCCTTGCCGGTCGGGAGTTCAGCCAAAAGCGCGTGGTGCTGGCGTCCGAGGATTATCCCGAGGATTTGACCTGCCACGTGCGTGACCCCAAGGTGTGGCGTGACGCGGACGGGCGTTATCACATGGTGCTGGGCGCGCGTCGTCGCGTGGACGGTCCGCATGTCGATAGTCGATTTTGCGCCATGCACGGCGAGGGCGCCGGGCGCGATGTGGGCGAGATCCTGGTGTATGGCTCGCCCGATATGCTGAGCTGGGAGCTCGAGAGCCGTGTGTCTACGTCCGAGCGCTTTGGCTTTATGTGGGAGTGCCCCGGCTATATCGAGCTCGATGCGAATGGTGATACCGCTGCATTTTTGTCGTTCTCGCCCCAGGGCCTTGAGGGCGGCCGTTGGGACCGCGGCAACGTATACGCTGCTGGCTACATGCCTGTAACGGGCGACATTACCGGTGGTGACGGTACCTATGAGCTGGGTGAGTTCCGCCTGTGGGACGCCGGTTTTGACTTCTATGCGCCGCAGGAGTTCACGGCCGAGGACGGTCGTCACATTCTGATCGGCTGGATGGGCATGCCCGATGAGCCGACCTATGGCAACGCACCCACCGTGGTGTGCGGCTGGCAGCACTGCATGACGGTGCCGCGCGAGCTTACGGTCGGTGACGGCGGCGTGGTACTGCAGCAGCCGGCGCGTGAGATCGAGCGCCATTATGCCTCGGTGCGTGTGGGGGAGGGCTCGTTGGAGGTAGCCGGCGATACCTGCTTTGACGTTGTTGCCGACGGTGTCGACGGCGCGTTTACCGCGTCCGTTGATGGCGAGCTGAAGCTGTCGTTTGCGCCCGCCGAGGGCGAGCTGCCCTCGCGTTTTGAGATGCGATTTACCGATGAGGGTCGCGCTTCTGCCGGCTGCGGTCGTACCGTGCGCTGGGAGCCCGTCGACGAGGTTCGTAGCGTGCGCATTGTTGGCGATGTCTCGTCGGTCGAGGTGTTTGTGAACGATGGTGCGCTCGTGTTTTCGACGCGCATCTATCCCGAGGCCTATGGCGTGACCGTTGACGCTCCGGGCGCGAACGTGACCTATCACGCGCTCAACATCTAGGCGATTCGTCGCATATCGGCGCTATACTGCAGCCGTTGCCCACGATGCGGGAAACATCCGCATCGTGGGTTTTTGCTTATGAAGGGACGGTGCCGCGTGGACGTGCAACAGCTAGAAGAGGCTTGGGCTGCAAGGGCCGGCGCGCGTGAGGCGCGTCTTGTTGCGGCCCTGCATGTGCTGGCGGCGCTGTCTTTGTTGGGGATTGTGCGTCCCGGCGATCGTCTGGTTGCCTTTGCGGACGACTTTGCCGATGCGTTTGCGCGCGGCTTTGATGGCTGCGACGTGGCTATGGTGGGGGAGCCGTCGGTTGCGGCGTTTGCTGCTGCGTCCGATGGCTTTGATGCTTCGTTTGATGCCGAGGGGCCTCACCTGTGGTGGTTCGTCAACTCCATCGGCGGGTTTGGTCTGCGTGTGCCCGATCTGCGCGCTCTGGGCCGCGCTGCTCGTGAGGCCCATGCGCTGTTTGTGGTGGATAACACGGTGGCGTCGGCTTTTGGCTGCGATCCGCTGCGTTTGGGTGCCGTGCTGTCGCTCGAGGCGCTCGACCGCGTGTGCGCCGGCAAGGCTCCGCGCAAGTTGGTTGCCGTATCGGTCGCGCGCTCGCAGCTCAAGCGCCATCGTGTGGATGCTGCTGCCGAGTGCGCGCATGCCCTGCTTGAGGGCTGTGGCTTGGCCAAGCTTGATATGCCTGCTGACGAGGCCGGTGTGCTGGAGCGCGGGCTGGACTCGCTCGATGTCCGCATGCAGGCGCATTTCGATCGCGCCCGTGCGCTGGCCGAGTATCTGGCCGCCAACGAGATGGTGCGCAACGTACGCTATCCCGGGCTGAGCTCGCATCCCGACCATGCTGTTGCAACGGGAATCCTCGAGCACGGCTTTGGCCCGGCAGTTGAATTTGATCTTATCGAGCGTAGTGCGGGCGAGCTGTTCGATGCTTTGTCCGGGGAGTTTCGCACATCGCCCGCCGGCGGCGCAACGACGCGCCTTTCGGCTCCACGCGGCAAGCAGGGGAGCACCGTCCGCCTCTTCGCCGGCACCGACGACCCCTTGATCGTGGCCGCCACCCTAGATAACGCCCTCCGCAACTAGCTAAATCATCCTCGACTTCATAAGTTGCGGTGAAATATGGATTGATTTACGGCTTTAACCGCATAAACAGTCCCTATTTCACCGCAACTTATGAGAAGGGGTTGTGTGGCTATAAAGCCCCGTCCCAAATTAGCTACTCTTTGATGCTGGCGATGAGGGCGTCGGCTTTTGTGGCGATGATGTTGTTGATGTCGGCCTGGAGGGTTTCGTAGACTTCGATGGCTCGCTCGCCGGCGGGGGTGAGCGTGGATCCGCGGGCGCCGTCGCGCTCGATGAGCTTGCAGCCCAGCTGGCCTTCGGCCTCGTTTACAATGCGCCAGGCCTTGGAATACGCCATGCCCATGCTCTTGGCGGCGCGGTTGAGCGAGTGCTCGCGGGCAATACCCTGCAGCAGTAAGACGCAGCCGTGGCCGAACACGCCCGGCAGATCTTTGTCGCACGCTTGAATGACCAACTTTGCCGTCGTCTTGTACTCCATGTGCTCCACGTCTCCCCGCTAAAGTGTTTGCTGGGCAAACGCAAAGCCTGCGTCAAACCCTCGTGTGCTCTTCTTAAATCATGCATTGTAGCAGTCAAAGTGCGTTAAGATACTTCCCCAGTATTGGGCGCCCAAGGTTGGGCTGGGTCCTACGAGGCCTGCAGCCGACCGGTCGCATGGAAAAAGGAGAAACATGGCTACGTTCTTTCCCGGTGAGTCCCACACGTTTTCGGAGTATCTGCTGGTCCCTGGTTACTCGTCCTCGCAGTGCATCCCCAACAACGTCTCTCTTAAAACGCCGCTAACCCGCTTTAAGCGCGGTGAGAAGCCGGCAATCACCTTGAACATCCCCATGGTTTCCGCCATCATGCAGTCCGTCTCGGGCGTCGACATGGGTGTCGCGCTCGCTACCGAGGGCGGCCTGTCCTTCATTTACGGTTCCCAGAGCGCCGAGTCCGAGGCCGCCATGGTCAAGGCCGTCAAGGATCACAAGGCTGGTTTCGTTCAGTCCGATTCCACGCTGACCCCTGACATGACCATGGAGCAGGTCATCGAGCTCAAGGAGAAGACCGGCCACTCCACCATGCCGGTCACCGACGACGGTACTCCCAAGGGTAAGCTCCTGGGCATCGTCACCAGCCGTGACTATCGCCCCAGCCGCGATGACCACCAGACGAAGGTCTCCGAGTTCATGACCCCGCGTGAGCAGCTCATCGTGGGCGACAAGAACATCAGCCTTAAGGTTGCCAACGACGTCATCTGGGACAATAAGCTCAACGCCCTGCCCATCGTCGACGACTACGATCACCTCATGGGCATCGTCTTCCGCAAGGACTACGACAGCCACAAGACCAACCCCAACGAGCTGCTCGACGGCGACAAGCGCTACATGGTCGGTGCCGGTATCAACACCCGCGACTATGCCGAGCGCGTGCCGCTGCTCATCGAGGCCGGTGCCGACGTTCTGTGCATCGACTCTTCCGAGGGCTTCAGCGAGTGGCAGAAGCGCACCATCGAGTGGATCCGCGCCAACTACGGCGAGGACGTCAAGGTCGGTGCCGGCAACGTCGTCGACGCCGAGGGCTTCCGCTTCCTGGCCGACTGCGGTGCCGACTTCATCAAGGTCGGTATCGGCGGCGGCTCCATCTGCATCACCCGTGAGACCAAGGGCATCGGCCGTGGCCAGGCCACCGCGCTGATCGACGTCTGCCGCGCTCGCGACGAGTACTACGAGGAGACCGGCGTCTACGTGCCCGTGTGCTCCGATGGCGGCATCGTCTACGATTACCACATGACGCTCGCCCTTGCCATGGGTGCAGACTTTATGATGCTGGGTCGTTACTTCGCCCGCTTTGACGAGAGCCCGACCGAGCGCGTCAACGTGAACGGTCAGTACATGAAGGAGTACTGGGGCGAGGGTTCTGCGCGTGCTCGCAACTGGCAGCGCTACGACCTGGGCGGCGCCGCGAAGCTTAGCTTCGTCGAGGGCGTCGACTCCTACGTTCCCTACGCCGGTTCCCTCAAGGACGGCGTGGGCGGCACGCTCTATAAGGTCAAGTCCACGATGTGCAACTGCGGTGCCCTCTCGATCCCCGAGCTCCAGGAAAAGGCACGCCTGACCCTGGTGAGCTCGACCTCAATCGTCGAAGGCGGCGCCCACGACGTAGTCGTGAAGGATTCTCAGCAGTCCGTATCTTATCGATAAGGTAAGAGCCTCACATAAAGGTTGAGTTTCAACCACGTTATTTAGATAAAGCGAGATGCCTGCAAGTCGCAGGCATCTCGCTTGTCGTATTTGCTATCATCATGCGAGTTAACGATGTGGCGGGGCGTTCTTACCTTTGCTCGCTGCAAGTTCCGCACGAGCCGAAGAGCACTTAATGTGCTC
>ERZ779890.4074-NODE-4074-length-12434-cov-9.011875_pt1 | contig 12434 bp, 9 predicted proteins | sample MGYA00511553_ERZ779890 | MGnify/ENA primary metagenome ERZ779890 (study PRJEB29588, sample SAMEA2152064) | human gut metagenome | biome: human gut; feature: human-associated habitat; material: faeces | place: Denmark | collected 2008/2010 ...
ACATGCTCAGGCAATCCTTAATCATCGCATCTACACCCTTAGAAGTGATAGTACCACCTGAGATACCGTCTACCTGATAATCGGGTTTTGCCACCTTGCCGTGTTTTTCAACACCCAAAGCTACAGTACCGTTTTCCATTACATGTTTGCCCAAGAACTGATCCTGGAACTTAGTAGTGGTGATTTCTGCACCCAGACCCGGAGTTTCTCCTTGATGAGAGAAGTAAACGCCGTATACAGTGTCTTTGTCATCATTCAATGCGATGTATCCCCAGATAGGTCCCCAAAGACCGGCACCATAAATAGGCAGCACATATTTGGTCTGACCATCCACGTCGCAAACGAATACATGAAGACGTCCGTTAGCGATTTCACCTTTATAAGAAGTCTGGAAAGCAGCATCGTTCTTTACCAAAGAACCGTCTGCCTGCATCAAATCGTCTTCTTTCACATATTTATCATATTCTGCATTCACATCTTTTACGTCATAAACGTTCAAAGCTGCCAGAATTTGTTTCTTTGTGTCCTGTTCTACATTCTGGTACTGTTTTTCTTTCAGAGAAGAAGACACGAATGCCAACAGGAATGCTACGATAACAACCATTATCGAAGCATAGATGATAGTATAACTATTACTATTAGTATTCATAATGTCCGATATTTTAGTTGTTAGTTGATTTTAATCTGTTTTCGCGGGCTGTGATGTTCTTCTGTACGATACAGTAGTCAATCAGCGGAGCGAAGATGTTCATCAGCAGGATGGCAAGCATCATACCTTCGGGATAACCCGGATTCAACACACGGATAACGATAGCCATCACACCGATCAGGAAGCCGTAGATGAACTTACCCTTTTCCGTACGTGCGGAAGTCACAGGGTCGGTAGCCATGAACACGGCGCCGAAGCAGAAACCGCCCAATACGATGTGTTCGTACCAAGGCAACTGAGCCATCATGTTATCTGTAGAGCCGAATACATTGAAGATCAATCCCATCACGATACCACCGGCAAAGACAGAGAACATGGTCTTCCAACTTGCCACGCCTGTCCACAACAGGATGATGGCACCCAGTGCGATAGCGATAACGCTGGTTTCACCGATAGAACCCGGAATCAAACCTACAACCATATCCCACATGGTAGCGGGAGTACCGTTCACATTAATCAGTTCGCTTGCACCCGGAGCGGCTGTAGCAGCCTGTCCCAACATCGTAGCGCCGGTAAAACCGTCCACTACCTGTCCGCCACCGATACCGAAAATGCTGTCAGTGCTTACCCAAACGGCATCACCGGACATTTTGGTAGGATAAGCGAAGAACAAGAAAGCACGGGTAATCAATGCAGGGTTGAAGATATTCATACCTGTACCGCCGAATACTTCCTTAGCGAAGATAACAGAGAATGCTGTAGCGACAGCCAGAATCCACAACGGACATTCCACAGGAACGATCATCGGGATCAACAGACCGGATACCAGGAAACCTTCCTGAATTTCTTCGTTCTTCCATTGTGCCACCACAAATTCGATTCCCAGACCGACTACGTATGATACGATAATCTTAGGCAGAACAGCCAGGAAACCATAAATGAACTTTTCAAAGAAACCTGCCTCCTGGCCTACAGCCAAGAAGTGCTGGTAACCTACGTTGTACATACCGAACAACAGGGCCGGTATCAACGCAATAACCACCATTGACATGATACGCTTGCTGTCAATCGCATCATGAATGTGAACTCCTGTTTTCGAAGTGCTGTTGGGTACGAACAAGAATGTTTCGAAACCGTCGAACACCGAACGAAACGCGTGGAGTTTGCCGCCCTCTTCAAAGTTTGGCTTTATCTTGTCGAGATAATTTCTTAACGCTTTCATTAACTTTTAATTCTTAGTTTTTAATTATTTAGCACATTTCCTTGCGAAGCATGTCCAAGCCCTGACGTACGATGCGTTGCAATTCCAATTTGGAAGAGTCAACGAATTCACATACAGCGAAGTCTTCGGGAGCCACTTCGTAAATACCAAGTGCTTCCATGCGGTCAATATCGCCGGCAATGATAGCTTTAATTAAATATTCGGGGAAAATGCTCATCGGGAATACTTTGTCATACTCGCCGGACATGATCATGTGGCGTTCGCCACCTTTGATACGGGCATCCAGTGTGTATTCCTTGTTACCGCACAACCAGCTGAAATAACTGCGGTTGGCACTGTACTGATCGGTACGCGGCATGATAAAGCCCAGGAATTCGTGCCGGTCATCCCCTTCGGGAATCACAGTAAGACTTGTAGCGTGCGCACCCAGGAATCCGTTTGGCTTCACCAAAGTTCCGGTCAGCACGTTACCGTTAATGTAGCGTAAGTTTTTACCTCCGTTCACACGTCCTGCAAAAATATCTGTCAGCAAGGCTCCTACTTTCAGCTTGCAATAAGCCGGTTTCTTCACTTCCGAACCGGTCAGGGCGATAGTACGGGTAAGGTCTACGCGACCTGTGTTGAACAGGCGTCCGATGAAGATCACTTCTTCCGCACGGAGCGTCCAAACAGTTTCGCCTTTGTTGATAGGACTGATGTGGTTAATCTGAACGCCTACGTTTCCGGCGGGGTTAGGACCGTCGAAGGCAGTTACAGTTACATTTTTGGCGTTGGTCAGTGCAGGGCTCTTCTGCTCTACGCTGATATTCAGATACGTCTTTGCCATCTTTGCCAGTGCGTCCAGACCAGTCTGGAAATCTTTTTCCTGGCCTTTCAGAACAAATTCGAAATCAGCAGCCAATGGGTTAGTGTCAAATGCAGAAACGAAGATGCCTTTCGGCTTGGCATTCGGATCAGCCACCACGATGTAGGGGCGCTGGATAATGAATGAAAAAAGTCCGGCTTCCAGCAGGGCGGCTTTTACCTGCTCGCCTGTCAGAGTCGAAACATCCTTCTTTCCAAACTCTTCGTAGTCTTGCTCCTTTGCAGCTGCAATGGAGATGCTTAAGACTTTACGACGTTCGCCTCTCTCCACGCTGGTAACGACACCGCTTACCGGAGATACGAACTTCACTTCGGGGTGGTTCTTGTCAACAAACAATGTTCCCCCGGCCGTCACATATTCCTGTTCCTTGACCACGACTTTAGGAGTCACGCCATGAAAATCATCGGGCACTATCGCATAGATGTCCGGCTGCTTCACGTCAAAGAACTCCTGAGCAGGTTTCCCTTTCAGGTTGATGTTCAAGCCTTTGTGTAATTTAATCACATTTGCCATATTGGGTTATAAAAAATGGTTTTTAAATTTGAGCGCAAAAGTACAGAAAAAAAATGTGAAAAAAGAAAGAAATGGTGCTTATTATGGAAAAAATTCTGTAATAATAGAAACCTTTCTGAATGTATGTGCAAACTCAGGCAGATGCTCACTTTTTTTTTAGAACACAAATGACGCGAATGGCATAAATTTATCTTGATTTTTAATTTATGTCATTCGCGTCATTTGTGTTTCATTCCGGAAACACTTACAGTTTGACGGTCTTCACTTTGCCGGGAATGACGGTCAGGTGTACCGTGCCGTTGTTTTCTATATCCACCTCCTGGTAGCGGGCTTCCACCATCACTTTCCCGTCCAGTGCCATCACCCCCCACCGGCAGGCGCTCTCTTCAAAAGCACAATAAACGCCCACAGGAGGAAGAATCTTTCTGTATTTGGGAGGAACGATGATACGTTCCCCCAGTTTCAAGCCCCATTTCATGCCCATACGGTACGGAAGGGCATCTCTTATCTCCTCCAGCCTCTTCCGCCTTTTCGCTTCCTCGTTCCTTCTCTTCTGCCGGTCCGTTTCCTCCGCCCGCTGTCCGGCTTCCTCTTTCAGCTTCTTTACAGCCGTGTCGAAGTCCTGCTCACCGGGTTCGGGAAGGTTAGCGGCAATGTACCGCTTCCTCTTTCCTTTTTCCACATGGTAATACCTTCCTGCCCCGTCCATCACCACGATGCTCCGGTCGGCCAGACGGCCGCAGCACCAATAAACTTCCTCGTCATCCCCTGCCAACAAGCAGGCGAACACATCAAACACCGTGGACCATACGGAATCCACCAGCTTGCAGGACTTCGGTACGCGATAATCCGGTATCTTCAAGTAATATTCATAAAAGCAGATGCTGTCTTTATGCAGCCCGTTCATGGAAGCGTATGCTTTTTTTGTACGGCTATGGAAAGTCTCCCCTACCCTCAGCAATTCCACACCGCCGTAGGAAAACACCACCGGCTTCTCCCGGTAAGTGCGGCCTGTTTTCATGTCCATGTAGGAAACCGTGCCGGCATTATCCGTAACAGCCAGCAGTTCCTCTTTCAGGAACTTCAATCTCCGACAATACCCGAGTATCACTTCCGGCTCCCCGGAGGCACTCACCACTCCGGCCTGTCCATCTTTCAAACGGACTGCCGCACGGTTTCCCTGAATGTCAAAGACTTGCAGATAACGGGGAGACACTGTTATCTTGTTTCCACGCTTCAGCCCCCACAAGCTACTCCGCCGGTCGGGATAAGATTTCAAGGCGGCTTGTGATTCCTTTCCCTCTTCTGCTTCCTCCCGGTTCCGGATGGCTTCCAGCAACCGGTCGTGAGTCATAACAATCTCCCATACCTCCTCCTGCTGCCCGCCACTGTCCGTCAATGACAAAGCAGGCAGGTACAATCCGCCTTCCGTCCGTGCCCGGGACAGCGCGTTGCCAATCATCCGCCCCTCGAACATCGCCGCCCAGTCATGGTTCCGGGCAGGCAAACCGAAGATGCGGTACAGACCCACATTGTCTATCAGCATACAGGACGCCTTGTTTGCCGATCTCCTCAACCCACGTCCTACCTGTTGCAGGTATTTCGCCAGGGAAAGCGTGGGACGTGCCAGCTGCACGAACTCCACATCGGGACAGTCGAAACCTTCGGAGAAGATATCCACATTGACCAGCACTTTCACCTTCCCCCGTCTGAAATCCTCCACCAGTTCCCGGCGTTCCGAAGCCGGAGTCCTGCTGTCGATAGCCACAGCCTCCAGTCCGTGTGCGCTATAACAAGCCGCTATCCGGCGGGCATGGGCGATGCTGACAGCATATACGATTCCTTTCTTTCCGTGGGCATATCGTTCCACGCTCTCATACAGCCGGCCGATACTTGTCTCCCGGTTCAGCACCTCGTTCATCTCCTTTACCTGGTAGTCCCCGTCCGCACCCCGTTTCTTCAGCGAGTCTATCAACCGCTGTTCCCTGCTGTTCGCACGGATGGACACATAGTCAAAGGATGACAACCAACCCTTTCCGATGAATTCCGCGACAGTCCACGAAGTGATCAGGCTGTCGAACAAGTCCGTGAATCCCTTGCCGTTCAGCCGGCAGGGAGTGGCAGTCATGCCCAGTTTCCTTGCCTCCGGATATTTCTCCCAAAGTATCCGGTAGGTTTCCGCCAGGGCGTGATGCGCCTCGTCGATGACGATCAAGTCCGGTTCTTCATACATATCCTTCCGGTTTCGTGACAACCACTGGATGGACATCACCCTCACCCTTCCGTCCTCTTTGCTCATCCCGTGCCGGGACACGGTTTCCTCTATCTGATCCACCAGCTCCCGGCGGTGCGCCACGATCCATACCCGGCTGCCGGAACCACGCAGGAATTCCCTCACTATGGCGGCCAGCAGATGCGTCTTTCCCGTACCGGTGGGCATCTGCACCATCACATTCCGATGAAACTCCCACTCCTCAAAGAGGCGGAGCTTCATCTCCTGCTGGTAATCACGAAGAGTGTCGTTTGGGTAATACATAAGCGGATGCCGGCCACCACCGGCAATAAAATCCCCATGGGGCGATGAACTACGTACAAGCGGTCTATGATTTCCACAGCAACAGTGCGGATAATAAGAAAAATCATCCCGGCAAAGGCGTGGAACGTTCCGGCAAGGAGCCGGTACGAGCTTGTTTCCTCTCGTAGGACGAGGAAACGTTGATACGGAGGGAGATTAAAAATTGAGAATTTAAAGATGGCAGTTCACACCGGCTCTCCCAAGCAGGGACAGTGGGGACAGCAGGGACAGACCCCAATTTCTCACACACGCACGCGCGATATAATTAGGTGGGAAAATCATCTTTCCCCTGCCTTCCCACAGGATTATGTCCGGCCGGAACTTCTGAAAAAAAACGCACGACAGGGAGGATAACCGAAAGCACCGTCCTCATCAGACTCAAACGTTTCACCAAATAAGAAGTATCGGTAAGTGTGGACGGCAAGGGAATATATCACCCCACTTATCCTCCCTTTATAGGTACACGCATGCGTGTGTGAGGAAAAAAGGGGGTGTCCCCACTGTCCCCGTGTCCCCGTAAACTCCCTGCAATCCGCCAAGGGGTCAGAAGAGATCACGCCGCACGGACGTGAAGTTATCTTTGCAATGTCCAAAGGAACTAGCCGCCACCCGTCACAAGATTACAAAAACTTTGGTACAAGATTCCGCGGATCTTGTACCAAGTTTCACCGGATATTGCAGCAGTGTGCACCTCTTTTCTTCGGACTCTGTTTCCTTTCTACATTTCATTCTTCTACTATCCACTTTTCGATATTGCGGGTTTCAGCACTGAAGTTCACCCCTATTTTAAAGAGCTTCCGTCTGTCCGAAGCAAAAGGAAGCGCGTAATGCTTGTCATGAATCTGTTGCAAAGCCTCCTCGGCCGTGCCGTCCAGCTTGAATTCTATCACATAGATAAACTTGTCAGTTTGCAGGACAAGGTCAATGCGTCCTTTGCTCGTATGATATTCCACTTGGGTATAGAAGCCGACAAGCTTGAATACGATGAAAAGCACATTCTCGTAATGCAGTTCCTGCTCGCGGATCACTTCGTAGGTAGTATCCGCAAAGAAACTTTGCAGACGGCGGAAGAAGGAGTCATAATCACCGAAACGCACCTCACGGACAAATTTCTGAATCTCAAAGGGAGATTCCACCTTATTTACGTTCGCGTAAAAAGGGAGCAGGAAACGTACAAACCCCTCTTCCACTTCCCGGTTCGGAAAACCTAAACGGTACATTCCAAATTCTTCATCATATCCCTTTATAGTGAGGTGTCCGCTCTGATAGAGCACCGGAATGGGATTGGTGGATTCCGAATCTATACTGTTCAGCACCTGGGAGTCCGTTTCCTCGTGGGCCATCCGTTCCAAGTCGTAATGATGCTTCTTCAGCAGTTTCACCAGATAGGTAGGAGTACCCGTCTCGAACCAATAACTGCCGAATTCCTTATATTTGAACGTATTGAGCAAACTAAACGGATTGCACATGCCGATAAAATGATGTGTAAAGTGATAGCCGTCATAATATGCTTTCAAATCGTCACAAAGCTTGTCGTATGACACTCCTCTCGCTTCAGCAAACTCATGCAGTTCGGCATCCAGATTATCATGCAGAATCTTATCCAGACTCTCCGGAGTATCATACTTCTCGATGTTCAGATCCAGATGCAGAACAGGATATCTGATCCAGTCCTTTTCCAGCTTCTCCATCGCCAGACCTTCAAACAACTCCTTCTTACCTTGAAAGTAAGCTTCCAAGGTAGAGATGAGAGGCTCTTTCCGAAACGTCGCGGACGGCTCAGGAAGTAGTAACTTCCGGTCTTTACCATCTGGTACACCCAGGCCGTTTTATCAATATAGAAATAACCGTCCTGACGGATTTTCTCGAAATTCTAGATTCCGATGGGATATATTTTATTGCTCATACATTTTTCAATGCTTTATCATGATACTTATATCACTTCACCATTCATTATCATTTTTTGCTGTAGCATTCTGAAAAAAGTCTTTTTCCCGAATGAGCACTGCTTTATAAAGAAATTCGTACACGCCGTTACAGCTTATCAATTTCTTCTGGCGAAAGTCCGGCAATCCGGACAATATCCGCAATGGAAAAACCGTTCTCTTTCAGTTTACGGGCGATCTCCAAACGTCCCTTCAAACGTCCTTCCGCGACAGCCTGTTCACGGATATCATTTTCCACAATACGGCTCACGTTATAACGGTCCACCGCCTTATCATAAGCGATACGGTCACCCTCAGACAGGTGAGCCTTGGCGGCAAGGCGGTCAAGATGGCTGAAAACCTGTTCTTTCAGCGCATCGGGCATTCTGTTCCAGTTGTTCATATTCTTCAGTGCATACATTAGTTTATCGGATAAAGTAGAACATTCGTCCAGTTCCTTCGTAAAATAAGGAAACTGGAGATAAATCTGACGGAAATTCCGGTTCACCACACGACCGCTGTCCCGGTCGGAAACCACCGTGTCGGTACGGAACTTCCTTTCCAGACCATCCTCCTTGAAATTCATCAGGAAAATGCCGTACACGGCAGGAAGCCTGTAACGGAGACCGTAAGAAGCCTCTTCTTCCCTGAGCAGACCGCAATCCCCCTCCAACGGAGTGTCGGGAACACATACCTCTTTAGAGGACGGATTCTCCATCTGGCGGCTCACCGCACGGCACACATAATAAAGCGTACGGTCCAGGAAATGGCTATGCCAACGATTCTGCATCTCCACTATGATGTACTCGCCCGTAGAGGTACGGCAGTAAAGGTCATAGATGATGCCCTTGTCGTGAATATTCTCCGAACGGTCCTCCTTGTCCAGAAACGTCAGGTCTTCAATGTGATGCTCACCCGACAGCAGTTCGTTAAGCAGGATTATCAGCAGATCCTTGCTGGCGGGCTGGCCGAAGATTATCTTGAAGCCGAGATCCGTGAAAGGGTTTACAAAGCGGGATGACATAATAAAGATGATTTTATGGTTTCTGACCGCAAAGAAACGAATTCTATCTGGAAATTCCTATGAATGAGCGCTTTTTATTATTTTAAATGGATTTTGAATACTAAGCCACCGGAAAAGTATTTGCAACGGTTCAGTTCTACTATGGCGTTGATGTAGTCTTTCCAGAAGCTGTACTCAAAGCCGCAATTTATCGATTTGCTATCGTATTCTGCCATCAGATTCAAGTTATTTACCGCTTTGTTGATAAAAGAAGTTTGAGGCAGAGAAAAACGGAAATTAGCACCGATGGCGGGACCATTTAACGGGTAATCCTTCCGCCTGTTATAAACATATGCCAGATGCAAGCCCCACTCTCCCACCTCCTTCATAGAAAGATGCTTGGTAACAACCAGATAATAGCGACTGTAAAAACCATTTGCCGTAGCCGAACTCATCTCAATCTTGCTACCCTCCGTCCATGAATTATTAAGAGCGTCATTCGCACCCAGTACAATTTGCGGAGTCCACGGTTTCCACCAGCCTTCCTTCCACAGCCGTAAACGTACCGCAAAGTTACGGTCCTGGTTAACAAACTTCCCATACGTGGAAGGAACCCAAAAACCCGGACCGTATGCAGGATCAACCTCCATAGCCTTGTGCAATGTACAAATATAGGATACTTCCAGCCAGGGGAAAATAGTGATGTCAAAATAATAATTGAAAGTATTGTAGGTCCAACGGGCAGGAGTGGCATGTTTCTCCAGAAAGCCACCGCCAAACATGAACGTCTTGTCACGCTGCATATCGGCAGTAGGCATATTCAACAGTCCTGTAGTCCCGTAGGTGAACTGGGCGTGTACCGCACCGATCATTACAAAGAACAAAAGAAAAAGTATCAGCCTCCTCATTGCAGATACAGGTTACCATTATCCTTGTACCAGTCCGCCAGCGCCTCTTCAAAGGTATAGTGGAAACGGTAGCCCGAAGCGGACAGTTTTTTTCCGCAGATATTCGTAGAGATCTGCAACTTTCTCACTCGTGCCGGACAGATGCCCATCGGAGAGCCTAGCGCTCCGGCTATACCAGCAGCAGTCATGATCAGCCATCCCGGCATGAAAGGAACTTTTACCTTCATATTTGTCACTCTTTTCATGGATTCTACGATGTGCTCTATCGTATAGGCAGGCTCGTAGCAGCAATTATACAGTTCCACCCCACTATCGTGATATTCCAATCTGTAAAGCATGAACCGCACCAGTTCCTTCACATAGATACAGGCCTTGATGGTATCCTTGCGTCCCGGGTACATAAACTTATGCCCCCGAATGCCCCAATACAGACGCGTAAAGTTTCCATTCTCTCCCCGTCCGAACACCACACCGGGTCGGACAATGGTAAGCTGGCGGCCTTCACCTCCTGCCTGCCAAGTCTGATGAATCTTTTCCGCAACCAGCTTGGATATGCCGTATGGGGTGTTGGGCATAGGCAGCGTGGTTTCCTCCTTCAGTTCCTCGGCAGCACCGTAAGGGGCTATGGAACTGGTGAAAACTATTTTCCGGATACCATGCCGTTCAGCAAAGGCACATACGTTCTCCGCACCACGGATATTTGTTTCAAAATATGCAGGATCGGGATGACCGGGAGTGCGATGAACGGCGGCGAAGTTAAAGATCACATCATCGGGAGTGATATCTACTTTTTCCAACTCTATCGGCTGGCGTACATCACAATAGATGAATGTGGCTGCATGTTCCTCCCCTTTTCTTAAAGCTGGTTTATAATTTTTTACTGTCGGTAATGGAGTGCCCGGCTCTATAATATCCAAGTTGTAAATTTTTGCTTCGGGATACACTTCGTGCAAAAGACTGGCGAGGTGGGTACCGATGAAACCGGTACCACCTGTAATAAAGTAATTCATTATAGAAAATATTATTTTTTATATCTTAATTCTTCCAATAACTTTCTGTTCCAAGCAGAACGTTCTTTATCAACTATCCATCCCCACTTATTGAAATACTTAATCATATTAACCATATGAATCTTCAACATTTTCTTACTTTTATAAGATGCTGCCCGATGAGCATGTACAATGGTCACACTAGGAACAAACATAGTTCGATACCATCTGTGCATTCTCCTAGTTATATCAATATCTTCAGGATACATGAAGAACCTTTCATCAAACAATCCTACTTTTTTAAAACATTCCAAACGAAAAAACATGAAACTACCTTGATGATAGGGCACATTCATTTCTTTCTTATGGTCATCGAATTTTAGTTGATAACGTATATTCATATTCTCCACCATTCTCTTAGGTAGGAAACGTCGGAAAATCAGATTGGCAGGTGTGGGAAGAAGACGACAGGTATATTGCTGCTCTCCATCAGGGTATACTACATTGGGCTGTACCTGTGCTACATCCGTATGTGCATCCATATATGCTGCCAAAAATTCCAAAACCGAAGGTTCAAAATATACATCCGAATTAAGAATCAAATGGTATTTCCCACCCGAGTTGAGTACCTGTCTCAATGCTTGATTATGCCCTGCTCCATAGCCTACATTTTCACTGCCAATATATACCACATTGGGGTATTGCTGACAGAAATCTGCAATATACCGCTCGTTGGAATTATCGACAATATAAATTTGGGAAACAAGAGAAGAGATTAGTGACTGCAAGCATTTGGACAGTTCTTCTAGATTCGTCTTGTAGGTGACGATAGAAACTGTTATCATTGTATTATATGCAATTATAAATAAGCAATAAAGACCTCCTGCACTAGCCGATATACGCTAAGCGCGAGATGTAATATTCACATAGTATTATAATATTTTTCTCATTGAATAAGAACCAATTCTAAACAGAAAGAAATATATCGGTAAGATTACATAATATAAATGTACCTGATTCAAAAAAGCCAATACACCTACCCCAACTATTAAAAGCAAATAAAACTTTAATCTAAAGAGCTCTCTCTTATTATAACTCCCAACAAAGAATAAAGCCCATTTTTCACATCTCCCTCGTTTCTCTTTAGCACATATTTGAATAAAAGTCGGAATAGGATAAGATATAATTATCAAAAGTAATAAATAAAAATAAGAAGTAAAAGAATCAGGAGGTTCAGATGAAGAAAAAATATTATGGAATATTGCTGGCAGCAGTGATTGCCGCCGGCACAATAGGTGTAACAGCACAGGCAGCAGAACTGGCAGATACGGAAAAACTGACAGAAACTGCAAATGTAACAGACGATGTAAATACAGCAAACAGCACAGATGCTTCTGTACAGGCACAGAGTGATGAACTGGAAGTGCCACTGGTACTGAACCAGACATACACCAGAAGTTTCTCACAGGTCGGACAGAAATATTATTTCACGTTTACACCGGAAGAAACAGGATATTATTATGTTGATCTTAATTTCCCGGAAAATATGAACATTCACGTACTGGATGATTACTCTTCCGATGCACTGTATTTTGCAGAAAAGCTGAACAATACAGAATCTTATACATTCTGTCTGGAACTGCAGGATTCTGTAGATGGACAGGTGCAGGGAACGGGTACGATCACCTTCCGCAAAGCTCCAGATATTAAAAACGTTATCCTGCAGAAAGCAAATGCCAGAGATGTTTTCTACAATGCAGATTTTGAAACCATTTCCCCGGATGG